>Ga0194135_10001480_pt1 | contig 14092 bp, 13 predicted proteins | sample LitLau_LLRF_2013_FD_134024 | JGI IMG/M metagenome (GOLD analysis project Ga0194135, IMG submission 134024) | Freshwater sediment microbial communities in response to fracking from North America - Little Laurel Run_MetaG_LLRF_2013 (version 2) | ecosystem: Environmental > Aquatic > Freshwater >...
AAAGACGAGGGTTCAGTAAATGCCTAGTGTGTAATTACTACTATTTTGTACTTGCATCTGCACAAGGAAGTCACACTCTGCGTGGAAAGAGTTAAATTAAATTGATGAGATGAAGAAAGACATACAATTAGTAAGAGGCAGTGCGGGCGGGGGTGGTGGTGAATTATTATTAGGGAAGTTTAGTCCAGGAATGATTAGGAATGTGTGAAAAGAGGAAATGTCTGTAGGGTAGAAGAGATTCAGAGAGATTTTGTACGAATAAAATCATCAGATTCAGTAGAGAATATGCTGACGATGCTGGAGAAGTGTAACAAATCTGAGTCGAATTTTTGTTCCCTTTGCTTTGTGCTTTGTGGTTGTAAATTATGTTGGTTCTATTGATTTCCTTGATTGCGGCGGATCCCGTATGCCATCAATGATGAGACTTTCCCCTTGAAGATCACAGAAAAGTTGGCAGTTTAGGTTCCACCGTGTCTTTCTCGCAGCAGAGAAGAGTGACAAATGGGTGAAAGGAAGTAATATATTACGCAGGGATTGCTCCAGCAAATCAGGATCAGAAGAAGAATCAGAAGAAGAGTATAACTTTGAACGTGTTTTGGACTTTTGGGGATTTTCTAGACCTGCTTTTTCTGCTGAACAATCACTCCTCTAATTGCACAGATGAGGGTCTCATGGTCCTGATACTATTATATGTCCACGTTGCTTTGTATTCAGGCGTTTCATATGAAGCATCATTCCGCACTCTTATTGATTCCGTCATGAATGAGTGATCAAATTGTTCAACTATTGCCATCCGTTATAAATTCCATTTAAATCATTTAAGACTTTCTTTTTGCTCACATTCCGTAATCTGCTATCCATTGTTTGCATACGCTTAAAATCAAGTATTGCTTAGCTTGTGTATTTCTTAATTATGCGATGAACATTCTCTCAAAATTGTAATACATTTACAGTTGATTTTTGAACATCATCATAACTCATTGAACCTTTTTTTTTATCTTACTTAGGTTTCGTTCGTGCTTGAAACAAACCAACACTGGAGCATCAAACTTCGTTGGAAAGATCTTCTTCAATGTTGTCCAGACCAAATGTTTCCTCCTGAAACCGGAGAGATCTTGTGCCAAGCGAAGTTGGTGGGGGAAATGTTTGAAGTACGAATTCAAGAAGCAAGCTCATCTCAGAGATCCCATACCATACTAATTATTAATCATAATTAAATTAAAGCTACTAATTAATGTTCTAAGCCAAGTCACAATTCCATATATTATTGTAATATTTGTAAACTACTACCGTGTGGTTTTTTAAGTCTGAAAAATGAAAGCCATCATGTCAAATAGGGTTACATTATTTAATACATTAATTTAGTACATTAATTAGTTTAATGTTGTGTCACTCGAAATGTCTCGGCAGTTGATGAAACTATAGTTAAGTTTATGATTTATACACTTACGACAATTAGTTAGACAATTTAGAGTAAGTTCATATCCTTATAATTGTTATAAGTTGCAATCTCGTCAGATTTTCGATCAAGTGTTCAAGTATTAAAATATTATATAGTGTACATACCATTTTAAGCTGTTTGTGATTTGTGATACATTCTGTTGTGACTTATGACTTCATGCAATCTGCATGCAATTATTCAAAGTGTGCGTATGTATCTCTATTAAAATAGGAACTCCCTGGAATTTGCATGCCAGAAATCCAGTTAAATATATTAAATATACAGTTAAGTCACTGCGATGTGTTTTCTCAGTCTCATTGCAATTACTACCACCAGATATTTTATTGTTTTGTATAAATACACGCTAAATATTGATTGTAATATTTGTAATTCAAATTATTATTTAGTCTAGCTCAAAATCGTTGTAAACTTGATATCTTATTCATATATAAATATATATGTTCCTTTTATTTTCATGCGGATAAAGATCGACCCTCGTTATATCCTCACACAAACCTATCTTGTTCAATAACTTATTGCATGATTCAGATTCATTTCCTAAAACAACTTTTAAATGTTGTGTCTATCATGTATTTAATTATAATTCAGACTTAAATGCAACGCAGAAGAGTTTTCATGAATAAACTTTTGCACTTATAAACTCTTTTATCAAGCCTACATGAATTTTAAAATTCAAATGCAATTCTATAATTTTAGTTTAATTTTAATACAATCATTCCTTCGATTTCGGCATTGTCTGATTCTATTTGACAAGTTTTGGCTGCTGCAGGAGAGCTGTACAAGTGGAGCTGGATAACTCGTCCTACGAATTCTCGTCATCTTCGGTCACCGGTTTTGTTACTAATTTGCTAGTAGTTATTCTATGCAAAGATTATTGAATATCTGTAGAGAATATAAGTATTCATTGATATTATTTACAACTAGCTCTATATCCTAATAAGTGTATTTTATTGTCTTGTATGTATGTATTTAATTTTGTAGTCTTGTCTTGCTTTCAATGCCAAAATTAATCATAACTTTTGCATTTAACACTCTTTTCGTCATGCTCAATAGTATTTAATGCATTTAAATAACTCAGGTTGAATTTTAACACATTTTATTTCATCATTCTAGTAAGCAAATTGCTAAAACGAGATTTCCAAACATAACAAGTATTAGATATGTTATTGAACATAACATGCTTAAAATCCGAATGAACGAGTAAAACTTCGGAAATCATAAATCTTATCAAACTTAATAGGAAATAGTTCATCTGAAAGTAAGAAGTTAAAGTAGAAGGCATTTTGTGAATAGTGGAGCAGTTGTCCCCATTTATATTTGTGTGTCTGTTCGATCGATTGAGCTTTCTTAGACATCATTCACAACCATTTCCACTGGTGAATGAGAGGTTCGAATTCAAACTTATCAGGCATTCCATAATGGGGAAGATCTTTAAAGTCCGTTTTGCTCCATTGGAAAGGTGGAAGTGGGTCATAAGCTAACATAATACAAACATATTATCCACCATTAATTATGTTGGCAATTGATAATCAACTCTTGAATTTCAATTAAAAATATACCTGGGCCACCCCACGCAACAAATTGCTGGAGCAAAAATAAATCCAAGTTAGTCAATTTCATATCCGTGGATCCGCTTGATCGGTGGCCTGCAATCATATAAGATTACTTGTACAAAAATAAGTTTGTAGGCTTGGGGGAAAATATTGAAAACTGGTTCAAATAGACACTCATGCATTAGTAGAGTCCTCTCATACCTAAAACCTTAATGGGATAAGTTCCATTGGCAGGATTCAAATCATTTCTGGAAGAAATAGCATTTTCTGCCGAGTAGGGTGGAGTGCAATTGCATCGTGAGAGAGGATCATGTTGGAAATCATTGTAGCGCATTAATTTCATCATTGAATCCAAATCTTCTACTTTCCCTTGATCTCTTGCAAAGATCTTCGATCTGGGTCCATTCTCATACGAGTAAAAGTCACCGTATTTCGTTACCATTGCAGTAGATCCACTAGCTTCAAAAATATCCTTAAAGTATGGAATGTTGTAAGAAGCCCAATAGCCTTGGGATCTCAGAACATTCGTTACATCCTTGGCCACAATTTTTCCTGGACAAGTAGCGTGAATTTACACAAGTATTATGTTACTAGAGCTCATGTTATATGCGGTTACATGTTAGAGTGGGAATTCAGGTGTTCGTAAGTTTATTTAAGTACCTGGGAGTTGTTCAAGAACCCACAAGACATTATCCTTCAAAGGCTTCGTCGGTTCGAAGACATCGTAATCTAGAATCATCCATTGGTTATTATAAGTCCCTGAGTTGTATCGCGAGAAGAATGCCGTCCAAGACTTTCCATCTTCTGCCAGTCGGTTAGCAATGGTTGCTCGTAATCCAGTGAACAGCTGTGTAATATAATATGTCATTTAGATTTCATTTGCCTTAAGTTTATGTTTAGATGTTAAAGCTTTTAGAATTGAAGTCTCACGGTGTTCGTAGGTTTGACATTCTTCCATAGCTCCGTGTTGTAATTTTCGATTGTAGTTTCAGTCACAAGAAGACCTGAGGACAGGACATACCAGTCATCCATGCTGTGAATCATTCCAGGGTATGAGGAGAAGGAAATCTCAGCCGCTGGAACAGTTGCAGCTCCTGGATCTGCAGAGACTTTGTACGCCAGATTGTATCGCTTGATAACCCTCAACATGGAAGAGTATCTAAGAAAGAGGATAAAACAATTTAAATAAAATTTTCCAGCAATCAAAAGCTTTTGCTAAAAACATTCAAAATTCCAACCTACCCTGCCCATGTAACGTGAGACGCGTAAATATCCCTCTTTCCGATCAACTTGAATAGAACTGAACAATGTCCTGACTTATCTGTGGGATCTCTTGTTGGGTCAGGGTTAGGATCTAGAGCTTCGAACAAATCGCCCATGTCAGGGAAAATGTTAATGTACCTGTAAAATTTAAAGATCAATCAGACACACATATCGTCACAATACATTGAGGGCTTTAAATATGAATTTAATATTAAATTACAAAAGATCATTCCAGGTTAATTTAGCTGCAGCAGTTCCATTGGCTGCTTTGGCGAACCCATTGTACATTCCTTCGAATTGGTTGATCAGCAGATTCACTTGGTACCAATATGAGTTGGAACTCTTGAACTGCTTGACTGACTGAGTTGTCCAGTCGACATTTTGATTCACAAACTTCTTCACATACTGACAAGCTTTTGGTTTGTCACTGCACAATTTCTGAATACAAAAATAAATGCCAAATGCAAAATAGTTAACTACCGTCAATTGCAATGTTAACTTGACTCGCTCTTCTTACTTCAACAGTGTTTCTCCAGAAATCGTAAATCAGATCTTTCGTAAGATAACCTTCCGCCATTCCAGCAGCGAACGCTTGCATTTCATCAGGCCACGTTGTCTTTGACTCGATTTCAACGAATGCCCATCTACAAAAAGACATGAAGGTCAATTAGCATTTAAAATTTTAAGAGAGTCTAACGAACTCTTTATTTGTCAAACAGTATTGGTACCCAGTCTTGTTGACCATATTCTGATATCTCGCCTTCGCGATCCAGTCCAACCCTCGCACTTTGGTCAAATGTGCAGCAAAAATCTAAATCATGAAACAAACCATCATTCCTAAATTAGCTATTAATTCAGAAGCATACATCACAATCATGATGAGAATGTAAAAACTTGAATTCATGCCTTGATATCATATCCTTGTTCTTTAGTCCAAGTTACATACGCAAACTTGGAATGAATGTGAGGAGGAGCGGATTTCATACGAAAAGATTTAGTTATTTTTGAAACTTTTTCACAGTCAACGACGCTTCCAAATAGGCAGATTCCCAAGCAGAAGATGACAATTGCCATCTCCAGCCCACCACGGCGACATCCCCCTGTCATTCTGAAAGTGGGCGATCTGGAATTATGCAAGCAATTTTCATCAATTTCAAGATTAAAGGAATACAGAATGAATGAAGACTCATTTGATCTAATTCCAGAAAAACTATAATAATTATTTACAAATTAAAGTTCTGAGTTAAAGAAAGAGAAGAATCATTACGACACAGTCAAGAAAGATCTACACCTATACATACATGTATGACTGGTTTAAGTTACATTATATAATTTAAGACAACTTGTGCGTCTCACAAAAAAGTCTCATTAAACAGATGAAAGTTTCCTTGATATGGGCAAACATGAGACTTGACTTTTTATTTCCAATAGGAATACTTTTAACTTCTTCAGATTTATTTACTAAATTGCTTACAATGTTACAATATATGAAACCTACGCACAGTCTGGAATTATAGAAATGCAATCTTCCATTGGGATTGACGTAATGTTTGCTTCATTAGCGACGCATTGATAACATGAAAATAAACAATATTCTAATCGTAGACAGCAGATATGACCCGGTAAATTGCCTGACATTTAAGAGTGACATAAATAACTCTAAATAGATACCAGGAAGCAATATCTTAACAGCATAATAGGAATAGTTGTGAATGCCGGCTGCTATATATTTCTGGCAGCATAGGTTTCGCAATTTTGCAGTCATTAGACTGCCAATTACCAACACAAGGTAGCTCGATAAAATTCCTTTTAATCTCCCAATACAAAAGATACACTTGTGTTAAAACCGCATTAAAGTTTAAAAGAAAGTTTAAATACGTAAAAAAGAGAAACTCACGTACAATTTAGTATAGTCAAAGTCTGCTTAAATTCAGCTGGACGCACGAGGAGTGTGTTAAAGCTGCCACTGTTCTTCAAACTAAACCTTAAAACTGGACCTTGCTGTTGAGAAGAAGAAGAAGAAGAAGAAGACCTTTCACACTTTTTTCATAGGATTCTCATCTTGTTACCAACCATGAAACTGCTCAGCATCATCACCAACATGATAACAGTCATACAACCAAACATACACGGAGGGTGCTTACAATTAGATCTGGATCTCGACATGCTGGCACTGGACTGGATAATGTAAATCCCCTTCTGCTACTTTGCCTTCTTTTCTGCCACTGATTTCAGGTGTCTTGAAGACAGCCGACCGACCGATAATTAAATAGTATTAATATTTGTGTTTTGGGCCCATAACACACACGTTACTTAAAATCGTATTTCCTACGCTATGTAAGGAGTAAGAAGCATCGTTTGAGACCTTTAATGACTTCCGTATAGTCACTGAAATAATTGGAGCGGACTGACAAGTGTTTTCGTCGTATCTCTCATCTGAAAAAACTCCCGATAAAATTATAATTATTCATTCATTTTAGATGTGAGTACTTCATGAAAACTCATTCTATTATTGTTGGGAGCTATTTCTGTCATACTTAATTTAAACACATTTACGCCCTCAATATACCACAGCCTTTCTTAGTGCAATAAAGAACACTGAGCTAGAAATATAACTAATTACCAGTATACATTGATATATACAATACTCCTGTATGACAATGCTCTTTCCTGTCCCCCATTGATCATCTTTCGAGCAACCTTAACCTTCAATGGCTCAATGGCCTTCACACAGACCCCAATCACTTTGTCGACTTCATTCGGGTGGATTCAAGAAATGAAAGCAGTTGCTACTATGTACTAAAACTAACAATAAAAAAGGAGTTTAGATTCTTACGCATATACAACACCAAGAAGCCTTTTAATAAATACACGTCTCAACAATAGACTCTACGGTACAGTAGTATATTAAATGCAAATCCAATAGACAATTTATAAGGAATGGCATCCAATTTACAATATAATTTACAACATATTCTTAAGGACAAAAGGAGGCCAAGTTACATCTCTAATTGTAAGTTTGATGTTGATCATATGCTGGAATAGCTGGAACCTATTGCCACGTCAGTCTTGACTGATAATACTGAATTACTACCTGCGAGCAACGAACGTTGGCTACCGCCGCAGGGATCAGATCTGTTTCGTCCGTGCCCTTCCACTTAATAACAAAAAACATCTCTTTAGGGGCACCCGCATCTCCAATAATGGCCACAATTTTTTCGGCTTCGAGGCCGCGATCAAAACCGTAGATCAACTGTCGTTCGAAACTTTCCTGCAACACCAAATAATTTCACGTCAATTGAGAACTAACAGTAATCATCCTCATTCCTAATCCTCCTTTTTAAACGAATGTCACACTTACGCTATCTCTAGTGGAATCATCCGACAGTGGGCCAGCATTATTGGTCTTCTTGCTGTTCTTCACAGCCTTATCTCTACCGTTAGTACCCTTTGACTTTCTTGTTCGCTTCAGTTCCCTCTTCTTATCTTCCCTTCTTTTTCCGTTCTTCCCAGACTTCCCTCTTGATCCCCTGTCCATCTCGACGACCAGCACTATCCGCTCGACCTTCTACGAACGCCCTTTGGACTCCTACAACACAAGAGTTGTCACACGAGACACGACTCAGAATCGAAGATGTTGATCTCAACAGCTCTTCTGCACGACAGAAGGAGAACAAGAAGATTTACACTTACAATTAGACCACCAGGCTGGACACAATTGTCGAACACAGCGCTCGACCTGATCGGAACTTGTACTATACTTTCAATGTTTCAATGTCAACTCCATCCGCAACCTCGGGACATCCGCAAGATCGCGATAGAGTCTTAAAACCCCGACTGGCGCCTCCTCTTATTTTCCAGCGTGGTGCGTTACGGGGCACATAAGAATGAGCAGTGGCTTCGAAAATCTATGGTCGGCTCTCTTTACGCCACATTTGATCATCATTGCAGACATTGACATGAAGATACAACACCAAAGGTCTCCAACTATCAGTTTTATTTTGGCCTTCGTGTTTTGTCAGTAACTGCGAACCGGTTGTTTGTCTTGGTACTCTTCGCATTCTCCATCGTATGCCATGTAGTAACTTCTATATATCTTAAATGTTACTTATCACTTTATCAGTTATCTTAGAAAACTATTGCAGATTCCAAATGGCTTGAAATGATACTCCTTCTCATTTAACTACATAGCTTCATGAACCATCATCTCCAATGTTATGCAAAAGTACTTCAGACTTCACTTCTTATACTTCATATCATCAGGAGTCATTGATGAATCAAAAATATCACTCCTTTCCATATCGCATGCTGCTTTTGCTAATCTCGAATGACCATGCAAAAAATGTCCCATTTAAAACCACTTTAATTTAATTTCAGCCAAGAGACTAGCACGTTGAACATGGGGATTCATTAAATAAATACAAGTTTTTCATTCCACTTGAAGCTGAGCTCATCAGCTCTCTATTGAAATTGATATCAAATATCTGAAAAACTCATATTTCATGCTAAATGATAAGGCATAATATTATTAGGCTATCCTTTTTCTACCCTGTCAATACTGTTGACCAAGTCAGGTCTGAGATCACCACAAAATAAGACGAACATGAACTCAAATTCATAAACAGGAAATGGCTTTTGAGCTGATAAACCCAACACGAAGTCCTTTTAACAAACACGAAAGGACACGTATGAAATTCTGGCTCAATGGTGCATGATTTGAAATACTGACTTTCATAAATGAGCCGCAGAAGAAGACAGTGTTCTTTGTCAGTTTGTCGTCGATTGTCGCACCACAAGAAAGTTCTGTGTCACAAGCTCTCAACTTAAAAAGTGTCATAAAACACGAGTTGAGATCGGTTGAGATGTAGGAAACCCAATTGAGAGATTGAGACTCGCATGGAGCAGCACTCCCAAATTGAAATCCAAGTGGCGGGAATTTGAGACTCCATTCCAGCTGCCAACATTTCATATCATTTCCACCACTTGGAATTTCGACAATTATTTCACTTATTTGTTCCTTTCAAAACCGAAGACTTTCGAAAGACTGTCGAAGTGTCGAAAACGGCGATGCACTAAAATTCAACTAAACACGCAACAAATATGAAGATCAACGACAAGAACTTGGCAGCGTTTGCCTCGTCGGGGGGACAGGTCGACAAGGAAGGAATATTAATGAAACGGGGCGATGGAAGTTCCAAGGGATTTTCAAAACGGTGGTTTGTCCTCAAAGGAAATTTATTGTTTTACTTTGAAAAACGAAGCGATCGAGAACCAATCGGAGTGATTATCTTGGAAGGGTCTACAGTAGAACTGGCGGAGACGGAGCATGAAGAACATTTCTGTTTCAAAATTGTCTTTCCGTCGAGGTCTTACGTTTTAAGTGCAGAATCTCAAGCATCCATGGAACAGTGGATGAAAGCACTGGCCTGTGCTTCCTACGATTATGTTAAGTTGATGGCTGCTGAGCTCCAAAGACAACTGGACGAGTTGTGTCGAGGTAAAGTGTGGAACATATTACATATTGATGGCAATTAAGAATCCCTAATGATCTATTAATAAACTACTCTGTTGACTTCTGACCAGGAACCGAAAACGATAAAGAGGGTGGTGGCGGTGATACAAGTGGAAATATTAATGTTCATCCTACTCCTCCTCCAAGAAGTAAAATCCAAAAGAATTCGCAGAAACCACTAAACCTTCAGAATAAACGGAGCTTCCACGAGTTGCATTCTGAATTCGGAAGTAAGATTTTAATCGACCAAGAAGCTCGTTGGAGTGGAGATCTTAATCAAAACCAACACGTTAGTCACAGTAGTAGTAAAGGTTTAGCTGGAGCAACAGGAGATTTGCAACTTGGAGGACTTGCTTCATTATCTTTGCCGGAACAAGAGACACTAAACTTTTAAATTTCAAATTTTCTCTGGTGATTTATACAAATTCCAAGCAAGCACTATTAATTAATTATCGCAACAATTAAGCTTTATAGAATTCGTAGTATTTTTAAATAATCAAATTGAAAATATGGTTCATCAAGTTCTGCTCGTTCGTAGTGACTTCACGTAGTCTGCCATGTATCAAATAATGTAGAGTTAGCTGAGATCTCGTTTACATGCAATATAATGATTAATCAGTAGGTTTTGTAAACCAGATTTAAAACGATTCGTGCGTATAATGGCAAAAGCAAGTGATGATAATTTTGTTAATTTAGTTGTCATTATTTAATCACCGAGTGTTAAGTATAATGAATGGAAATCAGAAGGCTGCACTTCAATCTTCTACACCGTTGCTGTTTTAAAGCGTTTTAGTATTCACAATAATAATAATCATGTTGACGAATTCCTGCAAACCCAAAACTACTACAATGCAATAAATTTTATTATGCAACTTAAAAATTACACCAGCAGGACTATCGAAATTGCACTCAGATTCTATTCTTTTCATGGACATCCTGCGTTATCTAATTTGATTCTACCTGCTTTTGAAGTCTATCACTCAAAATTTCAAATTCGCACATCCTACAACACAAGTATCCTAATTTCGATGTACAAATCAAAGAACTGCTCAATGAGTAACAACCTAGTAATGAAATTTTGATAACTTCCTGCCATATTTTACGTGTTGAGTGCTAATTTGCTGTTTCTCCTTCATTAAATCATATCAAATGAAATAAAGCTAATAATAAGGAAAACCAGAAACGTTATAACAGTGTTACGGAAATTTTGTGCGTTGTTAGTGTTGGTTTTATTTTGTGCTACTACAAAGAGGAAACGATTAAATCTATTTTGGTAGTAATATTCAATTTGGAACTTCCAATCGGCCTTCTCGATTTTCCTTTGACAGTCGGATTATTTTAGTAATTCAATATTCTTTGCTCTCAAGGCTCAACAAGGATTGAATCTAATCATGCATTCAGGACTGGAATTAAACTGTGCACAATTTGTGTGTAAGTTTATGTTCCGACTCATGTCAACCCGCAATAATTCTAGTAATTGAAATTTAATATATCATCCCTGAATTATTATTTCTTTTTATCTTGTATGTATTGACTTAATTTTTCAGGGATCTAATTCTTTCCTGACCTCCCACACACGATCAGGCTTGGCTCTTTGAGTGAACTAAAATGTTTATAAAATATAATGCAATAGCAATAATCAATTCCAATTCCAACTAAAATCCGGAAGTTCCGGAACTGATTGTGAGAATTATTTCCATATTGTGCTAACTACTAGCTAGCTTGAGTTAGATGGAAATTGCACAGCAAGGAGCTCTATATTAACATGCATTTAGTCTCATCTGTCGCAAGTCGTCCAGGTGTTTGCCAGTGCACATTATTATTAAAACTTCTGCAAGAAATGCATTCGAGTGTGACATTCTCATATATTTCCATATCTTGTAATTGCATTTATTACCCATACTAGGCAACAACATGTTTCATGCATAAGTAGTTTCAATAATTGTCCCTTATTATACACAACTTCAACTTCAGTATCACTTTTTTAAACTCTTGCTGTTGGCAAATGATGAAAGCAATTTAAACTACGTGAGAATTACACCCTCAAAACTTCATCTAATGCGCATTATTATCGACACGATACTATTTATATACATATACACGATATACTGCGATTGCAAATCTATGGTATAAGTAAAGCCCACGCGATTGGATTGTTGATTGTACCGTGTTAATAAGTAAAACCGTGGATATAATCAGGAATTCAAGTGTTTCAAAAATAGAAACCAATTTGAATCCACCAGGAACCTCAACAAGAGAGAGAGAGAGAGAGAGAGAGAGAGAGAGAGAGACTATATACGCCAGAACAAAAGCGAGCATTATGAAGTGCATAATGTGTTGACTTAATTTGACAGGATTGGTAACTATACTATTGCAAGCAAAAAGGAGTAGATTGGCAAAAGATATATATATATTTAGCTAAAGAAGACATTATACTCAAAACTCCGTGTATTTATATATATAACCACCTCAAGATTTATGATATATAGAGCCAAGTAGAGAAACGCAAAGAAGCATGAAACGAATTAGAGTTTTGAAGGAGAGAATGATTACAGGAGAGGATATGATGGAGAAATAAATGAAAAACTGAGGAATGGTGAATTCCTGTGGATTTGAAAGCAACTCCTGTGCAGAGCGAAAGAGGTGCACACTCAACATCGAAGGATATGGCTGGTAAAGACAGGAAAGAAGGTGAAAGAGCCAAAATGAAGAAAGTTTAGAGTGGTTCAGTCTTTCCATCACTTCCCTTCTACTTTCTCTCTCTCTCTCTCCAGTTATACATATATACATATATACATTTATATGTAGTTCTGAAAGAAGCCTTCGATTGGATCGCATTCATCCATACATATATATATATAATATTGGTCGTATGTAATAGTCATCGTGTGGTGTTGAAATGAAATCCTCTCAACAATACATTACACACAAAGTACAAATAGGAAGCAACCACTAGATATATAGTTCATTTCTCAGCCCACACTACTACAACTGCTTTTTCCTTGTCGTTATTACACAACCACCACACCAACAAATATACTAACTAATACTCGCTCTCTATACATCATCACAAAGATCACAATTATATATATATCTCTCTTCCTATATCTCAACACACTTCAAAGCAAATCCTCCTTAAATTATTCCCAACCACGAGATTCAATACGACAACACCTTTCACTATCACTTCCCTTTTCGCTCTAATCCATAAACCTACTCTCTCCACTTCCACGAGAAGAGTCTCAACTGCCAAATGCAGATCACTTTCATATTATTCCTCAAGGTTTTCCCCGATGCTCAATTCCATGTGTTTGTGTGTGTATTTATATCCGGCCAAGCCTCTAATATAATAACTTGAGTATACGTGGTGGAATTGCTTGGAGTTAATTTTCAAAATCTAAACAAAAAAGTAGTTTCCAATTGCAAGTCATCCTAATAAATGGAATTATATATATGATATGAGTATTATCCAAATGTTCCTTCAAAAACATATGAAAACACTTTATTTACTGACAAGAAGAAGGATATTGAGTGAAAGCATTTCTAAAAGAGAAATCTAACTAACCTGCTAAACGTTAAGTAGTTCTTCTCCTGGTCGTTAAAATTTATGGAGACATATTTCTATATAGTCCAATATAACTTTATTCTTAGGTGAGGCGAAACGTCACCTTATTCTTTATAAAGCTTATGTGAAAATTGGAACACAAGTTTCAAGAAGCCCATACTATCGTTTATTCTGCTCCACCTTATGAAAAATTCCGAAAGTCCAAAAGTCCACAACCAAACCTAAGACAACTTTTCCATTTAAAGAAATGTTATCCTTATACTATACCCATTACAGTTTAGAGCTTAAGAGTCAGAAGTTCCTCTCTGGCTTGGGCTCTTTTAGCAGTGATGTGCCTATTAAGGTAGACAATTCAAATTTACGACCAGATTTTCATAAAAGGAAGAGCTAGCGAGTCTGTGGCTCACTTAAAGTGCTCACTTAAGGTTGAAATGTGTAGAGGATTGTCTCATCCTGGATGATGATGACAAGAATCAAACATATATTAAATATATATACATATTTATGTATGTATAAATGTATAATTTGGGTTCACATTGCTCCTATTTAATCATAAATAGAATAATATTAATAATAATAATAAATTATTATACTAATCACAACACACGCGATTACAATAATAACTCCATCAATTCTGCTCAGTCAGAAGTGAGTCGTGAGAGTGTATGTGACATAAAAGGAAATACGATAATATTCCACATGACAAGGTTCTTTTGCAGTTTTCAGCGAATCATCAT
>Ga0194135_10001481_pt1 | contig 14091 bp, 21 predicted proteins | sample LitLau_LLRF_2013_FD_134024 | JGI IMG/M metagenome (GOLD analysis project Ga0194135, IMG submission 134024) | Freshwater sediment microbial communities in response to fracking from North America - Little Laurel Run_MetaG_LLRF_2013 (version 2) | ecosystem: Environmental > Aquatic > Freshwater >...
CAAATGCTTCATTTTCTAATCGACAAGCCTCGTGATTTCCTTTCCTATTCATTGCAGGTGGATTGAGAAACATGATCGAATCGAAAAGTTAACTTTGCAAGCAATTATTCAAGCTCTCTCGGATAAGGAAGAGTCGGTGAAGGAAATGCTTGTTTCACGGGAAAAGGTTTTTGATTCAAATTTCCGACGCGGAACCATATTTGTGGAAAACATTCTTTTTCATGCCTTCCCCCGCAGTTGAGCCTTTTGGTTCATGATTTGATCCTGACTGAGTTGTGGCGAGAAGACATTTTTCCAGAACTTCTGAAAGAGGGCCCCAAGTGTAGCTTTGGAATTTACACGATTCTCTACCACGAGGCTACTTGTATCAATTTAATTGAAACGATCTTGTTCCATCCGGAAGCAGCGGAGGTGTTAGGAGATGCTGCCCTTGACCTAGTGGACTATTGCTTCCGGTCTCTTCTTTGGCTTCTTACCAGGTCTTTATCCATAGCCATATATTTATAACAGGCTCCCATTAAAATTGAAATTATCGAAATCAAGGACACCTGGAGAAATGGCTGAGGATCTGGAGACCATGGACATAGATTTAAGGAAACAATCAAATTCTGTCCTTTTCCGTTCTGCCTTTAAGGCTCTGACGTGTCTCCGCTACATCATCGAAAACATTGAAAAGTAGATGATGAAATCCGTTGCAGTCTGGACGTTTCCCTATAATACTTTTCATTTTGCACTTTGTACTTTAGGATCCACAGCAGTGTTGTCCCACGCCTCGTCGTTAGTGCAGACGCACCAATGCTCCTCACTGACATTCTTATCCAAAAGCCCTGGGCCTTCCGAGACGAGAAAACTGGGGCTGAAATGATATACAATGAAGCCGAACAACGCTGGATGGAAAAAGATGCAGGAAATAAATTCATGATTGGAAAAATTGAAGCACAAGCTTGGCTAGCTTTGTATCAACGTAAATTTAGTTTTGATGCACCGCACCAACACGTTACATCAACTTTCATTTAGACTTGTGTCCGAAATCGCTGAAATATTATTATTTCTTTTCAGTTTTCAAGCACAGTCGCGTCATTTCATCTTACGAGATACACAGTTACAGGAAGAATAAGTTGATGAAATTGCGACCAATGCTGCATGAAGTGACACTCGACCAGATTCCGGTCCTAGGAGAGTTCCAACGGTGGCTACATGAGGTGTCCATTGCTACAGGGCCCATCGGACCATCAAAATCTCCCTTGATCCTGGAGATGATGCCACCCTTTCGGCCTGCGCTGGAAACTGTGCTCAAGGAGAACAAGCAAGAAATCCTCAAAATACAAATGGCAGAACTTGTCAACGGTTCCCAGGAACTTATGACGGAAAAAGCAAGACGGTAAATTGAGCTCCTATGCTCCTATCCTACACTTTAGCAAATTCGGTGTTATACGCAATTTTTGGCGTTTTTAGATTGGCAAGCACTTATGATTTCGAAGCTTTTGAGGCCGTACTCCCAAGTACTGCCAAATGCGCCGCATGTGGAGACTCTGCTAACAAACGATGTGGACGATGCCGAAACGAGTGGTATTGCAAGAGGTAATTCAGCTTAATATGTACCCAATACTTGGGGGAAATATGCTTCAGGATTATTTCTTGAAAGCTAAACTAAATAAGTTTCTGTTTATAATCTTTAGAGAGTGTCAAGTGAAGCATTGGCCCAAGCACAAGACTGCATGTGACCTAAGCTGTGGAAATGCCAAGGATCTCAACTAAAATCGGAATCATATAAACATTCTTAGAAAAATGCTGTATACATTAAAGTGTCGTTTTACGAAATTCCAAAATGACTTCTTAGTTTTATTTACAACGAATCCAATCCTCATAATGTAAGGCACTCTGAAACTTTAGCACCAGAATTAATACGAAGATTGGTATAACAATAACAATGATGGCTTGAAAAAATAGCTCAAACGTATTGCACTTCTAATGTCTTCGAGAAAAGATCACAACTGGAGCTAAATATTTCCTTGAGCAAGTTGATAGAAGTAAGATGATTTATCCAACATTAATTTCTCGGGAGCGTCAATCTCAACAATGGATCCGTTCTTCATTACAATCACCCTGGGAAAATGATAACTCATTTTATATGATTCAATCAACGTAGTATAAGTGGTAAGGACCAGAAAGCTTTGACAGGTTGTGAGAGTTAATACCTGTTACTATGAAGAACTGAAGTGACTCGGTGACTAACTGTTAGTACGGTGCTGGTACGGAATGAAGAACGAATTGTCGCTTGAATTACTTTATCGGTTTCATGGTCAATATTTGCTGTGGCTTCGTCTATGCACAATATCTGTAATTGAACAGTCATTGATTACTAAACCATAAGCTTAACTTGAAATGCTGATACTCGAGTTCGTAAAACACCTTTGGATTGGTCAGCATTGCTCGAGCGAGTTGAACCAATTGCTTTTGTCCAGCAGAAAGAAAACTTCCACCTTCCCCAACTTCACCCCCAAGTCCGCCCAGCAGTTGTACTAGTCCACTCAACTGACATTTTTGTACAACTCTAATAATACTGTCGTCGTTGAAATCCCCTTTTGGGTTCAAGTTATCCCGAAGGGAACCGCTGAATATAAGTGGGTCCTGTGGCACAATCCCGATTTTGCTTCTGGGTAAACAGAAGTCCCATGTTACAAACTTTTAGTTCACAGAAGACAAAAGGTAAAATTTAGGAGAAGAATATTGCAAATAACTAACCGCAAATCTTTGAGACTCGTCTGCTTGATGTTTACCGAGTCAATTGTGATGTCTCCTTCATAGAAATCAACAACCCTGAAAAGAACTTGGAATAAGGAGCTCTTTCCGGCTCCAGTTCGTCCCACGACTCTAAATTACAAAGAAAAGCAGACCATACTGTCTTGTTTTTCCATGATTCATTGCAACACATCAGATCCATAGTAAGCCTACCCGATCTTCTCACACGGTCCACTTTCAAAGGTTATATTCCTTAACGCGTAAGCATTTCCGTCACTGTAATGAAATACAAAGATGCAAACAATAGCTTGCGTCTCGGCCAGACTCCATGTTAACGTAATATAATCATACCGATATCGAAGGGAGACGTCATTAAATGCAACGACCCCCTGAGAAGGCCACAGATAAGGCAAAATGGTAGAACCTCTCGCTGCTCTGCTCTCAATTTCAACATCAGTGGTGTACTCGTGAAGTCTTTCTACTGCCACCATTTCCTTTTCCGTCTCCGTAAACGAAGTCACAAATCCACTCAGCGAACTGGTTATCGTCAATGCATAGGAAATTGCTAGCCCAATTATTCCTAAACAAATGAATAAACAGAATCGTTTTGTGGTTAGAAGGCAAAATGGTGAATAAAATGTAAAAGCGTAAACTTAAAAAAAGTAGAATAAAAGCATTCCTAAATACTGTTCACTCCTTTAAATAATATCCCCGCGTCTCGCCAAATAATCAGAATTACCTGCATCAGCAATCCCAAGGCCATGTTGCATGACTCCTATGATTCCAACCCCGGTAATCACCAACACTCCAACCATTTGCAATCTGAAGCTGAGCCACTGTGAGACGGCCTGCGTTGAGTACATTGCCCTTTGATTGAATTCCAAATAAACCTCGTTCTCGTGCTCGAACCTGGCGATGAAAGTAAAAAATTAATTATACAACAGATGAAGGAAAAAAAAATTGGCCCCAACACTTACCTTCTGGAAGAACGCATTGCCCTAATCGTGATGATTCCGCGAATGGTTTCAGAAAAATGGGCATAAATCGGTGACAATGAAATACTGGAGATGCGCCGACATTGTCGTGCTGTGTGCCGATAGTACATCTGAATGTTATTCACGACAAGCAGAAGCGGTAAAATAATTACCAGAATCCACGGAAGGGCATACGAGGTTAATATTAGAGTCCCTGAAATACGCAATAAATACAAAACCTATTCAGCCTAACAATAAGTACAGGACCTAAAAATACTCAAATACTCTGGCCTTGAATTTTGTAGTAAAAATTCCTTACCTAAAAGTCCATATAGCTGAGCCAATAAAATGTTTAAAATGAACGGCAAGGAATCATCGACTGTGGCGACGTCGGATGAGAAGCGATTGATCTGTTTAGAAAACATTTTCATCAATCTTATGAAATGGTTTTATCCGTAAAGTAATGCATACGAAAGCCCAAAATGCATAAATTAGATTAGATTAGGAGTGAAGGATCAATCACTTACGATGCGGCCAATGGGCGTCTTGTAAAAGAATGTCATTTTCGCCTAAAATAAAGAGAATGAAGTCTGAGGAATTAGAACGAGCTGATAATTGCTTAGCCGTGGCTAACCCTCCTTTTAATTACACAAATACAAATTACCTTTAGAATGACGCGGAGCAGTCTCATATGGATGCGTCTCCCACCTTCGATGGCACCGTAGGCGAAAAGGAATGCTCTTCCAAGAGCACAGAAAGAATTTGCAACTCCAATCAAAATGAAGACAATAAAGTAGTACTTGACATCTGGTGTCAATCCCCCTAGAAAGGGAATTTGATTTCCTGTGCTAAGTAGTAAAAGCCGGAAGTAATTTCCCTCTTCGGTGATCATCGTAGACATTTCCATGGAAGAGTTCCCAGTGTCGGAATAATACACTGGCATAGGTGGAATAGGAGTCGGGATAACTGGGGAAGAATCATTTGTCGAAGCCGAAACCCAATGGGCAAGCCAAAGGTCACTCAAGTTCTTTGTAGATTGCATCAGGAAGAGAGAGAAGAGAATCCCAACTGAAAGGCGTCGCCCGATCGCTTCCCAATAAGTTTTGTAAACTATTAACGAAATTGCGCCTTCACATTTCCGTTCCTCATTTGGGTCACTGCCGATGGGAGGGTTTTCGGGTTTATTGATAAAATCCGCTGAACGGGTCAAGGAATCACAGGCTAACATCTCATCCAAGTGGCAAGAAGAACCAGTCATGGACTTTGAGCCTAGTGAACGCAATCGGAGCGAACCGACAGACTCTTTTGGTGTACTGGAAGAGAGCAGATCGTCACTCATGTCTTCGTCGAAAAAAACAGGCAGGATTTCGTGTGGCGTGCCTGTAAATTAAACAAAGTCATGACGCTTATCAACCAAACGCTGTGCCAGTTCGCTCTTTTAGTGGATTTAAAGATCTACCTCTGTTGATAATCTTGCCATTATCCATGACTAAAATAATGTCGGCAGTACGCAGGAACTTGACGTGGTGTGTAACTAGTATCCGCGTTTTGTGTTTCAAAATTCCCATTAGACAAGCTTTGTACAACTGCTTTCCCACGTTCGCATCCACTGCAGAGAAAATGTCGTCGAGTAGATAAATCGGCTTATCCTGAAAGTTGACAATTTGTGCTAAATAAATGTTAGTTGTACAAAATTTTCAATGTACATTCTCCCGTTGTTCCATATAAACTAATTCTGTTTTTTACCTGATAGACGGCTCGTGCCAATGTTATTCGCACTTTTTGACCACCCGATAAAGTGTTGGAGCTACAGAGTGTGTCATCTCCGTCTTCCAATTCGTCAAAATCTTGGGTGAGGCAGCATGCCTTGATGACTTCACTATATTTAAAGAACGTAAAAGATTTTGCATATAGCATATTTCGGGAATTTTTTGATTGACGATATTTGTTTACCTGTAAGTGGTGGCGTTGAACGGTTTCCCGAAAAGGATATTCCTCCGAATACTACCACGCTGAATCCAAGGATCTTGAAACACAACGCCAAATCCTGAAACCCAAGTGGAATTCTAAAATTGAAACACCGCTTGATTCGATTTCATTGATGGAGGTCATACCCACTTCCGCGTTCTGCATACTCAGAATCCCACTTGTACATTTTAATTCTCCAAGGAGGGAAAGGAGCAGTGAAGACTTTCCAGCACCAACTTCTCCGACGATCCCAACCAATTGTCCCTTCATAGTAATTAATTTGGTTAGCCACCAAGCAGGCGTCAATGTTTGAATACATTTACTGCAAAATCCAAAACTTACTGGTTTGACCTCCAAATTGATGCCTCCCAAAGTAAAACTCACAGTTTCACTACCTCCAACATAAAATGTTCCGTCTGCTACTGAAAATCCCACAGGCTCATTCAGCGGAATTGGAGAGTAGACCTCCTCCGGCTCAGTCTCTTCAGCCTAGAGCAGAGAGAAATATGACATCTACACAAGTAAGTATCACTAGACAGTTGCGGGAGATGGAAGGATTTTTCACACCTGCAGCAACACTGAAACTCGTCGAATCGATACCCACGCTTCCACGACGCCATTTATTACCCATGGCAAAGCGTTCAATGGACCAATTAGCATGTTGAATAGGGCGAGACTCGTGAAAACCTAGTAGAAACAGAATTGTACATTTGATTTAGTGTTACGGGGATAAGCATTAATTCCAGAACGAGTTCGAACCTTAGCAGCCGTAAGTTGATTCCCCAGCAAAATGTACGTCCCAAAGCTGAGGATTGAAACTAATACCGGCGTTGTAGCCCAAAAATAGACACACAAGGCGTCGAGATACTTCCTTCCTTTAAGAGCCGACAATTCCAATTTCCGGCAATCTATCAGGAAATTCAAAAGGTGACAATTATTTGGTAGGAATATGAAATGTTAAGGGAACATTTGAGAATTGCGTTTACCATTGATACGCTGAGCAAAAAATGTTTCCCACGAGTGGAATTTAACACTAGAAATTCCGTGAAGAATTTCGGACATTATTTTCACCCTCTGGTCTTTATGGTGCATCATTTTCGTACTGAGTTCACCTAGGAATAAGAATCATGTTAATGTTAAGCAATCGGTTAATTCTTATCTAAAGTTTTTATTGTTTACCAATCTTCTTTGCGATGACCCTGTTAATTGGAATGAGCAGAATGGCAAAGAAGAGCCCCGCCAAAAAGGCAAGTCCGATTTGAGTGTACAGGAGGTAAAGAGCAATTGCAATTTGTAATGGAAGACTCCAGAAAGCATGGAAACTTGGGCAGAAGTTGATAATCCGATTAGTGTCGGTGCTGAGGAAATTGATGATTTCCCCCGTACTAAAATTCTCCAGCGACGCTTTTCGGAGAAGCAAGGTTTTTCTGTAAATACCCGTTACAATGGCTGCTCTGATTTTTAAATTCACTTCCGTCATGTTCATGTCAAAATGGATACTGCACAATGAACCTGTTGAAATTATACATGGACTGTTAGTTTTAGTATAGTTGAAATATTTGAGTGAAAAATTAATCCAGTCCAGTCTTGAATAAAAATAACGCCAATCGACCTTAATCCGTTTTGTAACTTACCTATCAGGGAAGCCGCCAGCATTCCGAGAACGTACAAATATCCCTGTCCCACATCATTTTGACCGGCGTCTTTGTTCCCTTCTTCGATAAAGTTGATCAACAGATTAAGTAAAATAGGTCCACAAAATCCACAAACATCCGCCATCAATTTTAGAATCCCAATAGAAAAAAATTCAAGAGCATAGCAGCTCCAGAGAGATCGAATTAAAATTCCTTGCGATCTCGTCAAGTGTTTCTGAAATTTGGTAGTGACGAGGGAAGTGGACATTTTCAATGGGAGATCAAACAAGTCTTCAGAATGTGTCAAGTAACCGCAAGAACCTAATGGATTAAGAACGTACGGATTCGATTAGAATGAAGTGGAAGAATTAATTTAGACTGAATTGGCGATTATTGAAATTACCTTTCCGCATGAGACGATTGACCCACCAGAAAAGAAGCTTCGACAACGCTCCTGCATTTTCCTTTGCAACCCCCAAGTTCATGGGCCCTTCGTCCTCATTAAACCCAATGTAGAAATTGGAGGCTTGATTGGGAACTGAATGGGGTTCAGCAGGTGAGTCTGTAAGGAGAGAGCGATACTGTCCTTGATCCAAGTGAATGCTGCGCGGAATTAAACTCAACAAGTAAATAAACTGAAGGAATGCTTCGATCCCTGAAATACAAAGCTGTAGTAAATGGACTTCATTTTTCTCCGGCAACACTCCAATTTGTCCAGATCCGGAGTGTCCAACATAAGCCTCAAAATATAGCCTTCGAAAATCTAGCGCAGAAACCAGAGCTGTTATAATCCAAAAGAAGATTATGGGTTTGGGTCCTCGGCAGTTGTAGGAGATCCCACGCTTAAGTTGGAGTGTATAGCACAAATGGATGAGCCACGTCAAGGATTTTACAACAATTAGTACAATTTCTGTAAATCGAAGCGGTTCCGTATAAAATCCAAAATTCACCATGAGTCCAACCGGAGGAAGAATTGCTAACAAACTGATTACGAAGGCACGGGTGTAGATGATAGAGGCTTGATATCCATTCCACGACGTGAAGAGTACGTAGTTGAGATTTCGTCGTCCGCTGTAGTAGGCAGAAGAGATTGCCAAAATACCGAAAATAGGTAGTTGGAGACAAAGGCGGAAGAAACATTGCCCGAATTCTTGGTTCTTTGGATCCCATACGTAGAAATCGGATGAGGGGCAGTCAGAAAAGTTTACTCGTATTGACGGAGGTGGTAGCAGCGGAGGATGCATTGCGGAATCCGGATGTTTAGCAATTGCCAGTAGAACTGCCTCGTCATATGCTGCAGAACCTTAAAATTTTAGAACAAAGGTTAAAAGGTTAGAGTTAATTACCATTAATCAATTGATGAGAATAGTGTTAAAAAAAAACTCGTGTGGTTGACAACAAAATGAAGACAGCTTAGTGAATGATTTACAATGTTTCCCGCCGAGAACATTTGAACTCAATCCGCATGCATCGAGGGTTAATGCCAATCCACTTTGCACTTGGCTTCATTTCCTTATCCATATGAAATCAATCGCTGCAGTCGGAATTAAAACACTTCTTAATTAATTATGTTTTGATTTGTGAACCTTGTGAGAACAATTCGGTTTTTAGACATAATTTTTACATCTTTAGTTTATTTGCTAACCGATCTATATTTTGTGTGCAATACAAAATTTTTATGTAGTTTACACACATGGCTCCATGAATCTCAATTCTCAATCTCTCTCAAATCTCAAGCTAACAATAAGTTAAGTTGGATTGGAAGCCAATGAACAAAGATTTCGTTTCAACAATTCCTAAAATTTATTGAAGTGTTTCGTGAATGCTAATTAATTGAATTCCATACGAATGAGAACGTTCGTCACTGCCATTAACCGATTTTCTTTCTAGAATCCAATTCTTATAAAATTAGCAAAACCTACACCTGTCAATCAATTAACACCTGCACATATTCTGGCGAATAACTGCCATTGATTTAATTAGGAATCGCTTGACAATCTATTGCATACTCATCAACCTAAAAACACTTTTAGCTTAATTATGAAGCGAGGGATATGCAGCTGTATTATAATTATTTATTTTTTCCTTGAGAGAAAGAACGATGTGGCTAGCGACAGCGTGGTTAAATATTGGGTGTTTGCTATAAAGGAAGGTGACTTCCACTGGTGATTTGATTTACTTTACTTTACAAAACCTCCTGAGCCAATTGTCTCCTCCACCACCTTAGATATTTATTTTTTCTTTGGTTTTTCAGGTTAACTAAATCTAGTATGATGAGCCCGGCGTTGATTATCGTCGTGGGACTTTCAATATTTTGCATCGCTCCTGCGTCGTCTTCCGCACTAGCCGCCGACTTGAAGGATGACGGTCCATCAAGAGAACGATATGTTGGAATCAGTATAGTTGGCGGCAGTGGCGCTGACCCAGCCATTGCTATTGGCGGTGGAAAATATTCACCTGGGGGTGCCAGGCATCCTGTTGCCGATCGAGAGAGATATCCGGAACGGGATCGATACCCAAACGGTGACCGAGACAGATATCCTGGAAATCGTCCTGGCGGTGACCGTGATCAATACCCAGGAGGGCATCCAGGTGGAGATCATTATCCAGACCATCCTGGCCCGGGAAGTGGAGATAGAGATCGACATCCTGACCATGATTATATCACATTCTTCGAGCAGCCATACTTCAGAGGATGGAGCTTCAATGCAAAGCTGAGCCGACAGTGTCGGAATTTAGAAAACGATTATGGGAGTTATAACAATGGGATTTCCTCGATAAAGACGCATGGAAATTGCGTAGTTGTATTTACACGATACGACTGTAGAGGAAAAGAATACATCATTCGTCCAAGATTCGGAAATGCAGCTAAACAGTATGGACAAAATAGATATCGACCACCAATTGGCCACTCTGAGCTTGCGGAAGATCTGAACAACTCCATTTCCTCATATCGGAGATGTTGAAAGTTATTTTAATTGGAAGAATAAAAATGGCCTCTAGGTGAAAATTACCTGATCAATCATTTTGCCGGAAGAATTTAAAAGTTGAATAAAATAAAATAAAATTGAAACTAAAATGCAGTAAATGTATGGTTTGGGGCCAGTAGTGAGACACGAGGTTTATTTGAACGCTTCGAGCGCGAAAGTGTTCTTGGAAACTGAAGAAAAAGCAGAGCAGCAGGAGGAACGAGGAGAGACGAGGTCGTTCGTTGATGTTGACCCCTTACTGGCTGTACCGCTCCGCTGTGCAATAATCGTTTAAATTTTTTCTAGTTTGTGCCGCTCAGCGCATCTTCGCTGCTGTATCTTCGCTCATCGCTGCTTGAAACGGTCCTTCAAAGATTAAGGTATCTAAAAGGCTTTATATTATATTATCGCTTGAGATACAATTGAAACCTGACATACAGTTGTTGTAAAACTTATTTTTGCAGATTTGTGCCATCCGCTATAATTCATTGGAAATGTTGGGACGGAGGACAAGAGGTTGTCTGCGTATGTCAAGGTGTTGTGAAGCTTTCGGAGATATTTTCAACAGCCGTGTCAGTGTCTTCCAGTCACAACATCAAAAGTTGCCCTCAAGCAGTTCTCCTCGCTTGATGAAAAGTAGTCAGTTTTATTTTTCAACGCAATCAGATAAATCAATAACCCCTTCTCCCAACAATCCAACCACTGCCCCTGTTCTAGTCACTAGAAAAAGGAACACTAGTATTATACGGGTCGACCCTTCGGATTACGAAGATACTTGCATCGGGATGAAAAAACTCCCTCTTTTGGAACGCCGTGGTGAACCCACGTCAATGGCAAACCTCTTGAAATTCAGGAGAGATAATACTCCCGGGAAACTGGTGGACGATTTGACCCGGCATCAAATTCAATTGGACCTTCGTCCTTCCACCATAAGGCGACTTTTTGAGTCGGCAGGGGCGGAACTAGAGCTCAAGGACCAACTGTAACCTTATAAACTTAAATAACGACTCAAAATTATTTCACGAAAATTAAAGTACTGTATTTGTATTTAGCTTTAATCATGATCGGGTTGGAGTTTTGGGTCGGGACCTAGGTGCAGCTCACTTCATCGTAGCCCGGAAAGGACGAATTCGTTTCATGGGACACTCTGATTGGATATCCAATTATAGGCAGGATGCGGAGCCTCGAGTAGAAGAGGAGGATTTACCAATGATGACACATACGCTCTGCTCATTGCCTACAAAGTACGATCCCAACTTCCGCGTCGAGGCAATGGATACATCTGGCATACCATTACGCTACGAAGGACTGCTAAACTTCGGTAAATTTTACTCTGCTTAACTCGTATCCTAATTCTTGATTAAAATTATTTGTTCACCAGACTCTCTAATCCCTTGTAGCTGGATTAAATTACTTGAAATGGGCGAGTTTCCGGAATAACAAGTTCATGAACGACTGGTGCTTAGATAGGATTTACTGCAACCATGGGGAGACGCTGGAGTACTTGGATGTTAGTGGGTGCACTGGGATTTCCCTCTCTGGTCTCTCCGGAGTATGGAGGCTAGCGTAAGTTGTTCATGTTCATCGCCATTCGTTTCTTCGCTCCATCGTTTCTCTGCACATCATAACTCGTTTACTTCCTGTTCTAATTTTGAAGGAACCTAAAAACCCTTGTCGTTAAGAATTTGTCTCACATCAAAGACCTCGGTAAGCAGAAAAAGCACTCACTGGATTCTCCGAATAGATACTATTGGTCAGGCAGTAATTTTATCTCTATTTCAGAAATTTTATGCGCGACTTTAGAAGATCAAATTCCTGGACTTATTTGCATTGGGGTTGACTACGAGAAGAAGTTAATCGATATGCGGAAGGATGCTGCTGAGCTGGAACATAAACATAAGGAAGAGGTAGAAGCGTTAGAAGCCAACACCGTTGAAATCGTTCCCCGAATCGCTTCATTTGAGCAGGGCGGGCCAAATCCTCAGCAGACAGCTGACTCAAGGTCTCACGGCGGGAATCCTTTTCCATGACGTGGAGCAGGATGAGTTAATTAGGAGTTGAAATATTTGTCGTCTTACTGATTGCATTTGCCCAATAACAATGACTAATGATAGGATTTTATAGAACTAAATCGAGTGATGTGCTCCCAGCCTCCTCGCTAATAATTTGGAAAAAAGTATATAAAATTTATGCAAATAGTAAATTGATATTCTTAACTTTCGTTAGTTTTAGTAAATGAATGCGGTTGAGGTTGCGGAATCACAGATCAAAACTCGTGAATGCAGGTGGTGCATTTAGATGCATTGGCCGTAAAGTCCCAAACTTGGATTTATGACCCCCATCCCTTGAAAAATGAAGTGACGGAAGAAATAATTCCCGCTCCGCCAGTAGAAGCAGTTGATCTTGATCTAAGGAATATGTCACTGTTTTGCTGATAGGAACTCTGGAAATAAGACTGGTTGTTGTGCGCCGTCATGCTCTCAGCACTCATCTCTTCCGTGATTGTGCCTCGCTGGACATTTTCCCAGTCCGATGGGAAATTACTCTCACTCCAGTCCGCTTCAGATTCAGAAGAATCTTCCTCGTAAATTACCAGATCCTTTTCAATTGATTGCTCCATTGACTTTGCCAACTGGGATGCAACCTCAAACGGTCCTCGACTGGAAAAAAAAAAAAGACATTTGCGATTATTAACCCTTTGCTCCATGCATTCCGAGTTTGAAAGGAACTGATTTTGAGGAAAATTCGCTTTAACCCACCGCCCGAGATCAGCGAAACAACTGTCAAAGAGAAGAAGTAGGTTCGGCACTGTTCGTCTTGGTTGAATGTGGTTGTGAAGGACTCCTTGGGAGGCGCAGAGATGAATAATATTTGCATTCAATTTTGCAACTTTCCTGTGAAACTTCCCACCAATAAGATCTCCATTTGTAAATTCGCTACGGAAAAAACGGAACGTAAGAATGGTACTTGATGATTGATGACCCGATGAGGAAGTTAAGGCCTCACCTGTAGGATAATCGATGAGGGAGTCTGAGGTCCAAATAGTAGGCAATTAAATTAACAAACTGTGTTGTATAGGTCAATCCGGACGCAATGTAATGAGCTGGGTTTCTTGTTGTTCCATGGCCAGAGGACTTGTCAAGTCCCTTATTTGCTAAATTACGAGTGACCAGGTGGGTTATAGTCAACTAAATCTTAAAAATTGAAATATCCTATTACGTTTGCTCGCTCACCCCATTCGGTGTAAAGAGAATAGTCTCCGTTGGCAGGCAAAGTCGGTCCGTGAGGAGCAGGAATAGCATAATGAAAGCTTTCTATGGTATTCATATTCGGAGGAATGACCCCTTCAAGCTTTCCACCATATTGACTCGTTGCCGCCATCAGAGCTGATACTGTATCGTCGTCCTCATCAACGTCATCCCATAAATCTGCATAGAGTCTGTCATTCTGGTTCCTGATCTCGAAACAAGGGAGAACGAGAAATTGAGGATTCAAGTTAATGTAATTCAGTTTTATTTAGTAAAAGCTTACACCGTTTTTCTTGGTGTTGGTGGTGTTGAGACTGAAAGGAGAGAGTCTCGATTCGTCTGCTCAATAGGGAAAACGTATTCTTTAAGTTGAAGAATCCGTGTCTTTGTGACGCTCTGTAAATATTCCTTTCGTCCTTGGATATGCAGGTGGTATTTGTTCAGTTTAGATATTTTGTGACGATGCTGAAGGAGCATGTTGTCCAATCGACTTCGATATAAAGGCCAATTCTTTGTTTTCTCAAGAGTTGATTTCTTTGTTGCTTCCGCTTCACGA
>Ga0194135_10001482_pt1 | contig 14072 bp, 20 predicted proteins | sample LitLau_LLRF_2013_FD_134024 | JGI IMG/M metagenome (GOLD analysis project Ga0194135, IMG submission 134024) | Freshwater sediment microbial communities in response to fracking from North America - Little Laurel Run_MetaG_LLRF_2013 (version 2) | ecosystem: Environmental > Aquatic > Freshwater >...
GTTCTCAACCTCTTCTTGGCTCTTCTCCTCAACAGTTTCAATTCCCAGGAACTCAACGCTCAGCGAGACGTAAACTTTGTTTCCACTTATAGTCACTTACATATGCGCATATTGTTGTTGGTATGTTGAAAACTAATGATTAATTTCCTCCCAGAAAGAGAAAGAGCTCTCAGGAAAGTCAGCCACTTTGAAGACTATCGTTGGTATGCTCATTGCCAAGAATCGAAAGGCTATTCTTGCTCTTCCTGCCCTCGTGGCTACCACCCAGTCGGGTAAAGTAGAAGCCGACGCTCCTCTTGTAAGTTTAAGGATAATCTTGCAGTGAGAATTTCTAGCACTCTCGAATGCAGTATGTATTCCACCGTCTTACAAGCTGCTATGCATCAACACTTCAGCATTTCACAAAATTCTTTACACTGACTTCGCACTGTCTCTCGTCACTGCATCACGACGTTCACAACGTACAGAATTATGGCCAAACTTTACAAAACCCCATTTGATTGAACTTGGATTCTTTTCCCCTCCTAACAGAGTACCAAGTCCCACCCAAATATAACGCCGGAAGAGTTAGTTCGACGGAGACTGATGAAGCAGAAGTTTATTGATGCAGCCAATAAAGTGATTAAGAAAAATCGAAAGGCAGTCGCCATTCGGGCAATTCGACGAGCGGAAGAAGGACTCGAAGAAGCTGAAAAAACACGATTTTCGTTCGATCCTGACGTATTGCTCCCACAAGATACAAAATGGAGACGGGATGAATATTTCAAACGTGGTGGCAGGCAAGGTTCTAACTGGATTTGCTTTGTTTTCTCTTTCTCGCTGTAGGCTGTGAGCGTGAAAAGTGAGGAAGTTGACATGACGCCTCCGGGCTGTTTGCCGGAATGCCTTATCAATCACCACTCCAAGCTTTGCATTAGTATCCGAACGGCACCACTTGTCAGATGGACACGATTCCGGACACTGTGTTTGCGCATTGTGAGCAACAATGTCTTCGAGTGGACCATTCTTGTCCTTATCCTCGGATCAAGCATCACCCTCTGCTTTGAAGATGTCTACCTGGAAGAGAAACCCAAACTCAAGCTCACACTCTTCATTCTCAATTCCGTTTTTACGACAATCTTTGTGATTGAGATGTTGCTAAAGTGGTTCGCATTGGGATTGGTGAAATACTTTACCAGCTTCTGGACGCTACTGGACGTCTTTATTGTTACTGTACGAACCATCAAAGAATTTCCATCAGAATTTATAATTCTTTAAAATCCTTTATCGCTTCCCGTCAGGTAAGCATCGTATCCTTGGGGTTCGACATTCAGAACAAAAGCTGGGAGCCAGCCACTGGATCACGAAAGTCCGCAGTTGCATCCTTGAAGGCTCTCCGAACACTCGTACGACCATTCTGAGTTTCAAAATATACCTTTTTACAGATTAGTGTCGAACTGCTCCAATTAATTTTTATTAACTAGCGTGCTTTGCGTCCTCTCCGGGCAATCTCAAGATGGCAAGGAATGAAAGTAAGTTTGAATGAATGGAAACTAATCACCAAGTGGGAATAGAAATATACAATTGACTTTGGTTTATTTAAGGTTGTTGTGAATGCCCTCATGTACGCCATTCCCTCCATCTTTAACGTCCTCCTGGTCTGCCTCCTCTTCTGGTTGGTCTTTGCAATCATGGGAGTCCAGTTCTTTAAAGGGAAATTCTACAAGTGTATTATTGGAGAGTCGGGGGCAACCGTTTCTTATAAAGATGTAAGGAGTTTACTAGTCACAGTTAAATCTAGGCCTAGGGATCCTTGTCGACCTAGGTTAAATAAATGACTCGGCGATTGGCTAATGAGAATGACGTTCTTTTAGGTACCGAATATGCACGTGTGCTGCAATGAGCGGACAGACACGGTCTGGATCAACACAACTCCAAACTTCGATAATGTTTTTGAGGCCTATTTGTCTTTATTCCAAGTCGTGAGTAATTTAAAGATTTACAGTTGAAATTGAAATATAACCCTCTGATTATTTTGACGTTTAGGCCACTTTTGAGGGCTGGATGGAGCTTATGCGTGCTGCGACGGACATCGAAAGTACAAATCCTGACATTCAACCGAAAAGAGATGCGTCCTACGCTTCTAACATTTATTTTGTCGTGTTTATAATTTTTGGAACTTTTTTCACCCTCAACCTCTTCATTGGTGTGATCATTGACAACTTCAATATGCTCAAGAAAAAGGTTTGACCAAATTCATTGATCTTATTTGCACATGCATAAATTGAATTAGTACGTTTCCATTATTCCGGTATTCGAGTAAATAAGTAAAGCAAATGGACAGAGCTACGCTGTTTAACCTACGTGTCGGGTAACTCACTTTGGTGAGGGGGATAGATTTAGTCTAGTTTGCCGATTTTGGAAATGGGAACGGAGGGTAGAGGGCAGAAATGAAATTTTTTTTTGGTGAACTTTGAAATCAAACCGACGTTCTTAAACTTTGGGTAGACTTCAACCGGGGTACTATCCGAGTGGCTGTAATCTATTAACAGTTTTCAATTTTGGTTTGCAGTATGAGGGGAATTTGTTGGAAGCATTATTGACGCCAAGTCAAAAGCGATACTACACAGCCATGAAGAAATTGGGCAGAAAGAAGCCACAGCGAGTGATTCGAAGACCCCGAAACAAATGTCTTGCACTTTTCTACGATATTTCCATGTCCAGACGGTTAGAAAACATGAGAAATTTTATTCAATGACTTAATATTAAAAAAAAGTAAAAGATTCCGATTTAAGGTTTTCCGTTTACCGAATAGTAGTTAAATGTTTTTATATGCGCCGAAAACACCAAAGTTAAAAGTGAACGGATTTCAATTTGCCTTTTTCAATTATTTTAAATTGTGTTTGCCTTTTCACAGATTCGAAATTGCAATATTCGTTTTGATTTTCCTGAATATGGTGATAATGGCATTTGAGCATCATGGCCAGCGTGAGATTTTTCATCACATTCTCACGGGATTCAACTCTTTCTTTAGCACCATATATGCACTGGGTAAGGCCGATTATAAGATAATATATTTTAGGTACAGTGCGAGGCAAAATTCATGGCAATAGAAACCCAATGAGGCCAAACCTTAAGGAGTTTAAATGGTTAAGGGTTTTTGGCCCTCAATGTCGGGTTTCTATTCCCATGACTTTTCCCTATTTGATGTTTTTTTTTATATTAGAGGCCATTGTAAAAATTGTCGGAATGCGTCACTTCTATTTCACAATCCCATGGAACGTTTTTGACTTTGGGCTCGTTCTCTTTTCCATTCTGGATTTATTCCTAACGGATGTTCAATGGAATCTCCCTTTCCCACCTACGATGCTACGCGTCGTCCGAGTCTTCCGAATCGGCAGAGTCCTTCGCCTCATCAAAGTAATGCAAAGCTTCTAATTTTGAAAACGCTGGATAATGATTGATTCCTTGATTACCAGGCGGCTAAGGGTATCCGGAAGCTTTTGTTTGCCCTGGTCGTATCTCTCCCTGCCTTGTTCAATATTGGAGCTCTCCTTGCTCTCATCATGTTCATTTACGCCATCCTAGGAATGGCTCTCTTCAAAGATGCCAATTACTATGGAACTATGGACGAAATGTTCAATTTCAAGACTTTTCCACGGGCATGCATGATGCTTTTGCGGTAACACAATTTCCGGTTTTTCTTTTCCCGTAAAATTGTTTGAAATGTGTTTGTAATCTTATTTCTTGGTTTCATCATTTCCAGACTGATGACAGCAGCAGGATGGAATGATGTATTGAATTCACTAGTTGCCGAAGTCCCGAGGTGCAATGAAGACGCCTACCGGAAGTTGACTTGTGGCAGGGATGACGAGCCAGAGTGCATTTCTCGCATGGTATCAGTTGCCTACATGGTTACCTACATAATCATCACAAACCTCATCGTCATCAACATGTACATTGCAATAATTCTTGAGAATTTCGTGGAGGCGAATCAGGATGAGGAGATTGGGATAGTTGAGGACGACCTGGAAATGTTTTACATACGTTGGTCCCGGTATGGAAAATATTCCTGAACAAAGCATTTTATTTCTACCCACATCCTACTATAAATGGTTCTCTTGTTTCTTCCAAGATATGACCCAACAGCGACACAATTTATTGGGTTCGAACAACTCTCTGAATTCTTGGCAAGCCTCGATCCACCACTTGACATTCCAAGGCCAAATATTGTAGCAATCGTGTCATTCAACCTACCAATCGCCCGAGGGAATAAAATTCACTGTCTCGACGTTCTCCATGCCCTTGTGAAGCATGCGCTAGGACATGTGGACGATTCGGATGAATTTCGCAAGGTGAGTCTAAAAATATGGAACTTTAGTAAAAGTAGTGTGCTTAGTAAAAGTTAAATTGTGAACAGATTCAGGAGCAAATGGAAGCAAAGTTTCGGAAGCAGTTCCCAAGCCGAAAGCTCCTCGACATTGTGTCCTCTACGCGTATTTGGAAGATCCAACACAATGCAGCCGTAATTATTCAGCGAGCGTGGAGAGTTTACGTTGCTCAGAAGCATGCGCTCACCGATAGAGTTAAATCAACGCAAACGGTGAAGAGCGGCGGAACTCCACATCATGGATTTGGACACAAATTAGGACAATTCTTCCATGTGGGCGGAGACAAGCGCAGGCGCTCTTCACTTCGTGATGGCATTCCATATAATTTAAGACCTGGCGGTTCTGTAAGTTCGAATGCTCTTCTTTCTATTCTTTTTTGGAAGTCAGGCAACTTCCGCATTCTTTTCCATCTCCTTTACGAACTTATCATCATGAAGTCCTAAAATCGGTTGGGGTATGTTTTAGGCAAAGCGGGCAAGTCCCCTGGCCACTGTCAGAGACGGGGATGAGCTTCTGCTGACCTCGCGGTGCTCAATCGGGAGACAAGAGCTCGATGACCTTTCTTCGGCGTGCCCGAGAAATAGTTATAGCAGTCAATCCTCATCCTGCGCAAGTCCACTGCCTGTTCCGAGAATAGAAACGGAGATGATCCACGGCGAGGAACCAAAACAAAAGAGAAGATTATCCCCTTCAAGACTTTCCGGTGGGAGTTTTGATGTGGCTGTCAATTATGGTTCCATGGATCCCAGTCCTATCAATAGTCAACTCCTTGGGTTTCATTTACCGAAATCTGTGGTCAATAAATGCCTTAGCCCACCAATGGAAGAGGAGTCCCCATCATTCACACATCCCCAGTGTATCACTTATGCTTCATCTCCCCTCAACTCCTTACCAACTTCACCTTCATCCCCGCCGAAGCGTTACCCGCGACAAGAATCCTCCGTCACTGTCCAAGTTCATGAAAGTTCATCATAGAGACAATTTTGGGAATTGATTTTCCATTTTCCGTAGGAAACTGTTGACGGGCAGGGCTGCTGGTCATCCTGGTTTTGGTTTAATCTTGGATCTTAAATTCTTTTGCGTAACAACATTTCACTATTCTATGCAATAATTAGGCCTATTCTTGTTGCCTTCAGTGGCGTCAGACATTGACCCCTCGACATTCCTCACCCTTAATAACATTATCATACAATTTCTACAATTCTCTTGTAACTCCAAACTCTGGGAGAGTTTGTCCACCTGTGTACTCTTCGGCATGGAGGCCGAAAGCTATGATCGGTGATTTGATTACTCTTTGGACGGGATTTTAGAATAGAAATTATTAACCTTCTGTAAACTTCGGAGCTCGGACTAGTCAAAACTTTGTGATATTATTCCCGTATCGGCATTAACTAAATGTAATGAATGAATGAATGAATAATAGGCACTTAATCAGATTCAATTCCAATAATAATTCTTGTAATAATCATAGTTAAGTTTATTTAATTTCCTTGTGCTACTCACTAAATTCGGCCAAATATGTTAAATGTTTCTTAAATAAATAGTAGGTAGGTTACAAGATGTCTCAAACGGGAAATTAATTAACCGTTTCCAATAAATCCGATTACTCATGAGGTGAGGTTTAGAATGGCGGTTGTTCATTGCATTATTGGCATGCTAGTGCGGTGCGGTGAGGGACGCCTCGCCTCCATGCTGTGCAATCTTTTCCTTCCAAGCCCGACGACGGCTCACCCAAAAATTCAAAAATTACCTTGGCAACACCGCCGTGACTTCGAATTTATTTCTCATAACAACTGCGGAGAAATGTAAAGCATGCTATAATCGACACAGGAATTTGACTATTTCCCTCATTCGGCCCCTTCAACTTCAGTGACGGATCTGCAAGTGCGAGGAAGCAGATTATTAACTGAATTAGCAGTGATTTATTTTCCAAAAGTTAAAGAAAGTAAGAATATAAAGTTAAAGTAAAGGGAACATGTTGCCTTATGAAGAAGAGCAGCATGAGCTCCCGGAAATCCCAAAGGAGAAACAACAACCAAAACGGAAAAAGAAATCCAAAGGAAGTCATGGTATGTTAACGCATTTCGAGATTCCACGCCATCTAACGAAACGAATGGTCATCGTCTTAAAATGTATTTTTGACGACTTGTCAATGTTTAATGGCCCCCAAAGTTAATTCCGAGATTGTTGAGAGGAAGATTCGGGAAGATTTTAAGCATTTCCTTCTAAAAATTTCACCCCTACAGGAGAGCTGAGGAGAGCGAGAGCCAGTCAATTACAGAGAGCCAGTCTATTGCCGAGAGCCATCCAATTACCGAGAGCCAGTCAAACGCATCCAAATAAACATCCATTGGAAAAGGAAACCATCTACGGGAAAGTCTTGGAGGAAGTTGATCCCTTTGTTTTTGAAGATGTGAGCCCTTTATTTTCGTTAATCATTAGCACGACGGTAGTTAAGTTATAAGTGCGCGAATTTCATATGTGACTTATTACTGAGGAGAAAGTTTTGCACAACCTTTCTAATTTGGGCGTCATCGTCACGAGGGAAATTCAACACTTAGACATATTAACGAGTTAGATAAGGAACACATGAGTTGGTCGAATTCTCTTTTTTTAACCTAAACCCCTAAACATATCCTGAACATGGAAAGAGCAAATTCGACCAGCTAATTCCATCCGTTGAGTTTGAGTACTGGTTAACATCCCAGAAAATTCAAATTGGTTCTACTGTGACTGACTGAATCTGTGTCGTGAGACAGAATAGAGAACACAGTGCAGTCTTATCTTAATCATCTCCTTCTCTTCCCCGAAGTGCAAAATGTAAATTTTATTTAATTTGCTTTTATCGTACTATTTTTAGACTAATCGATTTTCTGTTTACTTTCCTTACAGACATTTTGTGTGCTGACAAATAAGTTTGGAAAGTCGTACGTTTGTCGCTTCTCCGCCACACGGTCCTTGTACTTCCTCTCACCCTTGAACTACTTCCGACGTCTCTGCATCTACGTGATCTCTCACCCTCTCTTTGACGTGCTCATCATGCTCACAATTCTCGCCAATTGTATTGCCCTTGCCACGGACACGAAACGGATTATTCTCGATCCTCTAAGGGGTATATGGAAGGTCCAGGAGCGCGAACTCCCAACATACCTGGAGTAGGTCCTCCGAAAAGAGTTGTCATATCACTGTGCACTCCATCCATTTCTCCACTCATGAATCTCGCCTTTCTCTTATTCGTTCCTTAGAGTGGTCTTCTTGATCATTTATACCACCGAGATGATTCTCAAAGTGGTTGCAAAAGGATTCCTACTCAATAAGTTTTCCTATTTACGGAATGGCTGGAACATGCTTGACTTTGCCGTCGTGGTACTTGGGTATTTCACAGAGATTCAAAAGGCCACAACGACTATGATGGGTCCAACGGAAGAGTCAAGTTCTACTTCAGCGGAGACAATTCAAATCCTCCGAACCTTCCGCGTGCTCAGAGCGATCAAGACGATTTCCATCCTTCCTGGTATAAAAACTCTCAAGAATCAATCTGATAGAGCCCATTGAAATTAACCTTCTGTTCAATAGGTCTACGAATGATGATAAATGCCCTCATGAATGCAATCACGCAGCTCGTGGAAGTGATGCTGTTGACGTTCTTTTGCATTTGCATTTTCTCTCTCTTTGCGCTTGAAATTTTCATGGGGAAATTCCATCAAGTTTGTGTTCTGACCAAAGGAAGTCAAACCTCCAAGGAACTTGCCATAGCAGGAGGGAATTTGGTCCTGGATTCTATCGATCCCAGCTCACCAAATGTAGATTACGAATACAGGACGTAAGTCTGGGAGGGTTTTCCAGTGAATCGCTTCGCTTGAAAAGATTTGATTGAGATCAGGTTTGAATTTCAGTTGGATTCATAACCCAATGAACTGGCTACGACGGTCTTTCCCAAAGGAGGAGTTTGTCGTATGCTCGAACCTTACCCATGCAGGAAGGTGAGGAATTAAAAGAAAGGAAGGAGATGACGAATTATTATGTAATCAAGGTCAACAAAATTAAGAGCCTTTTGTTTTCTCTTAGGAACTGTCCACCTGATTACGTTTGTCTTCCTAACCTGGCGGAGAACCCGGACAATGGATGGACTTCCTTTGATCACTTTGGCCTCGCCATGCTCAATACTCTCCAACTAATTACACTTGACTACTGGGAACGCCTTTATGAGTTGGTAAGACCAGAGCACGCCCTGCTCATAGAAAAAAGTAGTTAGCGTCATACGTTATTTTTATATTCCTCTAATAATACTCCTAGGTCATGTCTACCGTGGGTCCATTGTGCTTGCTTTTTTTTGTCGGGGTGATCTTTTTTGGTTCATTCTACCTACTGAACTTGATGTTGGCTGTTGTCGCAATGAGTTATGAAGTGGAAGCCCAGAGTTCGCAGTTGGTAAGCCTCTCGTTCTACTCTCGGAATAAAAAACGAAAATAAAAATTATGACGGCATTGAAATTTTTTCAGAAACCGCTGAGTAAACACCAAAGACTGACCCTCCATCGGACCCACTCAACATTCAGTTTCGACGACCCAATGAAATTAAACCTGCAAGTCATGACAGTATCCTCCCATCGTCGGACTCCCGCAGAGCGAATGGCTCTCGCCAAGAAACTTCGGAATGCATCAATGGGTAAATGCGATAAGCGGCGAGTTTTTCTTCGCAAGCCTCCGGCTAACGCAAGTTGGCGATGAATTCCGACTGGGGTGGGTGGTGATAGTAAGAGGAGGACTGGGGAGATAGGGTTCAAAGACATCTGATCACCTTTACAGCGGAAGTGTTTGTGGTTCCTTGCACAGTGCGAGTGGTAGGATGGAAGGTGGAATCTAGTATCCTGGAAAACGTTAATATGCAGCCACAGCCCTCATGAGTAGCCGGGACAAAGAACTCTCTGAAGCTTTGTTCAAAAACTAGCAGAAGGCTAAACGCTTACTAGATACAATAGACGAAGACAACCGGGTATGGATAAGACAGAAGACCGTGTGTAGGGAATTTGAAACCAAGATTGCGGGATTCGTATCAGTGCTCTGCTGAGTGTCTGGATCGGGTGAAGACTTTGAGGATGAAACTGAAGACACTCGTTTGTATTTAGAAACTGATACGGCGTTTATGTCTCGGAAGCCACGGTCACGGAAGGGAATCCTGCATGACGCTGTGATGAAAATGCTGGGGAGACGGGGCGAGACGGGTGAAGGAGGAGAATCAAATCAGAACACTGCAGCCCAAGGTACGCCCTTTATATTACAGTAGTCTCTTGACGTAGAAGTCCCAATGCATTTTTCTTCTAATCCCTTAAGATCTGGTAGAGGCGCGAAGCGAAGATTATGGAATCCCGTCATCTCACTACAGCACGGTAGCGAAACAAAATTTAACGCAACTATTTTGAAGCTATGCAAGTTTTGAGAATTTTGTTGGATTTCTAGAGAAGCGAAGCGACTATGGCCGTGGACATCGCAAAAGCTGAGATGAGGAGTGTCCTACCCAGCCATACAGACGTTAAACCTAGCGTTAAAAGTAATAATTCAGATTTTGTCAATCTATCATTTATTCGATGGGTCTCGTTTTCCCCAGGAACGGAATGTTTTTCCTTCTTTCTTTCTTCATAGAAACAAAAAAAGAAATGCAGATGATTATAGCGCGGCTAGTGTTGAAGCGGATGAAGTCGCATTTAGATCCACTGGTCACCCATTGGGCATTTGAATCCTTCATCACCACTTGTATCATCATCAATACCATCCTCCTTGCTGCCGAGCATCACGAGCAACCCGACTGGCTCACGAAAACTATCACTATTGGAAGCCATGTAAGCAATCTCCAAACCTTAAACTATTCGCTGGAAGTCGACTCGTCACTCATTTAACTCCGAGTTTCTCATTGATTCCAGTCCTTCACTGGCGTGTTTACGCTGGAATGCGTCATCAAAATTGTTGCCCTTCAGAAAAGTTACTTCAAGCAACGCTGGAATCAGTTTGACTTGGCCATGGTGTTAATCAGTTTTATTGATATTATATCCGACTTTCTGTTCGGAGACGGTGGATGGGGTTTCCGTGTATTTCGGCTAGTAAGCTCTTTCTACTTAATCTGTTAGTCGTACGTGGAATCGTATTTCATTTTATGATTCTACTTTCCAGCTAAGAATTTTCAAATTAGCCCAAAGTTGGATCACCATGAAGGTTCTGCTTAACATCATCTTCTCCACGTTCGGTGCTTTGGGGAACCTCACGCTCATCTTGGCCATATTTATTTACATTTTTGCGATCCTGGGGATGCAAATACTGGGTGCCGCATTTCTTCCGGAAAATTTTGAAGTGACTTCACCAGAAGACGAAGGATATCCGAGGTAATGCATAATCTCATTTCAATTCCCATTGTCCGAATCCTCCAAGTTTTCCACGAGGTATTTCCAGGTGGCACTTTCAAGACTTTTGGCACGCCTTCATGATGATATTTCGCGTGATTGCGCAAGAGTGGATTGAGCCGCTCGGAGAGTGCTTAGACGCTCATCATCATAATGGACAAGAGGTGGGTGTAAACTTCTCATTTGCACAGTAGTTAGTGTAGCTTGGGGAAAAGTTGGCAATTTAAATCTTGATTCGTTAGTGGCGTTGTTTCATCATCTACCTTCCTGTCCTCATTTTTGGAACATTTATTGTTCTCAACCTTTTCTTGGCTCTTCTCCTCAACAGTTTCAATTCACAGGAACTCAATACTCAGCAGGATGTAAGCCTTTTGTTTAACTTATGGATTTGCAGTTTGCACGTGCGCACATTGTTTCAATTCAGAAAACTAATTAATTTCCTGGGTGCAGAAAGCGAAGGAGCTATCAGGGAGGGCAGCCACTTTGAAGACGGTGATTGGTATGCTAATTGCCAAGAATCATAATCGGCACGCACTTGATCCTCCCCTGTTGTCTACTATCAGATCAAGTAAAGCAGCTGTACGCCCCCGAATTGTAAGTTTTCACAACATCTCGAAATTAGAATTATTATTATCAAAGTTAAGTGACTGCTGCATCTTGCACGCTGAAATTGCACCACGCACTGACTTCTGCAGAGTCCAAAATCAAGGTCAAACCTCTAAAACCAGCTTTGTTTAACTTTGCTTTTCCTAGAGTTCCTATCCAGCTAATATCCACCTAGCTCGCCGGAGACTGATGAAGCGAAAATTTATGGATGTAGCCAAGAAAGTGATTTTAAAGAATCGAAAAGCGGCAGCGATCCGTGCAATTCGAAGAGCCGAAGAAGGACTCAATGAAAAAGAAAGAGCTCGGCTACGTCCCAATTTGATTCTCCCAAGGAATCCACTCCTCGCGGGAAAGTATCCTGACCCTGACGTATATTTACCACAAGATATAAACGACGAACTATTCCTCAGCTCGTTGCTTTGGGTTTTTATTCTAGGCTGTGAAGAAGAAAAAGGAGGTTGATGACATGCTGCCCCCACGTTGTTTACCAGAATGTCTCATGCACCACCACTTCCGACTTTGCAATAGTGTCCGAAGGGCACCACTTATCAGATGGACGATATTCCGGACCCTATGCTTGCGCATTATTAGTAACAATATGTTCGAGTGGACAATTCTTATCCTTATCCTCGCATCAAGCATCACCCTCACTTTTGAAGATGTCTACCTGGAAGAGAAACCCAAACTCAAGCTGACACTCTTTATTCTCAACTCGGTTTTTACATCAATCTTTGTGATGGAGATGTTGCTCAAGTGGTGTGGGTTGGGATTGGTAAAATACTTTACCACCTTCTGGACGCTGTTGGACATCTTTATCGTCACTGTACGAACTCTTAAAGAATTTCCCATCTAAATTTAGGATTATTTAAAATCCTTCTTCATTTCCCTTCAGGTAAGCGTCGTGTCACTTGGGTTTGAAATTCAGAATAGAGGTTGGGCGACAGACACAGCGTCAGGACTGTCGGCTGTTGCATCCTTGAAGGCTCTCCGAACACTCGTAAGAATTTCTGAGTTTTCATTAATCTCCTTTACCGATTCATGTGGCCTAGGTAAGATATACCATGAGAGTCATTACTTTTATTACTTATTATAGCGTGCGTTGCGTCCTCTTCGGGCAATCTCAAGATGGCAAGGAATGAAAGTAAGTTTGGATGACTAATCAAATCACCAAGTGGGAATAGAAATATACAATTGAACGTGGGTTCTTTAAGGTTGTTGTGAATGCTCTGATGTACGCCATTCCGGCCATCGTCAATGTCCTCTTGGTCTGTCTCCTCTTCTGGTTGGTTTTTGCAATCATGGGCGTCCAATTCTTTAAAGGGAAATTCCACAAGTGCATTCATGGGGAGTCTGGAGTCACTATGCCTTATAAAGAGGTAAGGGATCACATCACATCTCAATTCATGTGTGAAGGATTAACTTAGTAAAGGAATGGCGTCCGTTTAGGTCCCGAACATGGAAGTCTGCTGCGAGGATCGAACAGACACGGTCTGGATCAATACAAGTCCAAACTTTGATAACGTTTTTGAGGCTTATTTGTCCTTATTTCAAGTCGTGAGTAGCTTTTCATACCAATTGAATGTCGAACATAAAAGATATCATCACTTGGCTTAATTTGACGTTTAGGCGACTTTTGAGGGGTGGATGGAGCTCATGCGTGCGGCGTCGGACATCGACAATACAGAAGCTGAATTTCCGCCTCAACCGAAACGAGATGCGCTGTACGCGGCCAACATTTATTTTGTCGTGTTTATAATTTTTGGAACGTTTTTCACCCTCAACCTCTTCATTGGTGTGATCATCGACAATTTCAATATGCTCAAGAAAAAGGTTTGGTCAAATTCATTAATCTTGGCACATGACTGAATATGAATTCATAGTTTTCAACTTTGGTTTGCATAGTATGAAGGGAACTTGGTGGAAGCATTCCTAACGCCAAGTCAAATGCGATACTACACGGCTATGAAGAAATTGGGCAAAAAGAAGCCACTGCGAGTTATTAGGCGACCTCAAAACAAAGTTTTTGCACTTTTCTATGACGTCTCCATGTCCAGACGGTCAGATAACTTCAGTCTCGAAAAACTCCTTTTTCGTAGTTTTTAATTCTGTTTGCCTTTTGATAGATTTGAGATTTCAATATTCGTTTTGATTTTTCTGAATATGGTCATAATGGCATTTGAACATCATGGCCAGCGTGAGATTGTCCATAACATTCTCACAGGATTCAACGCCTTCTTCAGTACCATGTATACATTGGGTAAGCCCTGGTGTTTGAGCTCTTCTGTTGGAAACACCGTTTTACAGACTATGAGTTTCATTGAACGTTTTGCTTTAATAGAAGCCATTGTGAAAATCGTTGGATTGCGTCACTTCTACTTCACAGTCCCATGGAACGTCTTTGACTTTTCGCTCGTTTTGTTTTCTATTTTGGATTTATTTCTAATTGATGTTGAATGGAATCTCCCTTTCCCGCCAGCACTGCTTCGCGTCATCCGAGTCTTTCGAATTGGCAGAGTCCTTCGCCTCATTAAAGTAATGAAAAAATTCTAATTTTGAAAACGCTGGATACTGATTGATTCCTTGATTAACAGGCGGCTAAGGGTATCCGGAAGCTTTTGCTTGCCCTGGTCGTATCTCTCCCTGCCTTGTTCAACATTGGAGCTCTCCTTGCTCTCATCATGTTCATTTACGCCATCCTAGGA
>Ga0194135_10001483_pt1 | contig 14070 bp, 16 predicted proteins | sample LitLau_LLRF_2013_FD_134024 | JGI IMG/M metagenome (GOLD analysis project Ga0194135, IMG submission 134024) | Freshwater sediment microbial communities in response to fracking from North America - Little Laurel Run_MetaG_LLRF_2013 (version 2) | ecosystem: Environmental > Aquatic > Freshwater >...
ATATATATATATACATATACATGGACTACTTTGTCTCATGCCTCTACGTTTACTATACAACGAGTAGATACTAAATGCATATGGTGGTGGTGGTGAAGTAGCCGCCCGGACGAGCACAGCAGCGAGAGAGAGACCCATCAGTTGTTTCTTGTGTCTTGTTCAGAATTCCCTGCTGCTCTTGTAGCATCATCATCATCATCATCGTTGTTTTCTCTTACCGACGACGACGGTCAACTTTTCTGGATTACATCTGCTGTGGACTTCACTCCAAGGTAGTTGTATTAAATAGTTGCCCTTTGACACGCTACACACAACAACCTTAGGTAGCCACACCCCCAGGAACGTTAGTGCTAGTAGTGGTAGAGTCTCCCTGTAACAAACAACAAGACGACCGCGACACTCATTCACAGACATACGATTATATACGTACGTACGTATATAATGTACAATATTCCACCGCTTCTTTTCTTCTAGAGGTGGTTTTGTGTGTGGGACTCGATCTCATTCATTTAGCTTGCACATATGATTCCCCAACCCTCCTTTACTTTATATTATTACTATTACTCACACAGACTTCCAACACCATCACCACCACCACCACCACCATTCATTCCCATGGCCTTAAGGTGCGTGCCACCATCACCACCACTACTAAAGCAGTAGTATAATATAGTTTCCCTCTACAGATAACTCCAATTAAGACTAATTACTCTCACATATGACCACTGGGGTGACCAGGACATCCAGACCACATGTAAATACATACCGATATCAGTGTTATTATCATTACTATCGGCGTCCTTACACTTAACATCATTGCCGCCGCTACTACATCACATATGGTATGTAGAAGAAGCAGCAGGAGTGCCTACAAAACAAGTGCATATTAGTATTAGTCGTTTAAAGGTAGCTCCACAGTTACTTAAGGACCCTCTACTATCCCTTCTTCTTCTTCTTCTTCTTGTGACTGACTAACAAGTCTTCTATTAGTAAACGTTTATTCGCCAACATTCGCAACAAACATCTTCTTGGAGGCCTCAGCTGATCTCTGAGCTGTTAACAAGAGGTGTGTGTGTGTGGTGCAGTATAATAATAAAAGCTGGTTGGTGATGCTAAATTGTTTGTTGCCCTCGTCGTCGGCGTTCCTCATCATCATCACAACAACTGCACTCACTCGCTCCTCTATGTAATATTATTATTGTAATAACAATAATCTCAATGGAAGAAGTTACAGCAGAAGTAGTGGTGGTATGGTAGTAGTAGTAGTAGCGTCCTTTCCTCGCTCATGATGGATATGGTTTGGTACATACGCACATTAAACAACGTGTATATTAAGTGTACTACTATGCCTGTTGTTGTAGACTAGTTAGTTAGTTCGTTCACATACACGAGAGGAATTATTGTAATAATAATCATGGTCGTGAATCATCAAATTACCAGAAATGTATATTATTGATACTTCGGCTAACTGAACCGCAGCAGAAGTAGGAACAGTAGAAAGGAACACTAGGAACTGTGTGACTAATCATTGCTAATCAATTACCAATGTATAAAAACATTCATTTAATACGTGTGGTGGCTTTTTATAGCACTTAAAACTTAAAAAATCTGAATAGTTCACACACACACACACTTGACTTGAGTATAATTACATATTGGTAGGTAGACAACAACAACAACAATAATAGTCAATAGTAAACATAGGGAACAGAGGTTATCATTTGAGGGAACAGCTGAGCAGGTGCCCAGCTGTTTTATCAAAGGTAGCGGGTTAATGTGAGCTAAATACACTTACCACTGCTTACCACCGCAGAGTGGTTTTTAGATAAGAGGATGGGAGAGTGTTCTTATTTAGGAAGAAAAAGTGCTAAAAGTTGAATTTTTGCCTGTTTCAGATAGACTGTTTTTGGACCCCTAGACTAGAACAGTCTACTGCACTTTTATAGGTGGAACTTTTGTGGATTTCTGAGCTCTGGAACGGGAATAAACTTGGATAGAACAATTTACAAAAATGGAAAACGAGAAAAAGCTACGGCGAGAAATAGCAAACTCGAATGAGAGGAGAAGAAGGCAAAGCATTAATGCCGGCTTTGCTGGACTTCGGAATTTGTTGCCAAACAGTGAAGGGGAGAAATTAAGCAAGGTAGATGCTGGTTCATGTTTCTTTGGGGAAATTATTGGATTGCGAATGTTAATTGGGTTTGGTTTACATTTTAGGCCGCAATTTTGCAACAAACGACGGAGTATATTTCGCAACTGTTACAGGAGAAGCAAAAAATATTAGGGTATAATAGTCAACTTAAAAGAATGATCGCTGCGGAGCCGGGATCGAGTGGAGCGTCAACTTATCCATCTCCTCAATCTCCTAGAACGGACCCTCCTGTAGTTGTCACTGCAAAAAGACGTAAAACCATGGATGGAGCACTTGAATCTGCTGACGAAGGAATAGGAAGTATGTCACCGGAACATGTGAGCCATAATAGTGACGAGGTGGCTGAACTTCGACGTGAAATCATGGAGCTAAGATTGACATTGGACCAAGAAAGAAGGCACAGGATTAGTTTGGAAGAACATATTAGCATCCTGCAACAACAGAAGCACATTTATCCTATTAAAATAGAATCTGAGAGGTATGCAAAATCCGTAAAACGGAAACTATGTTTTCAAATATTTTTATTACGGATTCTCCAAATCCTGTGTACAAATGCATGTGTTTGTACGTTAGTGGTAGCTAGGTATACTTCCCAGTTTTAATGATAAAATCAAGAAGAATTCTCGGGAAGTAGTAGTTACATTTGGAAAGTAGTAGATACGACCAACCCACCGCACCCACGTTACTTGTGATGGTGGGTTTGCCCCATCAACTGATTTAATATAATTAGTACAAGCTAGATGAAGATTTAAAGTTTGGACTTGCATTATTTTAAGCTTTTTAATATAGATGGGAATGATGAGGATGTTGATATAATTTATGAAAATTACAGTAATGATTTATTTATTTACTATTAGAATCCAGACAGCGGATGAAGTTGATGGGTACCAAAGAGAACCCATGCCTGGAAGAATGATTCAAGAAGAAGCACCGAGGTAACAAAATATTCTCGTTTTTAGTATTGGTTCGAGGGTGAACTTACGTTGTACCCGAACCTGGAGTTGACCATGAAGGCATTAACCATCATTGTATTTGTGTTAACAGATGTTATACCATCCGTAACAATCTTGAGACGATCGTCGAGGCAATTCGTCACCTGGAAGGAGATCATTTATTTTCTGACGACAGGAGCGTTAGTTCTTGTACCGGTTCTCCGCCATCCCCAAGAGCGATGGAAATTTGTTCATCATCTTCTGGTTCTCCTAATGCTTCGCAAACCATAGTCGAAGTACCGCTTGCTCTCACTGCTACCTTGTCCTCTGCGTCTTGTCAGGCCTTACCACCTGGGACAACTTTCATTGTAGCATCTTCTAGTGGAACTGGCACGACTCCAGTTACGTCTTTGAAACACCACATGTTAAATTCTGTCTCTCGCACTGTTGAAGTCGTTGAGGAACAACCGATTAATTTAGAGTTTCGACCTGGCCAGTCCAGAAGTCCATCGCCATTTACTAGCCAGGCTTCACCGCCCTCCTCTTCCAGTGCCCATGTTCAGCAGCAATTAAGACCAGGTGTAATTGTCGTAAAACACTCCTAAAGTACTTTTTACGAATGAGTTCTCTTGCATCGGTTGTAGTTTCTGCTATTTCGTCGTTTAATTTGCCGCGACTTTCCCGATTCTGCATTAAGTTCGCTTAAGACCTTGAAGATTTCTATACTAGCAGCATATTTCGACACTCATTCCTTACTTCACCTTACTGACACTATCTATAACGGTTTGGAACCTTGTTTAAGTGTACAATCCTGAATTTTTACACCAGAATGGAATTTCTTTGTAAACTTGATTGAAGAGCCTCTTAGGTGAACAATCGGTGAGGGAGTTTCTCATTATCTGTATCCCTATTGACTATCTATGTAAACCAAGTGATGACACACAATTATGCAATGAAAAAGGGGGAGAAAGCATTTGGATACTTTGAATGGCTTATTGTTTTATGAAACTCGGTCATGATCAAATATGCAAATTTCTAAATTGATCATGACTAATTGGTTCATTAAACTGGCTGGTTAACTCTGTTTAGTAGTATAATAAGACGGTAAACGATATCTGATCCAACTAAAAGTAGTAGTATTAGTTTAGTATAATTTTGGTATTAGATTTTGAAGTTGGGAAATTTTAAAGTAAAGTTTGTGAGTGAGTTTGTGCTTTAGTTATTCAGAACGACTAAATTAATATTGGCAAGTGTTTTACGCCAGATAGATTGATGAGCGATGTTTTTGAGGAACGTTACTTTGATTTATATGTACTGTGGTAAAAAATATTGTATAACTACTTATCGTTGTCTTCAGATATTAGTAGCTGCGTATAACTGTAAGCATTTTAAGTTGAATAATCAAAAAATTTAGTGCGGTCATATTTTCGCTATATGACATGCCTACCACTCGTTTCAAGATAGCAATCATGTAGTATGTGTAGAGAAACTGAAAGCAACTATTAGAAATTATATAGTTAGTTGATGCCGTAAGGTTTAATCGTTTGTTAACCAAGTTTGCGGTGCTCGTCACTGTTAAACATTTTGTATTTGTAAATGACTGAAGGTGCGATGCTAAATATGCACCAAGGTTGCGCCACACAGGACTGATCACAGGAGGAGGTATGAGCATCAAGTACCCGTAAATCTCTGTATAATTAATAATTTACTTCTTGTATTCGTTCGTTCGTAATCTTCATGTCTAAGGAACCGTATTGGACTTTAATAAATTTCCTACATACTGCCAGCCATCACAAAATCACATTACAATATAAATATTTATCACTTCGATTAGTAGTTCCAATATATGAATTTATTTGTCGAGCGTAATCTTTTTCGTCGGCATTTCAAACCCCAACGATTACAACCTAAACATCAATGATTTATACCTCAATTTTATAAGCTCCCTTAATCTGGGACTTCAAGAATATCTTCAAGGGATCACAGAGTGTGCAAGAATTTCGTTATACGCGATACTTCACTAATGAGTTCTCTGATATTATGTATCAAACATAAACTTTCATCCAGATTTTCCAGATCATTGTAAAAATGCTAGTTAGCAGCCATACTCCAGTTTCACTTAAACATTCAAGAATAGTGAAAGTCTTTTCAATACGTTTCTGACTCTCTGTGTCAAACTTGGCACTCGTCACAGTTATAGTAATTTAACTATTTAGGAAACTCATTCCTAATTCTACTATGGAACCGGAGGTTGGACTTACTATGTTTATATATACTTACATTAGACATTTGTACATGAATTTCTGACCAGATACGTTAAAGCTCGATGTGCTTTTACCCAGACCCTTCAAGATTTCGAGGACACGAAACCTATACAAACTTTTGCTTAGGTATATTTTGATCTAAACTACACAGATAAGTGTATCTTCTAAATTCGTTTTTGTTATTTGACAAGAACTATATTTAAAATTAGAAAATATGAAAATAACTGAAACAAAAATTTAGTCAGGAAGAATATCTGCCCAATACTTTTAAGTGGACATTAATATGTTTATCGTTCTTACACAATCACATATATGAATCTATCTTAAGGAGTTTGCGATGCTGAGTTAACACGACACATCATCGATCGTCTTTATGGAAAGGAATATGAAAGTCCTTAACTTATGTGCATCGATTACATTACGAATGTTATTGTACTTGCTGCAGATGCACAGCATTTGATGAAGTGTCTTCAGTTGAATGATGTGATGTTGGGGGTTGTATCGTTTGGGGAATAATTATGGATGCATCTGCTGGAATGAAGCCACATTGGGCCATTAATAGTTGTTCAGAAACTCGTCGTAACTCCTCCTGTTGTTGAATTATCTGTCGTTGAAGTTCTGCATGCTTCATCATTAGTTGCTCCTGAAGAATGCATTGCGAGGTTGGAACTAATTGAGCCCCTGAATACGTAGACAAAACTTTAACTTCAGGTTGAGCGATGAAAAACGAGTCAGTTTTGTTGCAGAACATGAGTTTGTACTAGGCTTACCTTGAGGTAAACTAACTGTCCCGTGATTCCCTGTATTCTGGAGTCCGCTCGACGTAGAAACAGCAAACGTGGTGTTCTGTGGTAATGGAGTGGAATGGAACGCAGCGATTGGAACAGCGACTGTTGGCTGCAGGTGCTGGCTTGGTGCAGCTACTGCCAGTTGAGGCTGGGCGAATTGAGACATTTGAGGATGGAGAGCTACGGTAACAGTTGAGTTGTTGAAAGTTTGAGGACAACTTGGGGACAATGTCGACTCAGAAAATGGAACGCTTTGTGGTACTTCAAGAGCGTAATGCTTCTGGGGCTGCAACAGAACAGAATGCGAGGTTGACAACGCGGATACGAATTTAGGAGGCAAGTCCAACTTTCTCATGAAATTGGTTCGTTTAGATCCCACTGAACCATAGCACATGTTGCCCTACAAATTATACAGCAAAAGTTTTCGATACAAATAATATAGGAAAATTGAAAGTCCTCAAACGTCAGAGTCAGACAAACAAACAAAAAACTCTTCGGGATCAACTCTAGAGGTTTGATTTTTAAACTGATAATCAATCACGCTTCTAGCAAAATAGACTGAAGGCACTAAAAGTTCTACACACCCTAATCTTACTATCAACGGGATTCAAAAAGACAACTGATGACATATTTATAAGTTTTCATTACTTTTAGAATTGACAATTTTTCAGCGACTTACATTTTTCTGTTTCGAAGTTTTATTTACGGAAGGAAATCCATTATTTGATTTCTTTTCAAGCTTAGGTTGTTTCGGCAGAGAGGGACCCAAGCGAGGGGAATGAGAAATTGTTTCACCTCGAATCTCTTTCATTACGTCTGCATAACTGTAAGACCACAAACCCACATTGAACTTGGAACAGTTTCATACGGGGCCTCAACTCTAAACATTACTCACCTAACTACCCTATGGGTGCAAACAATAAATTCAGGTTTGGAGTTCCATTGATGATATGTTATGTAGAATCTCGTTTGGAGCCATATCCACTGTTGACCCTTCGTCAGAAATCGGTAGAAACAAGATGTTCCTTCCCCTTTCTGCATTACTGGAACCAAGAAAATTGCCATTAACTTCAACTCCTCAGTGCAGTGATCACAATCTTTTCTTACATGCTTCATGAGAAATGGCAACTTTCTCCAAGTCTTCAGCGTGATAGTAATCATATCCAGATGTGCCAAGAACTTCGAACGGTAGGTATCCTATGATTGGAGGCGCTCTGTGGTCGAGAAATAAAAACTTCCATTCTAAAGAATGACGGGAGGTAAACTCATTCTTGGCCGTGTCAACCACTACGGACATTTCCCTTAAAAGGTCCGAATCAATTAATCTGCCTGTGGCAATGAAGACATAGTTAGTGGCTGAGGAATCATTTGACTCTGAGAACTCTCCTTCACTTTTTTCTGTATTAGATTCACTTCCACCACCTGCAAAAGTTTTCAACATGTACACCAACATAGATAGCATGGGACTCATTAGAATTGAACGAGTGACGAAACGCTTTTCTTACATTCGGTTGAGATCCATCTTTTAAAATATCCAACTATTTTGACTAATTGGTACTTCTGGCTTTCTTCACTAATCCCAAATCCACCTAGCTTAAAGTTTAATATCATTGATACACTATTTCGTCCTTTATCTTCGGTAGGATTAGAAAGAATGTTATGAACATCTGAATGCTCTTCTAGTGCAATGTAGTCATATAAGGAACCATTGAGAAGATCACTCTACAAAAACCAAACAATTCCAATTGAGCTCTCACGTCTGGTAGTAATAGTAATGTTGAAAACTGAGACATACACTTAAATGTCCGAGAAGAGATGTAATACTCTCTGAAAGGTACAGAACTTTTCCCGTACTTGACAAGACAATTATAAACCCATCGAGGGACTGTATCGAAAAACAGATAAACGATTAATGATTCCGTTACGTGAGGTTTTGATTGACCTAAATAAACTTTAACATACCTCCAACATTAAATGAGTGAATTCTTCATTTGAAAGAAATGAGGGTTTCCAATCTTCCTGTGTTTCCTGAACTTGAGACTGTACCGTAAGCTCTGCAACAGAAATATTGAAAAAAATGATTGATTTTTGACACAATCTCATATCTTAGTTATTTCCAGACTCACTAATAACTAAAAGTAACAATTTTCATACCGTTGTGTGCCTTAAGAAACGCGATGGTTGCCTTTAAGACGGTAGACTTATCCATTTTTCTAGGAGAATTCGAAACCATTGAGCTAAGCTCGTTGATGAGGACATTAAACTGATCCCTGCGTTTCTTTTCAGAGAGATTACGTGACTTTCTCTTCGATTCATCACGATCATCGCCCATATCGAGTGTGTCCATGTCCCTGGAAATTGAATTAGTTTATAAAACTATACATGTTTGTTTTCCTATTGTCATTTCTAAATTCAACTACGGAAGTCTTCACTTACAGAGAGCGTCTAGATGCATTTGATTCGGATCTCTTTGTTCCTCCATAGCTCATACTACCAAAGCAATTAACTTCTATAGACCTGCCACTAATCATTGTATGACTCCCTTGAGTCGATAAACTATCTCCGTCTGTTCGAGAATCTCTCCCGTCTAAAAACATGGAAAGCACAAAATTCGTAAGTAAAATTAAGTCACACATCACTTTCACCATTATGTATAATACAATACAAGTTCGCAAGACTTCAGTAGGCTATGGAGTGTTACCATTGTACTGCTGATGATTCCTTTTATGTCGTCCCATTGTCTGACAGATTCTACACGTACACCCTTCTAATACTTTATGTAACGATCTCGTGAATAAGCTTCATCGCAAGACTTCTTTCATTGCGCCTCACACCTCCCTCATACTTAAGATAGTGAAAGCACCACGCGCTAAAATAGCACTGGAAGTGATAAACTCGCACATGATTGCGTATTATCTTAATTATCTGGGAAAATTAACTTAATCCTCCAGCATTACACTTTTAACGGTCTGGTATACATACAAAAAGTAGTTTTATAGTCTTCAGTAGACACCTTTAATAAAAATACCTAATCATCCTTAGTAAAACAACTTGTCACTCCACTTGTTATCAACTTTGATTCCCCCATGAGTTTGAAACTTAAGTAGGAAAACAATCAGTTTCCTCTTCGCCATAAAAATGTAAGTCAAGTTTACAACTGCTCTGTGAAGTAGTGAGTCTCGAATGTAGAGTATATATAGGTTTAAGTTATATAGAGTATGTATTGAATTGTACTGATACATACTATCAGTAGGGCTTAATTGTGACATTGAATATTAAATATAAAAGGCATAACTCTGGTAATGTCTATAAGCCCAATCCCCCAGAAGTGGCAACTTTGGACTGTCATTTTGATTCCAGATACTCCAAAAGCCACTCATATAAGACGGGCTTCTTTATCCTTTTCTGGTTTTTCATCGGGAATATCGGATCGAATCCACTCGGAAAAGCTCCTACACACAGCACGACAAAGATTGCTGGATTTCCACCTCAACTAAGATGCAAGTTATGTCTCGGGGAAAGTCTCTCGGAGGAACTCACACTCGCCAACCTGTCCTCAGGGTGGCCACACAAGATTGGCTTTCTCTTTCATCCGTCATTTCCCCCATTCCCCCACAAAATTCACACCACTCGTCAAGACAATCTACAGTTGATCCCAACCGTTCTTTCCCTCCTACGAACTCTTTCATACTGACAAATCCGACCTCATGAAATAATATGAAATCACCAACTCGAACATTTTTTGCCTCAGTGGAATCGTGGAGCTAACTTAAACCCTGAATTATTTATTTTTACGAAGAATCAGTTATGAAATTCAAACTTTTTCATTCCACTCAACGCAACTGCCTGCGAAAGGTAAACTTTACATGGCATACATTTACTTACTAATACACCTTCATCATCACACTTCCCAATACTTATTGTCAGTCATGTCATGAATAAGATGAGAGTTAGTTTTAGCAGCTCGTACTTCTGGTGCTTCATCTCAACGACGACGACGACGACGACGTTCAGCGTTATATATTATCTAGATCACTTTCCCACATACATATATATATTGTCTGATCATCCTCCTTTATACATTGTACCTGCTTACCTTCAACTTACCAGAAGTCGAAGTAGTCCCAGGGCCCTCAAAATTGCATCTCTATCAGAATAATGTTAAAGTCATGTAACCAGAAGTTTATATTCTATGAACGTAATTCAAATTATTCAAAATCAAAGATCGAAATAGATAGCTTGTAATATATTATAAAACATGTATCTTCCAATTTTTTATTTTACTTGTACTTGTACTTACACCTTTGAACCGATAAGATCATGCAGCTTGTGGTCGTCAGCTCTCTGATGCTGTCTTTCATTGTGCTTAGGTCTGTATTTGTAACGACATTCGTAAACAAAATTATTCTGATGATGCGTGATCGTTTCATTATTTCAGACTACTGATTATCAGACTCACTCCATCACAATACCCGCATAGAAAATGCTGCCCTGCATGAAAAGCTCGGCTAAATGCATGAAATTTAAAATTGTTATTTTTGAGACACAACTTATTATTAATTACTACTTCTGCATATCCGCTGCATGATACACAATATTTTGTGTACATGTTTACACTCATGGAATCATCGCGAATAAAGGAAAGCGACTAAAAAGTTATTGCAATTTTTGATCTCTGGATTTCTTGATCCTCTTCCAAACATATATCTCATTGATTACTAAAACTAAAGTATAAATATTATCATTTGATATTCTGATTTGATTCGTCTGTCGCCTGTCTCTCCTAAATAAATGGACCTTGAACTGAATATATATTATATATATAACGAGAAAATGCAATTCCAAACTATTCCCAAGTGATTTTTTGCATCCACCACCGTAGTAGTGACATAAGCTTTTAACTTACTCTGCATTTAATGTCATTGTCTTATATGGTCACCTGCCCAAACCATAATGAGGAGACACAATAATAACAATGTGTCCAGTGGTGGACAGAAGATAAGAGAGCAGGAAGTGAAGTTTTGTTCAATGTAGAAACGAACAAAGTGAACTTGTGTGTAATATGTTAAATAAAGAGTCAATGTGCTATTGGCACGGAGGGGAAATTTCATCTGCTTAAGCCAACCACCAGACGAGAGAGAGACCAAATATATCTGCCACTTTTGGATTTTGCAGTCAGAGGAGAATTTCGGAGAGAAAAATTGCGAGAGGACTCCCCACCACCAGTAATAATACTAATAAATTGGTTCCAAGTTGCAAAAAATCGCTCAAAGTTAGGATTATAATTGCAAATTAAGTGTCACACAAGACATTCTGTTTTACAAGAGATTGCCAAAAAAGAAAGTCGGTGGTAGTTAAGCGTACGGCTGTTCAAAATATAAGCTTACTGATGATGGCGAATATCGCTACTCAAAGAATCAAACGGGAGTTCAAGGAGGTCGTTAAAAGTGAAGAGGTGAGGAAACCTTTCATTTTGAAATTGAATCATGTAGCCAGGGACATCAGTGAGTTATTTCTCGGATTCTGAATATGTTCATGGTGTTCAATGTTACTATCTGGGGTTTAAACTTAAACCTTTGTTCATTGCTGTGTCTTTGATTAGGTCGCACGTTGTGCAATTAAAATAGAGCTTGTGAATGATTCGTGGTCAGAACTCAGAGGGGAAATTGCAGGACCACCAGATACTCCTTATGAAGGTGGAAATTTTCAGTTAGAAATTCTTGTTCCTGAGACGTATCCCTTTAATCCTCCTAAGGTAAGGAAGGATGATATAGTGAAAGATGAGAGGGACTTTTTGGGTTTGCCGTTTGGTCCGTATTTAATCATTGGAATTTGTTGTATTTGTTCACAGGTCCGGTTTCTCACAAAAATTTGGCATCCTAATATATCTTCAGTAACTGGAGCAATTTGTTTAGACATCCTAAAAGATCAATGGTAATGCAATTAGAAATTGGTATTGAGATCAATGCAAGGATGCCTGCGGAGCACAGATATCTGTGCTCCGCAGGTTTCCATTATCCTTAAGATCAATGGTATCGGGAGTAATTTTGAGTTGTTTAAGTAAGGAAGCGATTTGGTCATTTAGGGCTGCGGCGATGACCCTACGAACCGTCCTTTTGTCTTTACAAGCATTATTAGCAGCTGCGGAACCTGATGATCCTCAAGACGCTGTCGTAGCCCGACAATTTAAGGAGTCTCCCAGCATTTTTCAATTGACTGCTCAACATTGGACTGCTGTATATGCAGGAGGTATTCACCTGAAAGTCACCATTTACATTTTACGTTCATGATCGAAATATCGAAAGTTAGAATTTTGTTTTCAAATATAATTTCACCTAAAACGGTTTAATTAGGTCCGAACCGCAAGCCTGAGTATGAAACACGAACACGGAGAATGGTAGACATGGGAGTCGATGAAGACGCTGCTCGCTCAGTTCTTTCCACGCACAATTGGGACTTGGAACGTGCGACGGAATCTCTATTTGGCTAGCAGTTTACCGTTGTCCTTCCGCAATTACAAACGAATCGACCGCATCTTCAACACTCATCTTCGGTTAATCAAAGACAGTATGTAAACCACAACCGGTGGATCTTGGGTGGCTTTTGCATTTTGAAACCAATACAAAATTAAATTAGATTAAGCGAAAGTATACTATTTCCAACACGAAATCCTCAAAATTTACGGTATGCCGATCCTTCGTCAATGCTCGTCAATGAATAATATCAATATTTAACATCGTGAAAAGTACCAAGATCAAAGACAACTTTTAACTCATTTTCTAGTGAATATTTATTGTGAGCGTGTAAGCTTACAGAAAAGAAGAAATGATTCAGAATTCAACTTCAGTTTTAAATCGAGCATGTTTTTTACTACATGTTAATTATGCATAATACCTAAACTAAAGTTCTTCATTGTAAGACTCACTGCTGCTACACCATCGAACAGATAAAACATGTAGGGTGTTTAAAATTCAGGTTATATACAGATAAAAAAGCAACACCAATATATTATTTAAAACATAAAATATCTTAATAAACGTTAGCCATTTTGGTGCTGATCTAATTTGTGTTCTGTGTTTCGGAGAATTATTACATGTACTATTTAATATCGATAATTGCAAACCTTCATATAACTAAATTGTAAGGGGCCACCTGTTGTAGTTGTTTTCCTCTAAGTTATGCACACTATAATTTGATTAGGCTACCAAATAACTGTATTTGATATCTTAAAAGACTTTATACTTGCATGCTACTTACTACATACTGCATAACCAGAAATCATAATTACTCTACAAATATCTATGCATTTTACATTAACCCATTATTTTTCTCTCTACCTTTCTACTACTATCATAGAAGCGTCCATGTTCCAACAAGACTTCCATATTTCTAAAGAATCATATACATACCATTCCTCACATTATTACTTAAGCTAAGCTTTCTTCATTACTATTACAGGCGACCAAGTTAAAAAACCCTTAACTGCAAAAATGTCAGTCATGATGACTATCGAGACATCCATTTACATTGAGTGAAAGTGGTTCACTCAATCTCGGCCTCCAAAGCTCATGATCTACTACTACTAAATCCCTTTCCATTTCCTAACTCCAGATCCACTGTATTCTGTATTACAGAAGGAGATATATACATATATATTATATATATATATATATTTATACTTTTTACACAGAACCCCTTACCTACTACTACTGCATCATCACTTCCACTTGGGAAAGAAAGACATACATTTTTTATACGTAGATCAACTCTCTCATCTCTGTACTAGTCTGTACTACTACATCTGTAGTCCGATCGTAGCTTTCACTAGGTCTGTGTGATGATGACGTGATGAATGTAGCAAGGACAAAATAGTAATACAGGTTTAGGAGCAGCAGCATCTTCGTAATATTGCTTCCGTATAAAGAGATCTCACG
>Ga0194135_10001484_pt1 | contig 14062 bp, 14 predicted proteins | sample LitLau_LLRF_2013_FD_134024 | JGI IMG/M metagenome (GOLD analysis project Ga0194135, IMG submission 134024) | Freshwater sediment microbial communities in response to fracking from North America - Little Laurel Run_MetaG_LLRF_2013 (version 2) | ecosystem: Environmental > Aquatic > Freshwater >...
TGGCACAAAAATGACATGTAATCAAATTGTTGATGCTGACTTATTTGTTTTTTGGCACAAAAATGACATGTAATCAAATTATTGATGCTGACTTATTTGTTTTTTGGCACAAAAATGACATGTAATCAAATTGTTGATGCTGACTTATTTGTTTTTTGGCACAAAAATGACGTGTAGACAAAATTTGATATTTTACAATTTATTAAAATTTATCCATTTAAATTTATCCAGTTGATTTTCCTTTTCTTCCATTAATTTAATAAACGGTAGACCTAACAAGGATGTAGGGACATTGTTAGATTTAATTGCATTTATGAACTCATTTAATCCAGGTATATTAGGGTTACGAATAGGGTGCGGACGTACAGCTAGATATAGTAAGTCACTTAAGTGACTGTAGGGTATTTCTTGTCCATTAGTAATAATTTCACCAGAAGATTTCCAATGGAAGTCTGCATTTTGGTTAATTGCTTGTAAAACTTTCCTTGCTTTTTCCTGCATTTTCTTCGGTAGGAATTCCAATAGATGCTCATTTGAATTCTGGACAGGTGATTCTTCTGCTTTTTCGCGACCGGACATGATATGCTCATATTCTTTTATAGGAATAGCCTTCCACAATGTCGTCATTGCTGCTCACATGTGAAAAGTTGATCAATATCTTTATACACAAACACTGATAATACACTTGCAACAACACTTGCTACAAACTCAGAATATCTTACAAATAATTTTTTAATTTTTTTCAGATTAAATTTTTGATTTTTAATTTGTTTTTCAAAAAATTTTAATTTTACTTTACACCGTTTTAACTGAGTTTCGAATTGCTTAACGTTTAGAATACACTCAATTATAACTAATATTTCACTTTCACTGGCATTTTGAATTATTTTTTTACGAACTTTCGGAGATGCCTTCACCAAGAGCTCTAGAAAAGCTCCGTGCTCCTCGAAAGGCATGCTCATACTGGCAGAAATATGAGCATGTCCTCCGTTGGATATAACCGGTTACGTATACGAAACTTTTCAGGCGTGTTAATGTTGAAATCAAACAACAGGTACCCGTACTTTACATCCACCACTGCTTGTTTGTAAGCTTCTAGTATATACTTCGTATTATGCGGAGCCATTTGCTTCGCTAGATGTATTATGCTACTTCTGTCTTTAGGATTATTTAGCAGCACCACATAGCGAGCGTTTAAAGTAATAGTTCGCATAGAGTCATAGTATAAATTCTGAACTAGAAAGCATGTTGAGCAGCGATCGTGATGCACTCTTCTGGTAAAATAATCAGTTATCTTGCTTGAAAATTGCTTATTTTTCATCTCTAACATTCTGTCATCTATGCACAGCAAACAATCTTCTATGCCTATATCCTTAGCTTCGTCAATGCTATCGGTGAGGTATACTTCCTCGTCTTGTTTTTGAAGGTCTATGAGTTCAGGCTGTAACGAGTTGTATACGAATATAACTTTTTTTATAGTTCCATTGATCCATCGTTTTCGGTTCTTGATAAGATGAAGCAATAATGTAGTTTTACCTGCAATATGCATATGTGAGTCCATGATTGGCTTCATTGCCTAAAAAAATGGTTGAAATTTATGCTTACCGCTTTGACTGGCTGATGCTATTACCAAGCCGAAGGGATGCTGCAGACGGAAGTCAAAAGTGTTTGACATGGTCACTCGATATCTTTTTATTCAATAAAAGTTTCTTTTACATGCACGGTTATATATACGTCGTACATATCTAACAACCATCTCATCATTGACACATGTCTTTTCCGAAAATTTTCTGACAGCAGACTCGAAACTATTTCCTATACTCATAAGATGTATAAACATAAGAGCAAAATATCCGCATACACTGACATTTTTAGACTGAAGTGTCCTTTGATTCCATGCTACAGGTTTGAAGTTTGGGAGACCAAAGACATCTGGTGGATTCCCATATGAATCCATAAAATAATAAATATTAGACGTCCGATAATAGATGGCGAACCAATGAGTCCCTGGCTTTTCACTTACATCACTATTTACAATAAATGCTGCAGGATATTTAACATCTGGACTTAGCATGAATTCATCTAGCGCACACACTTTGTACGTACATACTTCCGTGTTTGCAAGGACACAACGCAAAACTTCTCTTAGTTGAAGTGTATTCATGTTTCGCCTATAGCTATATCTCTAGATTTATCGATAAGCAATGTTGCATCAAATACTGCATAAAGAATCACGACAACTGCCTCGGGCAATTTTTCATGGAAGTCAAGTTGAATTCTTACTGACCCATATTTCGAAGGTGAAAGGTTAGCATTCTCAATGGTGGGGTTGAGATTAAAGGCGTACAAAGTTTTCCCTTTTACATAGCTATCTCGGTCAATGACCTGTTCTTTTGTATTATTGGTGATTTTACAAAAATTTAAATAACCATCCAAATACTGGTTTTCAGTGAAATTATAATTTTGAAGGTTGAAGGCGGCTCCTTCGGCGTCGGTGGATACACTTATTTTGGCCAATTTATAATTCTTAAAGTTAAATGGATTTTTTGAGAATTTTCCTTGGAAAGCCTCTCCGCTGACTATTCCAACAAGTACTATAGAAGGAACTGTACCATGAAATATTCTTTCATGGACAAGGTTAAAAGAGTCCTTGGCCACGCCTAAAGCTCGCATAGTCACTGATTTATAAGGAACCACTGCCACCTTGTTTTTTTCAAAATTGTCGTAGATAATGTTGTAAACGGGAGGCGACAGGTGACATCTCACCAAATTAAAAGATATTTCTTCAATTTGGACTTTAAACTCTGTGGTGTCAGATGTTTTAGTTAGGAGAGTGAAAGGGTCAGGAGATCGTTCCAGCTTAATTTGCATAGAAACTCCTGAGGGCACAAGCTTGCATAACCTTGTAATATCGGTAAGAAGCGGTCCAGACAGTTCAAAAAGTTTTGAGCCGTCCACGAAGGTCTGTCGCTCGGCAAGGTCGATATAGTTAGTTTCTCCGTCTCCTTTTTCTATGAAAAATCCGATATTCTTGTTTCCATACTCCGAGGTACACAGTTGTTCGATTGCACACTTATACGGATAAAGATTGTCTGCACTATATACCAGCTTATTGTTCATAAGAATTGTGACATTGGAGAATAGGGAATGCAAAAAGTAATTGGAACCAATAACCCAGTCACTAGCTCCTAAAGCACTTCCATCTTTTTTTAAAACTTTGGCGCGAACGTATAAATTACTGTTATGTAGGTCGTAAAAGGCTGTTTGGTGAGCAGGTATGTCGAATTGGATTGGATTTTGATTTGTGGGAGTTATTGGAATGCTAGGTCGATATTGAATAATCTCTTGAGATTGAATCGAGATGTCTGTCGAAAGTTTTTGTTCAAAGTAGTCTAACCTGGACGTGTACACTTGATTGGAGATCTCGGAAGTATTCATTTTACTTCCGGTTCCTCTTGCTCTTCTTTTGACTTGACTTTTTTATAGATGTTTTCGTACGAACGGTCTTCCGTTTACTGGTCCTTTTCTGCACTAATCTATCAGATTTAACTCGTTTCGGGGGGACGGACTTCTTCTTGGATCTTGTTAAAGGGACAGCATACGAGGGGGAGTTGTTGACGAGACCTCCTCCTTCTTGGATTTTTGAATCCGCCTTTTCCAGCACGCAAATTTCTTTGTTACACTGAATTTTCCTCATTTTCCTGATTTTTCACGGAACTGAAGAGCGATAGTGACAGGTGCGTCTCCAAAGTCGTACTGATTACGAAAGTCGTCGAGAATAGTTATTTTAATCGTTTGAAAGAACGATTTGCACACAGGATGATACTGAACCGGGTTAAACTTTTCACATCGAGGCTTATCGTAGACCTCAGATTGCTCAAATATTCTTAGGAAATTTACAAATTTCGAGCCGAAGCTAGTAGGCTCAACAAGATCACAGGCCACATTTAACGTGTAAGGTCTGGGATCCCATTGTATGAAATTAAATCTCGAATAATTACGACCCTTTTTTACCTCGATATCGTTTGGGAGTGAGAAGATGTGTTTGATCTTGGGCGAGAACTTTAACCTCCATCCTGTGGGATCTGTAGTGGAAACGCTTGTACCTTGAAACGATGCTCTGAATTGTAGAGGGATGTTTTTGCTGTTGAATGCTTCATTAATGCTTCTCACAAGAGACTCGCATGAGTACACACGAGGTTCATTGACTGTCACGGTTTGAGGAGTGGGAAGAGAGGTGAGTTTGAAACTAAGTTCGCCATCTAGAGGTAAATTTAGAAAACTGGTTGGTGAGACAGGGTGGACAGCTGCATGCTGTCCTGGTCCAAATTCGGTTTCATGGAACCCTAAAATAGCTGCTATATTACGGGGTATGACAAAAGTCTTGTCCCTGTTATTGTTCACAATGTGAATGTACACTTCCGGCTGTGTAAAGTCTTCATTTATTTCTACTTGGAAATCGTCAACTGTCAAGGCAATATTAGAGTTAATGACCCAGTCGTTGAAATCACTCTCTGTTCGAGGTAAATTCAAAGTTTTCTCTACTTCAGGGACTCGTGAACAAATTATTAGACCGTCTTCCGGTTTCGGAAGAACTTTGTAATTTTGATTTTTTGGCGTGTAGAATATTTCACTGATTCCTACTTCCATGCCACCACTAGGTATACACAACGGTCGTAGCAAATAATTTGAAAATTCGTGCGGTTGGTTGTCGGGAAAGTATTCGAGACTTTCATTACTTTTTAAATAAATAATAGAAGGCACTTCGTAGACAGGATCCATGCTGACTCTCTGAACGTCTAGACAGAACTGCTTGCCGGAACCAGCTCCTCAAAGTAATACGAGCCTTCTATATCATTTCCATCCTCATCAAATAGAGTATACGTTATAGGATTTGTGGTCAGTATATCTTTGATTATGTAAACATCTTTGCTATAGTTCTGCGAGTACCCTTTTTCAAAAAGTAGCTTCTTCCCACTGACATGCACCCGATCTCCAATTTTAAAGCGAGCTCTATCAGGGGTCGCTGTTATAGCAGAGTGATAGAGGTGGCGAAATACATCTGCGGAATTCTGCTCAGTCACGTCTTTGGGAGCCATTTTGATACTCGTATGGTAGGTGGAGTTATACGAAGCACATATTTTATCTAAGACGTCCACCCAGCGATGATTCTGCCGACGAAACCAGTAGCGGGAAATACGAGTCATTATAGTCCTCACTGCACGCTCTGCCACTGCACTTTTCATCTGGGTGTGGGTGCTATATAAGGACACGTTATATTTCTTCAGCACTTTGGCTACATCATCATTCCAAAACTCAAGACCCTCATCCGTGTGTATAAATCGCGGTATTTTTCTTGCTTTTTTAAAAATTTCTTCCAGCGCCCGCGCTGTAGTTTTTCCAGATTTATCCTTTAGTTTCTTACAGTACATAAATTTTGAAAAACAGTCGAGACACAGTAAAATGTAGTTGTAGCCAGAGTTTTCTTTTGAATAAGACGTCAGCTGTATTAAGTCGGCACAGAAGCTAAATCCAATCCAAGGATAAATAGCTCGCCTTCTTTTAAATCTTTTTCGGTTCGGACGGAATAAAGTGTATTCTTCAAGAGACTGTAAAGTTTTTTTCAATTCTGTTGATTTAGGTATACCTCTACTGCTAAAGAAAATATTTGAACCCTGAAAACTTCCAGAAAACGATGGATTGTTGTAAGCTCGTCGAACATCTCCTCGCTTGAGTGATTGTTCCATGGTGCGTACGAAATGAACTCGATGATCTTCTGTGAAGGGAACCAGAACCGTCTTCGTTGCAGAGGTGTTCAGGTACTGTGTGATAAATTAGGACTTATCGTGCTTAAGATAGTGTGTGATTCAAAATTTATTCCTGTCAGTGTGAGAGAGGCTTCATTCCCAACAACGTTAGGGACTGAGACTCGTGTTAAGAGTCTGGCGGAATTCGGCTTCTATGCTGACGGACCTCGTAATGTTGTCAGATGTTTTTACTGCAATGCCCTTGTGATTAAAGCATTTGATGAACGGGTTCCAGTGGTTGAGCTTCATCCTAAGCGCATACACTGTGACTGGAATAAACTAGTTAAAGAACATCAAAAATCGGTCTTACCTCACTTAGAATGCAAGATCTGTGTTGAGAAATTTGATTACTTGTACACTATTTTACCGTGCGGGCATTCCGAGATTTGTTTCCGGTGCGTATTTCAAACTCTCCCTCTTTGCCCTTTGCGTTGTGAAGCTTACGCGATAGTGAAAACCATTCAACTATGAGAGCCCCTGAATTAAGTGAGGAGGACGACCATTGGCCTTATGAGATTTTATGCGTAGGGTGTACTGCCACTCATTGTACTAAGTGTTATCGCGAGCGTCCAAACAAATATAGAAATCGTAACGGTCGTCAGTATTTTAAATGTGCTGCCTGTTGTTCTGTGAAAGTAAGGGTGTTTCAGTGTTTTCATCCTGATACGAACTGTCTGAAATGTCCTCATCCTTTTTTGGCTTATGAGTGACAATGTCTCGACTTAAATGTGACCAAGAAGTGCAAACATTGAGACCGATACCGTACAATGACGTACTTTCTTACTTGAACATTGACTGTTGGGAATGCAAACGTCTGTGGATTCCATCATCAACTGAAATTGTGTTGTACCGTATCGATGAGGAAAAAAGCATGTGCTTTCACTGTGCTAATGAAGTAGACCAAGAAAGGTTTTTACGGCGTACACAAGAACTTGTTTATACTAATCCTAAAGCATGGATGCAAGTTGAAGTTTCTATTCACAAATTTAGCTGCTGTAATTGCGGGAATTCATGCGACAATAATTATAGAGTAAGTGATGGGTTTGTGGGCAAAATCCCTTTCGTAACATTTGTTGGAGACAAACGTCATCGATTTTGCATCCTTTGTTTTGAGATTGTAAAAAATGATCTTCGGAAACTCAACCCTTTGAATTGTGTTCACGGGTGATAAACCATGGATAAGTGCTTCCAAATGGGCAGCAGTTTCCGCTCACTGCAAAAAACTAAAGAATTTTCGTGTACATATTGTGGACTACTATGGTTAGCTGCATGTAAATCAATCTTTCCGCTTCAAGAAGTACGAAAAAAAAAGTATTGTGTAATATGTGCACATAGTGAGCATCAGTCAATTATCTTTGTTCGTGTTCCACCAACCTCATTTGAGGAACCTTGTTGGTTCAAAGTTTTCCTTCGAGCATGCGATTTCTATTGTTGCGACTGTAAAGATAATGTTAATGAACATCATTCTTTGTCCAAAAACCGTTACGGTCTGATTCAAGTAGTTAGGCACAAAGGCACGAAATTTCATCGTCTTTGCAAACACTGCTATGATAATAGATATCCGAATTTTTTGCCACTGCTTGATAATTGTGATTGTCTCAAGTGATAATGGATCGGAGTGTTCAACATAGCGGAACCTTCCGTGCAAGGAAAACAAGAGAGCTCGAATGCCATGACTGCAAGTATTCATGGCTTATGTTGGGCTACTACTATGAAACCGTGACGATGGAGTTTTTCAACCATGAATTTTATTGTTCCCACTGCTGCAGTCTTAACAAACTTCTGATATCACACACGTATGAGAACAATGCTTTCGACATCCGCTTGTGGCAACCCTTCCATGAGGTCATTGAGAGGTTCCACTGCTGTGGACTTGGTTGCTCTCTGCAGAAATTCAAGCTGTCAGAATATAAGATTGGCTTCATCCCTTCCTTCGTACTCTTGTACTTCCCCTTGCACCGTCTGTGTGAAAAGTGTTACAATCATGCCATGGGCAGACGCTCGGTAAGGTTGGATCCAAAATACTGCTGCATTCCAAAATGAATAATACGAGGCGACCTCCAAAGCGACGAAAGGTAAGCACTTTATTTTTCATTTTCACCTTACAGATTGGTTAGGTAAACTGTGAAACAGTTTGCATAACCAATCTGTTTTCTTAGCTTCGATTCCCACTCTCAGTCTTTTTCTAGTTCCCATGTCCAGTCCGCGGGTGCTCGTACGAGGCCTTTGCCTACCGGCAAATGGACATCCATCTTCTGGACCACACTTGTGAACGTTGTGGTCGACGTTTCTTCAACCTCAGACTTCATAATTGTCCCCTTCCTAGCAGACAACCCGGGAGTGGAAGTTTGGGTCCTGAAAACTTGGAGCTGGGTGCATTTCAAGAAACCTTGAGCAGCCAGCGTGGGATCATTAAAACGTTTACCTATCAAAATCTGGATCGAGTGGTAGACCTTACAGAATTTTTTGATCGTTTGAATACTAATATTTCTAGCATTATTCATCAGTGTATCAATTATTTTGCTAGTGTTAGAGTCCAGTTTACTGTACATGTTTTTCTTATTCATGACAGAACTAATGATATTGTGCACCCTAGTTTTAACTCTCCTTTCTATACAATCTCACATCCCAACTTCATACCTGAGGCACTGTTTAATTCTGTTAGTTACATTATTAATAGTTTAAATGTGGTAAATGAAAGAAAAAGCGGTTGGGCCATTCTTCGGATTGATAAAATGGAACTTGTAGTTGCAAAAAATCCTCCTGTAAGAGGAGGATCAGCTTCATATTGGAGACCATCAGAATTCAAAGGTAAAAGAGGATTGTGTGACATGAACACTCCTTCCGAATACTGTTTCATTTATGCTGTTCTGGCTTCCCTCCATTCCAAAGAGTTGGAGGCAAGAGAACGTCATAATTGGATCAATTATAATTGCTTCAAGAGACAGTATAACTTTGAATGTCTGACCTTTCCTGTTCGGCCAACCGAAGTTTCTCGATGGGAGGAACTGAATTCAGTGTGCGTGAATATTTTTACTCATGAAGGAAAAAATATTTACCCAATGAGAATGTCAGCAAAAAAATTTAATAAGCGTGCATGTTTGCTTTATTGTCTGAATTCTGAAAAAGATGAATATCACTACATAGCAATAACCGACTTTAATGGTCTTGTTGGTGAAGAAGCAGTTCACCGACACCATTTTTGTTTTTATTGCTTGAACAAATTTGTGAGTGAAGAAAGATGTAAGACACACATGGCTGAGTGTGCCGGTTATGGAGGTCAAGTGATAAAATTTCCACCTCTGAATTCTGACGGAACTCCTTCTTACAAAGAGTTCAAAGAACTTAGTAAGACAATGATCCTTCCTTTCGTGGCTTTTGCCGATCTTGAGACATTACTTTGCCCTCTAAGCGCTGCTGAAGCTCAAGCGCTGGCAGGATGTGGGAGAGTCACAGAGTATAAGAAAAAACTTGATTGCATGTCTTGGGGCTTACTATTATGCGAACCAGGTGGAAAGTACCAGTATAAAGATTATGCAGGTAAAGACGCGATGAAAAAGTTTTTATGGGAGTGTCTGCAGTTTGCAGACTATGCTATATCGAGAATGAAGGAAGATGAAGGCATGTGCGAGCAAACCCCTGAAGAAGTTCTCGCAAACCAGGAAGTAGAAATATGCCCCTATTGTAAGCGTAATTTTGATGACGAAGGTCTCACTCGAATTCGTCATCATGTGCATTTACGTGACGTTGGAGGTCCTCCAAATGCTAACTCCAATGGTATAACAATAACTTGCAATGCATGTAACCTGAAACTGAAGTACAGACATGTTTTAACCGTCACTTTGCATTCAGGGTCCAGGTTCGATTTTAAAGAAATCTCCAAAGGTTTTAAGTATGATTTTATTAAAAAAATCGAGGTTGTCCCAAGAAATAGTGAGACCTTTGTCTCCATTATAATCAATAGGAAAGTTAAGTTCATAGATTCATTTTCGAAACTTCCTGCCTCACTAACCTCTCTAGTTGACATTACTCGCAGGAATGGACTTCAAGCCTTCAACTATACGTTGAAAGAGTTTTCAAGTTACTCTGATAATTTTGGTGACTTGGTTTCGAAGCAAATTTTATGTTATGACTGGTTCACTTCTCTGGACTGTCTGCAAGCTACGAGTTTGCCGTCCAAAGAAATGTTTTGGAATTCTCTTCGTGAAAATTCCATTACAGACGAGGAGTACGTCCATGCTCAAAGCATGTGGAACCTTCTTCAATGTAAAACAATGAAGGACTATTTATTGTTTTACCAAAAACTTGATGTTTTTCTGCTGTGTGACGTCAGCATTCAATTTCGAGATGAAGCTTATGCTCGTTACGGTATCGACCCCATGCACTATGTTTCAGGAGCATCCTACTCCTTCTCAGCTTGTCTTTACAAGACCCGTGCACGCTTTGAGCACCTCCATGACATTGAATTGCTTCGTGCTTTACAAAAAGGTGTGATGGGGGGCGTTGTACTTCTCAACGATAGATATGCAGAAGCTAACCTACCAGAGTATGGAGATTATGACGTCACAAAACCAGCTCAAGCATTGTATTTTTTCGATTTTAATTCACTCTATAGTAAAATAATGGAAGAACCTCATCCTTGCGGTGGTTATCAGAGGTTGACGAGTGCAGAAATTGAGTTACTGTCAAGTAATAATTTCGAAACTTTGCGGAACTTTAACGTTCCCGATGAAGGCTTCTTACTGGTTGTGGACTTTCATATTCCAGTAAGCCTTCACGACAAATTTAGATACTTACCGCCTGGTCCGAGCAAGGTTAAAGTGACAAGAAACATGCTTTCAAAGCATCAGATAAAACTACTTGAGAATTATGCTACGGATTTAAGTGCTCCATTGACCAGCGACCGATTGTTGCTCACTTTGTATCCGAAAACCAATTATGTCATTCACAGTCAATTACTGCAATACTATATGAAAATCGGTGTTGTACTTGACAAAATTAGCGATGGTTGGAAATTCAAGCAAAGTGATCAAATCAAAAGCTATATACTGCAGAATGTTAAAGAAAGGGCAGAGGCTAATAATGAGATCACAAAATCACTGATAAAGTACATGCTCAACTCTACTTATGGTTTTAGCTTGCGCTCCAAATGGCTAGACGTGAACGTCAAGGTAGCTAAGAATCCTATTGATGCAGAAAAGTTATTGCGTCACCCTTGCTTCAAAGGACTGATACAAATAGATCAAACTGTCACCTTGTTCACGTTAAAACCCCACACCGTAGTAATGGACCTTCCCTATGCTTTGGGTTGGTCTATACTCTCACTGTCAAAACTGAGGTTATATCGCTACTACTATAGCGAACTTACACCTCTCTTTGATAATCGTCAATTCAAAGCATTATATATAGACACAGACTCTATATTGTTCACCGTTTCACTACTACCAGGCGAAACATCTGTCAACCATGTCCTGAAACAAAGACCTGACCTTTTTGACTTCAGTAATTACCCAGTTGACCATGATCTATACGATCCTAGCAACCGTATGGTGAGTGGCTTGCTGAAATCGGAATATCCTTGCACTGACATAAAGGCCTTTGTAGGATTAAGCCCCAAGTGCTATGCAATCAAGGCGTATGGAGGAGAAAAGGACAAAGTGAAAGGTAAAGGAGTTGCACGGTACAAGCTTGCTCAGATATCGTTTAATGATTATTATGACACTCTAATGAATCAAAACATAAAAAGGGTAAGCATGAATCTAATTAAGACAAAAAATCAGCAAATGTACATTGTCTCATTATCCAAAGTCTCATTACACTGTCTTCAACTAAAAAATTATTATCTTGATGAGAAAATGATTGAGAGCGTCCCGTATGGTCACTACAAGACCTTTGATAATTAGGACTGTTTCCTTCTGTTAAAAATTCCAAATTCTCTTAATAAAAATTCGGTATAATTGGCTATATGTAAGTTTTTTACATTCATTGCTATCCGTGAAGGTTCTTGGAATGATAGAAACATGTAATTTGCATCCTTGGAAAATTGTAATCTGAAGCATCTTAGGTTTAATTGGCATGACGGTCAGATGTTATAACCTGGTGCAAATCTTGGATATGACTTCGTTCGTTGAAACGTTTTGAGATCGTAAGTTCATTATTACTACTCGAGCATACAGTCTAAATCTTCAGTTTAATTGTAGTGCATGAGCGGATGTAATTACCCATTGGAAATCTTGTAAAGTGTACACGACCTCGACCGTTGAAACGTTTTGAGATCGCAAGTCCATCATTATCATTCGAGCATAAAGTCAGTGTCTTACGTTTACTTGGCATGATGATTGGATATAATTACACAACAAATCTTGTTCAGCGTGGATGACCTCAATAATTGAAACGTTTTGAGATCGTAAGACTGTCATTAGTGATCAAGCATTAAGTCAGCGGCTTATGTTTACTCGGAATGACATAGCGGATGTAATTACCCGGTGGAAATAATGGATATGACCTCCTTCGTTGAAACGTTTTGGGATCGGAAGTCTACATCTCAGGTTTAATTGACGTGCATGACAGGCGGATGTAATTAGCTGGTGGAAATAATGGATATGACCTCCTTCGTTGAAACGTTTTGGGATCGTAAGTCTACATCTCGGGTTTAATTGACATGCATGACAGGTGGATGTAATTAGCCTTCTATGGAAATCTTGTAAGATGTGCATGACCTCGAGGATTGAAACGTTTTGGGATCGTAAGTCTACATCTCAGGTTTAATTGACGTGCATGACAAGCGGATGTAATTACCCTGTGCAAATCTTGTAAGACGTGCATGACCTCGAGCATTGAAACGTTTTGAGATCGCAAGTCCATCATTATCATTCGAGCATAAAGCATACTTTTCATTCTCACAAATTCCTAATGGACCATTTCCGTTTCACATCAACACATAGCCTCCCCTTGAAAATGCAGTAAAAAACATTAATTTGGCATTGTACTATTTAATTTTCGTCAAGGATGAAGACATGGTCTGCTAAATCATGTTTTGGTCAGGTACATCTAACAGGTTTAACCTCTACGGTTGTTTGCATATATAAAGGATTCTCAACTGTCCTACTCTTCAGTCTTGAAATGTTCTCGTAAGAAGGGAATGAACAAAAATTCTATCCCGATCCAAGAACTTCCTCCTTGCTCCAGAGAAACTTATCAGCTTAACAAATTTCGTATAAGCAGTACTATGGACTCTGGTAAGGCTTAATTTATTCACTATTATTTTTCCTTATTTGACAATTCGCAATGAAATCCTAATTGAACTCTCTAGAACAATCAGTGAAGAAAAGAAGAAGTCGTCCGACCACTCGTTCACTGGCGCCCCCATCGGATTACGAAGAACACTCCCAGGTGGTTAACCTAGAAGATATGGAAGATGGCGTGAGTGACACTGAAATCCGACGACCTGAAGCCCATAATAGCAAACGTGTAAGTGTAAATAGCTTACCATCTCTCTGATATTTTGCAATAGTGATTTGTTTCTTGTGCAGGCAGCACCAGTGGAAACTCCTGAGGACGACATTGAGGATCCTGTTGTCGAAAAACTCAAAAGAATGAGCCGGTACGAGCGTCGGTATGGTCCTACACTGGAAAACATTTTCAAAGCTCCAGGATTGAAGTTTCCCGGAAAGGACTTGACGGTCAATGATCCTATGGATCCGAATTTCTTCCACCCGAAATACTGTTATCAAGTTCACAACCTTCGGATTCGTCGCTCTCGCTTAGGTAAGTGATACTTACATGTTTTACAAAGACATCGATTTCATAAAACCAATCTTTCCAGGAAAATCCCACTTTATCCATATCTTAAAACTCAAAGATCAAGATGGGGATCTTCAGATTGACAAACGTCTTGCGTTTAAAAGCGACTCCATCAATCATGTCTTGCAGGTGCTTGAAGAATTGCAAAATGAGATTGAAATGTATTGATTGACTATTGGAAATGGAACGGCTAATATACTTGACTTTGGTTGTATTGTTTTTTTCTGTGCAAAAATTCCAAATTAATATGTTAAAATCTAACTAAATTACTTTATTTGACTTTATTTTGTTTTTTGTAATGATTAACTACTATGTTAATTACTTATGAGCCAAAAGCACTTAATTAATATTCAATTTATTTGTCACACTCGTTTTGATTTTTTCAATTGGTTTCACTTTATTTTATGTTTTGGTATAGGTTAACTACTATGTTAATTACTTATGAGTCCAAA
>Ga0194135_10001485_pt1 | contig 14062 bp, 16 predicted proteins | sample LitLau_LLRF_2013_FD_134024 | JGI IMG/M metagenome (GOLD analysis project Ga0194135, IMG submission 134024) | Freshwater sediment microbial communities in response to fracking from North America - Little Laurel Run_MetaG_LLRF_2013 (version 2) | ecosystem: Environmental > Aquatic > Freshwater >...
AGAAGTGAAATGGCCTTTTCCTTGTGGTAATCAGCGTTTTCAGCGCATACATGGGCATGGCCCTGGCTCCCCCTCCTGGTATGTTGAAATTTGTAATCTCTTATTGAAATGGAAAGGAAAGAAAGGAGCCATGGACTCTCACTTCCATGTCACGTACGCCTCCCCTCTTCCCTCACCTCATCTTCACTTGATCTCTCTTTTCTGCGGCCTAAACCAAGCATTCATAGACAGTACTTTAATCAATCCAGAACACAACAGTCTACACGGTACAGTAGAGCTGTAAGTCGAAGCTATCAGGAAGAAGAGCCATTAGTGGACTGCTCTACAGGTAACTAGTCTCATTATTCCATTTATTTCTTCTACAGCACCTGCTTCCAATCCAAATCACAGCTTTTGTGTGTACACTGGAAATACTGTTCCTATGAACTTTAATAATTATTGTCTACTATTTAGTTTCAGTTATCCAGCTGGTTCAAGGAGGTATACATGATGGGGAATCAGCGTCAACTATTGAAAGAGAACATCGGAATGGACCTCAAAACGAAAATTGAGAATGCTCAAGTACTCCTCACTAAATTCAAGTCAGAGCAACATAATATGGAGAAAACATGTGTCCAGGTAAATATCAGTTTAGGCGCCGCAGGGTTCATTGAACTCGAGCGTCATTTTCTGCTGCGGGGGTCCCTTTGGTTAATTCTCCTGCTTGCTGTCATTTCATCCAGGCAAAGGCTCAAATTCAAGACACAGCTGATTTGATTGTGCAACAGCTGACCCAACGCCAGACGACATTGATAAAAGCTGTGGAATTGCGGGCTCAGACGCATGCGAATAATTTGCAGGTGAGTTTGAGTGGCCTAAATTAGGATTTACATTAATTTTTGTTCTCTCGGAAGATTATCTACCTCTACCTCTACCTCCATTAGCATTCGATGCGTTAAGGGCCTATATGATTTTTTAGACCAATATCCAAAACACATATCTCGCTCTGGGGAGCCTTCAAAGTATTCTCTCCAATCTGGATTCTTTTGACAATAGTCAGCTTCTGAATTTACAGATTCCAAATTCCTCCAAGTAAGAATCAATTTATATCCTTCAGGATATAGCGCATGCGTGGCCATTATAATTGGCCCAAGTATTAAACGCTCATTTGTTATCCATGGTAGTTTGCCATACTCAGTGAAGTCCCGGTTGGGGATTGATACAAACTGCGAGCAAGTGCTTGAGAAGATTCAACATTGGGGCGGGGTTGATCTGGAGGAGGACATTGCCTTGGATTCTGAATTTGTTGCAGTTTTGACTTCATCTGATATATTCGACCCAATGCCAGAATTGCTTCCCATCCCATCCACCTCGGAGCTTGAGACAAAAATCACCAAAGACGGGGTTTGTGTTTAATATTAATTAACTTTGCAGTTTGCATAAGACGTTCATTCCAATTTTCGTTACCCCTGTCTTAGATCGGAAGTGCCGAACTCCAGAGATCAGATATCCAGCAGTGGCTCGAAGCAAAGTCAGAGATTGATGTGGATGACTTTGAAAGGGTGTCTGACTATGAGATGTTCGCACTGGAGCAAGAAGATCAGCTCCTCAAGGTACTGGTGACTGGAAGCTTTCCGGTTTCAGGGTGACGCGTGTGGATTAATAAATATTGATAAAATGTTCTGTTTCCGTATTTTCGACTTGTAGATGCATCCCGGCAGTGAGGATTCCATTGTCCCGGATATAGACGACAAAACATCCACTTTCGAGGGAATGACAGCCGGAACAGAAGATTCCAGTAGTATCGCTTGCGTTGACAATGTCCAGGAAAATTTGGCCGTAGCTGGAACGCTAGATGACCTGTCAATGTGGTTAAAACCAAGAACCTCTCCTAATTCAGCTTCAAAAGACGTTGCTGGATTCAACACGACTGCTGCTCCTGTGCCACCAGAGATGATTCAAAAGACCCAGACTACCTCTACGGTGTCCAGCAAGAGCCGCTTCTTTGACTATCCTGGACTTCGTTTGGATCCGCGATGTTGGCTTCCCAAGAAACCCAGGGCTCAATTCAAACTTTCAACCGAGCTCGCACTGAACATGAGTGAGAAGGAGATTATCCCACCTACCTACGCTGCTTTGCCGTATCCCTTCTGGCTGAAAAGATGCTAATCTAATCGCAATCATCGAATAAGCAGTGCCCTTTCGTCCATCTGTTTTTGGAATCGGCCATTCTCTAAGTTAATGCATTCTGCGTATTTTTTTTTTTCAAAATTTGAAATGCGAGTTAGGAAATGGTTTCCGAATACTTGTAAACATTGGAAAATTCCGGCAACCAAATTTATTGTTTTTTTTTTTTTTAAATCTTGTTAAGCCCAATGTTTAAGTACGCGTTGTATAAACGAGGGGATAATCAAATAATCACAGGTATAAAAGCCCATAATTAATTACAGGTGCTTAACGTTTAATGGCTTGGATACTACTCTTCAACTACCGAACGAGCAAGAGGAAAGTACGCGAATGGGAACCTTTTAGCCTTTTATTAGGTTTAAACATTTTATTTTCCTTTCAATAGTGTCATTTCTTCAAAATGCTTTTTTTTAAGGATTTGGATCGAATAAAGTTACACAGTTTATGATTTTAATTTAACACTCCAGCAGTGCGACACGATGCCATTAATATTCCGACCTTGATAAGAGGGAAGGGAAAAACCAGAATAGTGACATTTTTTTTATGGCGTCGCCTTTTCTTTCAAGAGTTAGGAGGATTGCGGTTGTGGAACAAAAACGTCTACATTTCTGGAACTCGTTTCAGTCGCTTTGCAAATTTTTAGCAAAGAAGAGTCGCTCACTCCCAGTGGTTCTGGAACTCGGAAAAAAGTTCATTGTTTTCTTGGCGTTGCCCACTGCCCTTCCTAATTCCCATTTCTAAAGACCACTTTCACTTAAGAAATTCTAAGGGCTCTTCTCCTCTCCTCTCGCAGGATCCCTTCGCCATCACCCGGAAGGCTTTCTCTCAAAATAGATTTCAGATTTCCTTTAGTTTCGAAGAAAACGGGAACGGAGAAGATAGTAGTCATTCCTAAGTCACGACGAAAAAGGGTACTTAGGAACAACCAACACTATTAAAGGGTAGGTGGATTTACTGTTTTACACATTAATTCATCATTACGTAGGTCATACAGTTTAGGTGGATCGACATTACGATAATGTTCGGTCTGTAGAGGGCTCTACATTTTGTCTACAGAAAATTACCAGGTTCAATAATTGGGTCACCCACCCCTGAGACCCCCAAATGTCTCGACTTGAAGTTGAGGTCAAAATTCATCTCCCTCTCTTCTCTCATTTATTAGAGTTTTTCGTTGTTCTTTCCTCATTTTCCGTGAACCGGTTTCTTGTTGATTCTGACAATTTCGAGAAGTTTCAGTTCATTCAGCAATTGTCGTAATCGAGCACTCATGTTGCTGTGTGTGTAAGTATGAAGGAAAGATTATCGCAGAGGAGGAGCAAGAGTGATCCTCTAATGTGAATGTCATCATCTCACTCCCTAAATGAATTAATTTCATGACCAAGCAATAAGCCTTGCGAGTTGCATTGCAATTTACCGTTTTGTTGCAATTCCGCAAAGAAAATGCAAGTTGTATGTATGCGTGCTTGGCTGTCGCTGTTGCAAGGAAACTAATTGGACAAAACTTTTTTTCTCTTTCATTTTCATAACTGAAGAGAAGGTGGTGCGGGTGTGACTGTATACTGTGACTGACCCAGAGGATAGTAGCCGAGAACTTGTGGCGGAGGACGGACGTCGTTAGATTTGTGTTTCGGTGCTACTTTGACATCTTCCCAACCGGGTGTTTCGGTTACCTCGGTGTTAGCGGTCTTGATTCAGAAATTCCTTTGACTCTCGTCACCGCGCTTGTGTCAAGTGCATAGTGATCCTTGAGAGATATCCATCCATCGTCCTGAATCCAGGAAGAACCGTCGGGAGTCAGGATGCAGCTGGAAGCCAAAATGGAGTCCATGATGAACCACACGTTGAATTACGGATACGTGACGCTACCAAACTACCCCACATTCTTTGACTTTGAAGGAAAGTTTGACCATATCAGAGCCCAGCGTTGGATGGAGGAGAATTGGACCACAAGCTTCTACTACATTGGGGTCTACATGTTGATCATTTTTGCTGGGCAGCACTGGATGCAAAACCGTCCACGGTTTGAGCTCCGGGGTCCCCTAGCCCTATGGAACTTTGTCTTGGCTGCATTCTCCATTTTTGGGACTTATCGTACAATCCCAGAAACAGTTTACATCCTCAATCGGAAAAATGGATTTCATCACTCTGTCTGCTTCCCAACGTAAGCTGGAATCAAATTTGGCACGTCGGAATTCCCACACCGTGTTCACACAGCAGAGCAATTGGCTTGCGCGTGGGGCCATGGAAGGACTAATGACCCTTTCTCTGTGTTCATTTCCAGATATCACCATAACTCTGTCTGGGCATTTTGGGCATGGATATTCGTCATTTCCAAAGTTCTGGAACTTGGGGACACGGTTTTCATTGTTTTGAGGAAGCAGCCACTGATTTTCCTTCACTGGTACCATCACATCACGGTCTTGATCTACAGTTGGTACACTTACCAGGAGTATGTGGCCCCAGGTATGACACGGAACCCATAAGGCCTACACACTTTATTAACTTTGAAAAATGCTTACGCAAAAATTAGTGTCGAATATCGAATGTCATCCGAATCCAAACGTTTTCCTAAGCTTCCTGCCACTTCGAATTCTTCCACAAATTTTATTGAATCATTTTGCATATCGCATTGCAGATATATGATGGATTTTCTTTGAAATCTTAATCCGCAAGTAGCTTGTAATTATTCGGGAAAAAATTAATTAATCGTCAACATTTATTTCCCCGTCTAGCTCGTTGGTACGTTGTGCTCAACTTTACAGTCCACTCCTTCATGTACTCGTACTATGGGCTGAAGGCCCTTCGCTATAGGATTCCGAAGCCGATTGCCGTTGTAATTACAAGTTTACAATTGGTACAGATGCTGGTGGGGGTCGTGGTCAATGTTCATGCCTACCAGGCAAAGACGAGTGGGATCGAGTGTGATGTGAGCGAGCAGAATATTAATTTCTGCCTCATTATGTACACTTCTTACTTTTTACTTTTTGCAAGATTCTTTTATAAAACATACTTGACGAAACCGGGTGGTGTTGGTAGAGGTACAATTGCAAAAGAAAAGGGAAAGGCGGATTAACGAATATTCCTTCGTTACTTCATTCAATATTATTAATCAGTGGTTAGTAATTTCTTGTTTCGAATTTCATAAGTTAAATTTGAGCTCAGCCTTAATTTTTACTCAGTTTACGTTTTCCGAAATAAATAAAATGCTTAAAGGAAAGTTCAGAAGAAATTAAAGATGATTCAAGAATAATTAGCCTCTTTCCTTTGTTCTTGGTCAGTTCTAATCCGATGATCCAATTCCCATTAAAATATAGTATTCCAGAGCCCTCTGCTTTCTTCATCTTCAGTCTAAAATCGCTGAAAGGCATGTTACAAAAAGGAAGAATCCGTTTAGCAAGGATTCCTTCTCCGTCTCCCACACACTTGCAAATGAATGACAATTTGTAAATAGATTTACCACGATCTCAATTATTATGTCAATTTAATTAAAATAAATGTAATGAACTCTTATTCCATTTTGAAAATTTTGAAAAATAAAAAGACGGGTTGTTGGAAATATGACGCCAACTTTAGTACGACAGGGCATTTATTATCAACTGTGATGTAATATATAGGTTTCATAATAAATTTGTTGCTTTCATACAGACATGATGTAATGTCTCTTGTGATTACTTGCCAACAACCACATGCAAACTGTACAAGAATCAAAATTCCGATTCATAGTTCTGGTTTATAAGAGATAGTCACTACTACTATATAATAGACGACACAATAAGATCTCCTCAAATATATATATATATAAAATCTAGAAAACTCTTCAACTTCTCAAAGTAGGCTCCCTTAATTTCATTTCCCTGCACGCCTCCGCACAGCCTTTTTCTTGGATCTCATCATGTCCTCTTTTGATCGATCCGTGAAACCGGGCGGAAGTGGCTTAAACTCTTGATTGGTTGGGGTGGGTGGTACTTGGAGGACTCCGTAGGCAATAAGTTTCATCCAAATGGAAGATCCACAGTGTCCGTCCGCCAAGCAGAACATCAGGTCAATTGCCGCTTCCTAAAAGAGGAAGAGAAGTTAGAGAATTTGAGGGCTGGAACATGGACATATGAAATTTTTAATTTTCAGTCCTCTACCTTCAACTTCTTGTGTTGTGAAGGACCCAAGTAAACGAGGCAGGCATTGACAACTCGGTCCAGATCTCTTTCCCCAATTTCCATTGCCTCACACAGTTCCCCCAAACCCTGGAAGAAAACAAGAGAGCATATAATTAAGATCAGTTAAAATGTCAGTTCACTTCCTTAGCCTGTCCGAGACAAGTTAATTACCGTGAGAATGGTGTGTTGGAGTTTGAAGCCTTGTGTAAATGTGTAGTAAACCATGTTCTTCTCCTCTATATTCTTACTTTGCTCCGCTAATTCCTCCAGGAAAAGTGAAAGAATAGGGAAAATACCCTCAATTGTCCGCTTCCTTAGGAAATCTCCAGAGTAGTTAACCATTGTCAGCAGGAGCTCAAAGGACTTCCTCAGCACAACATACTCCTTCTCTTCAAATCTAAAAATGCACGATAGGAAGAACGTCAAAATTAACAAGTTTAAAAAGACTCGAGCAGGAGACGGCACATGGAAATGGAAATACCTGGAAACCAATGTTAGCCAACATTGGTGGAGCAATGGGAGCAGTTCGTCTTGATACGGTGAAAGGATTTGGATGGCTTTAATTAGGATCTCCATTGAGGTGAGCTTGATGTCCCGCGTCTCTCCGGACAAATAGCCAGCCGCTTTCTTGGCAATCTTGAGCGTTAGAGAAATTTCCGGTCTCATTGGAGCCTTTTTTTCACCTTCCTCTCCTTCATCATCCCCTTCATGATTATTTTGATTACTTTTCCCTTCCAACCCAACTTTTCTGAATTTGTCCCCAAGGTCATCGACTGAGCCTTCTCCATCCTCATCTTCGCTATCTGGGATCGGTTGAGCAATTCCGAGGGCGGTCTGGAACGCAAAAAGTCGCTCCGCCAATGAAGGCGGCTCCTTCTCCCGCAGAGAATTGGCGCGCGTGGATCCTTCGGCTGTCTGGTTACTCTCAAAGTAGTGTTTCCACATGGAGAAGATGTAAGCGTAGTAAATATTTGTGAATATCTGGTGATATTTGCTCTCAAACTTCTGGGACGCACTGAACATGATGATTTTCTCAATGAAATCAAGGAATCGACTCTGGCTAAAGTCAAAGTATTCGGCAAGGAAGACGAGAGCATCTGCCATGTGAGGGTAGTCACAAATTACATGAGTCCTGGACGAAAACTCACTCATCACTACTTCCAAGTTTACCGAGAGGTAGTCCCTGAGTGAGAGACTTGAGTTTTTGGCGATTTTCGTTAAGCTCTCCACCGCGGTCTCGGCGACCAAGGCATAGTCGGGTTCACGGAGTCCGGCATACTCCAGTAAAGGAAACGTAACCATGTGAAGAAGCTGGGGTTCCAGTTTCGTAAAAGTTGGAAAGGCTTGTAGGATCGAACAGGTGTGGAGGCAAATTCCAGAGGAAGAAGCAGTAACCATGTCCATTTTCTTCGATCCACTGCTGTTCGCCAACGACGGTAACGGGTTCCGTCTTTCCGAAATGACCATTGGTAGAGGGCAGAGCAGTGTAAGGTACTTTTCAGTAATGGTCTCGACGAGCTCATTATTCAAATTGGCGGGTCTCTTCGATAAGAAAAGCTCGAGAACTGCATTCATGAGCAGCAATGTTCCAGAACTTCTAAGAGAAGTGACATCCTCCAAGTTGTTCCCTCTCTCGAGGAGAACAAAGAATTCGGCCACTACAACTAGCACATCATGGGATTCCAGAATGAACTGAACCATCCGAGTACAAGCGTTCACAATTCGACGATCTTGGACCTTAGGCTTCTTGTCTTCATACTCTTGCTGACGACGGATTGTCGTTGTTCTGAGATCTGCAATGCGAGGAAGGAGGCTCCGCAATTCGGTCAAGGACAATTTGGCAACAGCTAGGGCCCCTGCCACTCCATGAGCACTTAAATTACATCTCCCCAGTTCACCAACATTGGATTGAATTACGGCTTTCTTTAGATGATGTTCGATCGCTTTGAAGTTGCATAGCGCGGAAGTCAAGGATTTGTTAATTGGGTTCTTGAGGAGGCTCAACGCTTTTGCACACGTTTCCTTGTCCTCATTGTTTGCCGCCAAGACGAGCACATTGTTCCAAAGAGTCTCGGAACACTTTGGTAGTTTCCTGAAAATTAAGATGCCACTTAAGTCCAATTCTTATACAAACTATGAAAAAACAAACTCACATTTTTGTCTCTTCAATTACTGAAATGGTAAAGTCGGCCAAGGCGGTTCTCAGTCGTTTCTCTTCATGAAATAGCAAGGACTCACTAATTTCGACAATTCCGGGCGATAAGTTTGTATCCACGGGGACTAATGATTCGGCCTTCTCAAAACTGATGCAGGTGATCAGTGCCACTTTCAGTGCTCCAAGCGATTCCTTGAGGACATCCGTCTGGAATCTTCCACCGTGAATAATAGAGCACCGTACAAACGTAGTGGCCAACCCTGGAAGGAATTTGAAAACGCGGTGGCACGCCTCCACTTCCCCATCACAAATTCGTATCAGGAGAAGGATTGTGCGAATCGACTGAACTCTACAGACACAATTTCTCAAACTATGGAAATTCGCTACAAAACTAAATTTGTATCGTGGTTGATTAGTCATTAATTTACCTTAATGACTTGGCAGTGTCTTGGTTGACGATTTGGAGGAGGATGCAAATACCGTGGCCTACAGCCGCAATGTATTTCTCACTGTACAATTTCTTAAAATGCTTCGAAAGACTCCGTTGGATGAGTGCATGGATTGAAACGACCACACGTTCCACAACAATCTCGGACATTGATTTGTCATCTAAAAATTTAAAACGAAAGTTAAAACCATGAATAACCCCGATGAAGTAAACCAATGTGTACTGTGCGTTGTGTCGTTTCATGACACGCTCTTGTCACTTACAGCTTCCAGGATCATCCGCTTTACAAATGGACATCATACAAAACTGGTACAATTCAGCAAAAAAGGTGAATCGTGGTATCTGATATTTGTTGAGCACAACTTTGACACAATCGTGAAGCATAATCAAGACATCATCCCTAAACAATGAAAGGAAATCATAAAATAGCTTGAATACAACCTGTTAATGTAAGTATGTATTGTATTAGTCATACTAAAAAAAACAAGCATTCCACACTAATTCATGAATATACAACGTGAATTACAACAAGGGACACAAGCGACAGGTGAAAGGGGAACTTCGCAAGGATTAATCCACTTACTTGAGCTTCCGAGTGTTTTTGAGATGATGGGATAATGGGAAGAGGATGTAATCAAGGATACAAGCTTCAACCTTCTCTGGTAAAATGTTCGCCACGATGTTCACTAATTGTGTCAAATTTTGAACAGTGGGGTTACTCATTACTTGCACCGTCACTGGGCGGAGGAGGTCAAATTGCCTCTTTGAAACACTGCTGATGCCATCGTCATCTTCATCCGAAGGGACGTATTTGCTTGCTTTGGTTTTAGGACGGGCGGATTTGGAAGAAGGGGCCGATGACACGGTAGTTGATCGACGCAATTCCATCATAAATTCTCATTACCACACAAGCCCCCTCTATCTCTATCTGTAAGTGTAAGTCAAAGTTAGTAATTATCCAATTGATTAATCTTTACGTAATTAATCACAACTACCAAAATGTAATTGGAGAAATGATGAGAGATGAGAATGAGATGCGATGCTTGCTGACTGAGAGGAGAGAACTAAAATTCTGGAATTCTTTTATTACGCTCCATATTTGGAACAATGTGTGGAGCACAAAATTTCCCGCCTTTCTTTCTTCTTTTAATTTCCACGAGACGCCGTTCCGAAGTTCCAGGAATTCACCCTACAATTATTCATCGAAACGATCAGATTCGATGATTTGGACGATCAGGGTGGTATCGTGTGGAAATGGAATGCAAGAGTATCTCAAGGATTAATTTGAAGAAATGAAGTGTTCCCCGAGGAATCTGAAATCTCAACATGACCATCTGAAGAATCACTTAATTAATAACAGTCAGAAATTACTAAAATCTCGTTTCATTTACTCCTCTCTTTTGTACTAAATGACATGACTCTGCTAATAAATGAATGCATGAAGGAATAAATATGAATTAGTGATCAAGCATTATCGGTACATGTTGGAAGGGCGTCCTCTTCCACGGTTTGAATGATCGGGGTGGTAACGGCCGAGGACATTCTTGAGCTCTGCTACATATTGTCCTGGATCCAACTTGGAATCTACTGCTTTCAGGAGATCCCCTTTCATGTCCAGTGAATCCTGGAGCTCACTCCGAACAGAAAAGTCAATGGCCCGAGCCAAGAGTGGAGCCAAATCCGTTTGAAGCTTTCTGAGCGCCTCTGGGGTCGGGGTTCTGATGGAGGCATCTCCAGAATCTCTCACTTCCCGTCCAGAAATGCAGGGCAAGTCCTTTTGCTGCTCTTCATAAAATCCGACAGTGAATACTTGCTGGAAGAATCGTTCAGCCTCATGGGTCATGGCCTTCCGGATTTTGACTGACTCTGCACTGGAGAACAGGGATCCCATATCTTCTTGGAGGTCGGAAATGTCACGGCATGCAGTGGCTAGGAGAAGGACATTTGCTCCACGGAGGCGACTCAATGCAGTGGTCAGGGGAATCCACAGTCCAGCCTGCACGGCATGGGCTACCAAGTCATCCATGTTAGGGACGAAAAGCAGACGAGTCTTCCTCGGGTCCATCACCTTGTACATAAAGCTTTCGATGGCATTTGAGTTGATGATGTCGGCAAAGCGCATCCTGTATGCCAGGAACTGGTTGGGGTCAATGGACGAAATGAAGGATGGGATGATATGGGTGTTCGCTGCCTCCACGCTCCGTCGGTGCTCTGACCAGATGAGACAAGCGTTGACTTGCGTCCCTTGGTTTTGCTTGATGCGGCGGAGCCACGGCATGAGCTTGGCCGAAAGTTCTCCTTCCATCCCTGAGGTCAAGAGGAGAATGTCAGGATTCGTCACTTCCCCACTGTAGAGAGCATTGCCAAATACGTTGGGATTCGAGCGAGTAGCTCCCAACATTGCCTCCTGCCAGTCCTCCGCTTGGATCTAATTAAAAAGCAAAAAAAAGTAGAAATGGTAGTGCACCCATTAAGCGAAAATCCAAACAATTATTATTTTCACCTGTAAGGAAGAGAGGTCGAGGGGACCAGATTCCTCAAAGTCTGGGAATTGCCGATGGAATGCAGTTCCAAACGTGTCACGGCAGAGTTGCTCCAGATCCGCCCCACTGTATCCGACTGTCGCAGACCCGACTGCCTCGTAGTCGTGACTCGGAGGTTGATTCAACCATCGGCGAGAATGGATTTTGAGGATCCTGGTTCGTGCAGCGGCGTTTGGGAGGTGAAAACAGATGCTTTTGTCGAAGCGTCCTGGGCGACGGAAGGCTGGATCGATTGCTTCAAGTCGATTGGTTGCTCCGATGACAATAACTTCCCCACGAACGACCTCGTCCATACACCCCAATAGCTGCGTGATGACCCCGTTGTGGAACTTATTATTCATGGCTGAAAGAAAACAAGAGTTCAAATTCAGAGGCTCACTTATAAATTAGAAGTAATGGAATCGAGGATAATTCGTACAAGAGTCTTCACGGGAGCTGCAGAGACCATCCAACTCATCCAGGAAGATTATTGCTGGAGCTTGGGCTTTGGCAGCAGCAAACAAGTCCCGAATCGCTTTCTCAGTCTGTCCCACCCACTTTCCAAACAGTTCCGGGCCTTTCGTCATCAAAAATGAAAATGGGAGCCCGTCGGGAGTCTTCAACTCGTTGGCCATTGCTTTAGCGAGCAAGGATTTTCTAAAATTAAATGAAAATAGGATGAATTAAGTATTATTTCATTTGTTTGACGAGTTGAGGTGTCATATTTATAGGAAGTTTAGAATTGATTCACCCTGAACCCGGAGGTCCATAGAAGATTACTCCTTTGGCAGGTTCCTGGCCCCAACGCGCAAACTCGGCCTTTAGATTGAAAATTCCAATGATGTTGCGCCGGATGTATTTAATCTGCTCCTCCATTCCTCCACAGGAGCCAAAGTTGATTTCAGGATCGGGTCGACTATTTGGTGGACGTTCATCCTCTGGTGGGCCGCCAAAGATGTCCCGGAGAAGTCGGAAGGAGGGGTCACGGGCAGGTGGTGGGGGAACTGGGTCTCGTCGTGCCAATACCATTGCTCCTGGGACCGAGTTGGGTGGACTGTTATTACTCGTTCCAGTGCTGAAGGGATTCCAGACCATCCGAGGTTGAAAGGATTCATAAATAAGATCTGGGAATCAATTAAAATAAACAAAATCCTGAACTTGGTTTACGCCGAATCGGAATTATAAGGGTCAAATTGAATTTAGAAAAAATTACCGAGGATTGACGGTGGTTGACGTCTTGCTGGATTGGGTTCGGGGTCAACGCCCTCATCAGCCAGTCGCCGCCGGTCTCCTCCAACGTCAGCCATCAAGAATTTCGAGAAAATAATAATAATTGAAGTTTGATAATGGTAATTGGGCCGATAGTTAATGAGTAAAACGAATTTGGAATTTTGAAAATGGGAAAGTTAAGAAATTTTGGAAATTTCGGAGAATGAGGAGCTGCCGGAGTGATGATGACGGCTCGACGGCCAGAATGAAACTGACTTTTCAAGATCAAAAAAATGACAAACGCTAAAGAAAGAAATGCAGCGACCCCCGCCCCGGAACAAGATTAAAATCAAACCACACCTACAAATAAACAAAACATTTAGATTTGATCACTCGTCACCCCGGCGATAGTTAATGCCATTAATTGCCTTTGCCAAATTGAAGTTTTAATTTCGAAAAGAGTAAGTATTTAATTTGTTATTGGTGGATTGATACGGTGGATAAGGACGAATAACCAGAATTATTTCACTAATTATAAATAAACGTTATTTCAGCTTGTAATTTACAGGGCCCATAATCTTGGTCTTGGTTGGCTCACTCAATTCCAAATCTTGGTAGACATTCCTTCTTTCCGTTTTATTCACAGTGGATTTCCGAAAGACAACGTCAATTAGACTCACGGAAGGAAGCCAAGACTGGAAAAAGAAGGGAAATGAGTCTGTGATTGATGAAATGAAACTGTGATTCCTTATTAGAACGGGACTCCTCTTACCTTGTCTTTGGAAGCAGTGACAATAACGTTCCGATTTGGTTCATCATCGAATGACTCCGACTGAATCCCAAAGTGGTCAGAGTATTCGTGAATGACAGTCCGCTTCTCCCGATTCATTGAGTCAAATGCAAACGTGTTATTCTTCTTGGTCGATTTCTTTGTCTGCATCACCAAGCCCGTCAGCTTCTCGTGTACCATTTCAACAAATTGAGGAGTCTTTTGAGTGAATTTCTTGAGAAATTCGGAATAATTTGGTGGCCCAATCCTTGTTTCTGGATCTGGATTATGGAGTTGGAGAGCTTCAGCGATTTTACGCAGACGCTCCACCCTTGCACATTCCTTGTCACACTTGAGGCTATTTCAGAAAAGGATGACAATGTTATTCAAACAATCTATTTTAAACCAGGAACTTAAGTAGAGAAATAAGCTGGCCCTTACACGACAGACTTGTCTTGGGAAGCGCGTAATTTCGCCGTCAACTCGTCAACGGTAGGTTCCTCTTCTGCTTCTTTCCCTTCATTCTTAAACATTTCATTCAGCTCGTGAGATACGGCGTCGGAAAGCGTACGCTCGAATTCAATATCGCGCTTCCAGCACAATACCACTTCCTTCCTTCTTCCGCAAGGACAACTCACT
>Ga0194135_10001486_pt1 | contig 14056 bp, 10 predicted proteins | sample LitLau_LLRF_2013_FD_134024 | JGI IMG/M metagenome (GOLD analysis project Ga0194135, IMG submission 134024) | Freshwater sediment microbial communities in response to fracking from North America - Little Laurel Run_MetaG_LLRF_2013 (version 2) | ecosystem: Environmental > Aquatic > Freshwater >...
AAATGGATTGAGTTTACAGATAGATTAAGACCTGAAGCCGGCACATACAGAATGCTTCAATGGGAGGCTACCCCGGAACCTGCTACCGGAAATATTTTTGCCATTGGACGTGATGTAACACAGGAAATAGAAAAGAAAAGACAACTGACTATCAGCGAAGAAAAGCTAAAAGCCTTTTTTGAAAACTCGCCGGGACTCATGTGTACGCATGACATGCAGGGACATTTTTTATCTGCCAATGATGCTGGTGCAAAAATTTTAGGTTATACCAGAGAAGAAGTGATTAAATTATCACTATTTGATATTGTGCCGCAGTCACTGCACGATAGTTTACATATTTATCTTGAGGAAATAAAAAAGACCGGACATGCAAAAGGCGAGATGCTGACGGTGGGGAAAGACGGCTCTAAGAGAATGTGGCTTTTTAATAATATCCTGGAACAAAATTTTAATGATGAACCTTATGTTATTGGAAACGCTGCAGATATTACAGAGCAACATTACTTAGAGGTAAATCTGAAGCGCACCAGGGCCATGATGGAGCAGACTAATAAAGTGGCCAGGGTTGGTGGATGGGAATATGATATACTTAAACAAAAGGTTAGCTGGACAGCCATAACCAAAGAAATTCATGGTGTAGAGCAGGATTATGAACCTGACCTGAACAGTGGGATCAATTTTTACAAAGTGGGAGAGTGCAGGGATAAAATTACGGTAGCCATCAATGAAGCCATTGAGTTTGGTAAACCCTGGGATTTAGAACTCCAGATTGTAAATAGGCAGGGAACGGAATTATGGGTCAGAGCCTTAGGTTATGCAGAATTTCTGGGCGATAAATGCATAAAACTATTTGGGACATTTCAGGATATTGATGAGCACAAAAGGGTTGAACTGGACTTCGACAAATCGAAAAAGTTATTGGATGATGTTTTACATGCCGCATCAGAAGTTAGTATTATAGCTACAGATTTACAGGGTATGATCACTGTGTTCAATAAGGGCGCCGAAATTTTGCTGGGTTATACTGCAGGTGAAATGATTGGTAAGCAAACTCCGCTTGTTTTACATGACCTCAATGAAGTTACTGAACGCGGTAAAGCATTAAGTGCAGAACTTGGTTATGGTATAGAGGGATTCCGGATCTTCACTGAAAAGCCTGAAAAAGAAGGCTCTGAACAGAGAGAATGGACATACATCAAAAAGGATGGCACCAGGCTTATGGTTTCTTTGGTAGCCACAGCAATCAGAGATGACGAGGGTGATGTAGTTGGTTATCTGGGAGTTGCTACTGATATCACAGAGAGAAAGCGCTTTGAAAACCAGCTGATTACTGAGAAAGCAAGATTATCTGCTTTTGTAGAGCATGCTCCTGCCGCTGTAGTTATGCTGGATAACGATATGATTTGCCTTGCTGTTAGCAGAAGATGGCTGGAGGATTATCATTTGACGGATCGTCAGGTCGTTGGTGTTTCTTATTACGAGTTCTTTCCTGGTAGTGACAGGAAAATACATCAAAAGATCTTAAAAGGGGCTGTCGAAAGAAATGATGAAGATATCGATACATCGGCCGGGGCTGATCAGGAACGCTATATTACCTGGGAAATGAGACCATGGTATCATTTTGAAAATGAAATTGGGGGCATGATGATTTTTACGCAGGACATCACTCAGTTAATCAGACAGCGCGAAGAATTAAAGCTGGCCAAATTGCAGGCTGAACAAGCCAACGTGGCAAAGTCCGAATTCCTGGCTAATATGAGCCATGAAATAAGAACGCCTTTAAATGGTATTATTGGTTTTACGGATCTTGTTTTAAAGACAAAACTGGATGAAACACAGGCACAGTATTTATCAATAGTAAATCAATCGGGTAATACCCTGATGAGTATTATCAATGATATTCTTGACTTTTCGAAAATTGAAGCGGGTAAACTAGAGCTTGATATTGAAAAGTGTGATCTTTACGAAATAGGTTACCAGGTCTCTGATATCATGAATTACCAGATTCAGACAAAAAAACTGGAAATGCTCCTGAATATTTCATCGGCACTCCCAAGGTTTATCTGGACGGATTCGGTTCGTCTGAAACAAATTCTGATCAATTTATTAGGTAATGCTGCTAAATTTACAGAAAAGGGAGAGATTGAACTAAAAATAGAACCCCTGCTCAATGAAGGAGAACTAACTACTATTCGTTTTAGTGTTAGGGATACCGGACTTGGGATCAAACAGGAAAAACAGGAGAAAATATTTGAGGCTTTTTCGCAGGAAGATGCCTCCACTACTAAAAAATATGGGGGAACAGGGCTTGGTCTGACTATTTCAAATAAATTACTTCTGATGATGGAAAGCCGGTTACAGCTGAGAAGTACAGCAGGAGAGGGCAGTTTATTTTTCTTTGATGTGACCTTCAAAACGGAAATGGGCGAGGCTATTGAGTGGGTAAATATGGACGCCATTAAAAAAGTACTGGTTGTAGATGATAATGATAATAACCGGGTTATACTTAGTCAGATGCTGAAGCTGAAAAATATGGAGACCGATGAAGCCTGTAGCGGCTTTGAAGCCTTGCAATATTTGGAAGAAGGCCGGCATTACGATGTGATTTTAATGGATTATCATATGCCGCTTATGGACGGACTGGATACGATCAGGGAAATCAGGGAGAGTTTTTCTCCTTCACATGAGGATCAGCCTGTCATTTTACTACATAGTTCTTCTGAGGATGGGAGCCTGATTGCAAAATGTCATGAGCTGCAGGTACGGCAACGTCTGGTTAAACCTGTGAAAGCGCAGGATATTTATACTGCTTTATCACGGCTGAATATGAAAACCTCGGTGGTTGTAGATTCACAGAAGGAAACCGGCGACTATGTGACTTCAGATGCGGTGAAAATTCTTATTGTAGAGGATAATAAGGTTAATATGTATCTGAGCAAGGCAATAATAGGAAAAGCTATTCCAAATGCAATCATATTTGAAGCAAAGAACGGAGCTGAAGGGTTGGAATCTTTTAAGAAGCATCTGCCTGATCTGATTATGATGGATGTGCAAATGCCCGAAATGAATGGTTATGAAACAGCAGTGAAAATCAGAGAACTGGATTATTCTGCAGATGTACCCATTATTGCTATCACTGCGGGCAATATCAAAGGCGAAAAGGAAAAATGTCTTGATGCCGGGATGAATGACTTTGTAGTTAAACCTGTCGTAGAGGAAACTATAGTCTCAGTGCTAAATAAATGGCTCAGACTGGATAGCGGGACTAAATTTAGCCTGCCTGTTGAACAAGATGTGGATCCTTCAGCACATTTCGACAGGAATCAGTTAGCTATCTATTATGGAGAAGGAGAAAATATTTCCAGTGAAATAATTATGCTGATACGAAAGCAGCTGAAAGAGTCGCTTATCAAGTTAGAAACATACGTCAGGAACGAAGATCTGGTCAGCATCAATAGTTTAGGGCATATGTTACGTGGAACTGCTGTGACTGCAGGTCTGATCAATATGTCTAAGCTTGCTTTAGAACTGGAACATCTAAATACTTTCGTTAAATTTGATATGGATAATTTATTTGTAAGAACTAAGATGGAGGTTGAGCTGTTGTTAGAGATTATGAACGGCTGATGCTGATTTACCTGATGACCATTGAAAAACAAATTGATATTGATGAAAAAGCAACTTATGTTCTGCATTATTTCATTTATCAATTTGACGGTACAAATTTTGTATATAAGAAAAAAGAATAGAGTTATGATCTGATTAAGAATCAGATCATAACAAACCATTTAAAGTATCATTTGTTTCTAGCCTGAGGGACTGGTCTTGTTTGATAACATCCACAATCAAGGGGTACCTGAGTGATATTACAATACTATTAAATGGATTAAAATGGTTTTCGCAGTAAGTCATTCGAGGCAACGTTATCCATTTCCGGGTATTATCCTGATAGCAATGGTAAGCATACTGTTTTGTTTGTCCTGTAAAATTAAGAAACCGGCTAATGCGGTAGTTATTCCTAAGCCTGTCAGTACAAATCCGGTTAAAACCGAGCAGCAGGATGAAATCATCGAGGACGAATTTAAGAGAGTATTGTTCAGTAAGTTTTCGGGATCAGTCTATCTGGAACAGATCAATGCCTTTTATAAAGAACATCATTACAGACCAGTTTTGATAAGGAGGTTTTTTCCTGAGAATCAGCTGCAGGTACTTGCCGGTTATCTGATGAATACCGGAAGGCATGGACTTGACCCGGAACTGTTCGCGGCCAGTATGATCAAAAGGAAGCTGGATAGTGTATACAATGTTAACGGTTTAACATTATCAGATACTTCTCAGAATATAACCGAGCTGGAGTTTGCTGTAGCAAATGCCCTGATAGATTATAGTAAAGCGCTTCAGTTTGGTTTTACCGACCCGGCAAAAGTATATGCGCATTATACCTCCCGTAATTTAACTCCGGACAGTAACTATGTAACACAAATTTTGGAGGTAAAAAACCTAAAAGATTATCTGGAAAACTTACAGCCCAGGGGTGGGCAATATATAGCGCTGCAAAATGCACTTTATTTGGTTGAACAAAGTGCTGCCAGTAATAAAGAGGCCGAATTTCGGACTATAGCTGTGAATATGGAGCGGCTAAGATGGAAAGACAGGCCTGCTGGTGAAAAGATTGTAGTGGTCAATATTGCTGATTTTAGTCTTGATGTAATTGATCAGAGAAAGGTTGTATTACATATGAAAGTTTGTGTCGGGGAAAGTGGAGACAGAGAGACTCCACAACTAAGCAGTCTGATTTATAGTGTTCAGGTTAATCCGATCTGGAATATCCCGCAAAGTATTGCAAAGAATGAAACTGCTAAACAAGCAGCTGAAGACCGCTATTACCTGTCTAATAATAATATTAAGGTCTATCAGAAAGGAAAATTGGTTGTTGACCCTGAATCTATTGACTGGTCTGTGGCTGATGCAGGCAATTATTCATTTAAACAGCAGCCAGGGGCAAAAAATGCTTTGGGTAAAATCAAATTTCTGTTTAATAACCGGAGTAGTATATATCTTCATGACACCCCGGTGCAGTCGGCTTTTCATCAAAAGATAAGAGCAGTGAGCCACGGTTGCGTGCGTGTAGAAAAGCCAATGGAGCTTGCCTATGCCTTGTTTGGGAAAGTAGAAAAATATCAGCAGGTAAAACGTGCAATGGATAGTGGCTATCCACGCGCAAAATATATAGGTCTGCCCAAAAAAGTACCTATCTGGCTTACTTATTATACGGCCTGGTCAGATGATAAGGGGAAGATTAGGTTTTGCAAGGACATCTATGGATTGGATAGTGTCCTTTATGTGCACTTGAAATGGAATACTTTAGCCAGGAAAAACCAACAGCCGGCCCCTCCCGAATTTTGAAGATTTATTAAATATAAAAATCTTAGCTTTATAGGTGTTGTGTAATAATTCATCTATTAAACTAAATTCAGATTCCTAACCATAAACAAACTATAAACAATGAGGTATACCATTACTACGATTAAATTAATTTCTATGAGTCTGTTTTTAACGACTTCGGTATTTGCGCAGGTCAGGGACAGTACGCAAAAGAAGGATACAAAAGAGCCTGATTGGCCAGCCCTTAAATACTACCAGGAAGCAAACCGCCAGGTACAGCTAAATTCTCCAAAAGAAAACCGTGTTGTTTTTATGGGAAACTCAATCACTGAAGGCTGGTCAAAGGCTGATCCTGAATTTTTTGAGCAGCATAAAAATTACATCAACAGGGGAATAAGCGGACAGACTACTCCGCAGATGCTTTTACGTTTCCGTCAGGATGTCATTAACCTTAAGCCCGAAATGGTTGTTATACTGGCCGGAACGAATGATATTGCAGGTAATACAGGTCCTGCAACTATTGACGAGATCTTTGGTAACTTGGTATCTATGATGGAACTGGCGAAAGCGAATCATATCAAAGTAGTTATTTCTTCTATTTTACCAGTATTTGATTATCCATGGAAAAAAGGTGTCGAACCTGTTCCCCGTATTGCTGAGCTAAATGAACGGTTAAAGCTGTATGCAAAACAACAGCAGATTGTTTATGTAGACTATTATTCAGTAATGAAGGATGAAAGGAAAGGCTTGAAGGAGAGTCTTTCTGGTGATGGAGTTCATCCTAATATTGCCGGTTACAAGATAATGGATCCGCTGGTAGAAAAGGCAATCAAAATTACTCACCTCCGTTAATTTTTTTGGAAGAAACCTTGATCCGTCAAGGTTTCTTCTACCGCTGTTAAATAACCTTTACAGGCTTAAATTGTTTATCTGATAAAAGAAGACGATAAATATAAACAGATGAAACGAATCAGCGCTCCATTTTCCCGGAAACAAGAACTTATACACGGCCTGATCCACGGAATCGGCGTGGTATTTGGCGTATGTGGGATTCCTGTTCTGGCGGGGCTTGCTGCTGCACATCATAATACTGCTGCTTTAATAGGTGCAGGCATTTATGGCTTTAGCTTTATGCTGTTATTTACCAGCTCAATGGTTTATCACCTGGCACTTGAACCGGCAGTGAAAAGACTGTTCGAAATATTTGATCATATTAGTATTTATTTCCTGATTGCAGGTACTTATACACCATTTATACTGGTTTATCTGAATAATGAATTTGGACGTATTCTGCTTGCCGTTTTATGGGGATTGACTATTTTGGGTATATTCTTTAAAATATGGTTTACCGGCAAATTTGGAAAGATTTCTACGATCATTTATTTATTGATGGGTTGGATGATGATTTCTGGTGGAAAAAGATTTTTTTCAGCTTTACCGCATCAGGTGATAGTCTTGCTGATGATTGGTGCAGGTCTGTACTCTGTTGGTGTGGCTTTCTATGTCTGGGGTAAACGTGCCTATACGCATGCGATCTGGCATGGGCTGGTTCTGATCGCCGCAATCTGTCATTATGTGGCTGTACTATTAGCGATGTAGGTCAGTTTCTTTTACTAAAATAGTTTCCGGATAAATTCGTTTAATTATCGCCAGCCAGGCTTTATATGGTATTTTGCAAAAAAAGATTATCTTGAAAAACCATATCAAATTAGTATTTATATCAATTCTTATAATGAATGTAGTTCTTCCGGTTAATGCTGAGGCTCAGGAATATGCTGGGAAATTATATCCCTGGATGGCTAAAACTGGTGAGTTTGGTTACTGCGACAGTATAGGGAATATTGTGATTAAACCCCGGTTTGAAGATGCAAGGGCATTTATTAATGGATATGCTTTTGTTAAGGAAAAGGACAAATACAGGGTAATTAATCAAAAGGGGATATCAATTACTGAACCTAAATACTATGCAGCTGGCCTGTATGCAGAAAACTTCTACTCTTTGTATAAAAAAAGCGGGAACTATGAAACTGCCGGAATATTTTCGGATGGATTATTTACACTGCTGATTACTAAAAAGGTAGCTGATAATTTGCTGCCTTTCTGGAAGTGGGAGCGTGGTCCACTGTTCTTCTTCAAATATTCAGAGTCCAGAACTAAATGGGAGGTTTATTCACTACCTGAAAAAAAGAAATTGTTTCATCAAACTGTAACCAGCTGGGATACCCCCTTAATTTATCAGGATGGTAGTTGGGATTTATATAGTAATGTGTTTAAATTCCCGTTTTCTGTGGCCACTAAAGGAAGAAATTTAGCCATCCACAATCAGCTTTATGAATTGGATGACAGAAACAGAGTTTTGGAAAGGCCGGGGAAAGTGACAGGGGTTTTTAAAGATACTGTGGCGATTATTCCAAAGGAAATTATGACGGATAGGCTACCTTTTGATGGTGGGATACCCTGTAAGTTTTCTAAAGGTTGTTATATAGGGAAGGATACGCTAAGCGGGAAATATGGTATTTTTGACTCGAAAACGGTAAGCTGGAAAGTAAAACCTGAATATGATGGTCTGAAAGAAGAAATAGCTGACCATATTGTAGTCTATATGCAGATTAATCATTTAAAAGGCTGGCCTCAAAACCTTTATGGCTTACTTGATGTTCAGCATAATCAAAAGCTGACCCCGGCAAAGTATAATGATATTGCGCATGACGGGAGGATAACTATAACTGAATACGAAAAACATACTGATTACCTGTACAATACCAGGCATACCTTTTATTATATAAATATCTATACCGGCAAAGAATATAAGGAATAAAGCAGATATACTTGCTTTATCTTAGCTAAGAGAAAAAAAACTATGAAGAAAGAGAGAGAACTACCTGTTGAACAAGTGACATTTGGTGGAGTTAATTATAAAGTGATTAATCATCACCAGGCACAGGATTTAATTGGAAACCTGAAAGATTTCCATGGCAATCCGCTTTATGATGTGTTCGATCAAAACTTTGAGCTGGCAGACAGTGAAGGAAAGGGATATTTCTTATTGGCAGAGGAAAATGTCAATGTAGAGAAACTGGAGCTGGATATCACTATTGAAGGGTTCGGAGATTTTGTTATTATGGGTTTCATTTTTCAGAAAAATCTGAGCGTTAAATCGCATATTCTGGCTTATGATTCAGATTATTCTCCTGTTTTGATTGTACTGGGTAAAGTGGAGGTGTTTAATATCCATTTGTTTGGAAACAGGCATTATTTTGGTAGCGGACTGTTATGTAATACCTTATGGGGCAGCTACAATCATGGTGAACTTTTTGTAAGGTGTAAAACTATTGCCGGATTGGTCTATGCAGATGATATGTTGATGCATTTTGAGGATCTGGACGGTACAGTAGCCATCATAAATTCTGGTAAACCTGATATTTTACTGATGCTGCCTTTTCAGAAAGGTGATGGAAGTATTGGATATGAAGAAAACTATATTCCTTCTACGCATAAACTATCTGAAATTGTATTTGATCAGTTAATCAGTACTGAAGATAATGGTCATGAGTCTTTGAAAGATGATGCATTTGATTATATCCTTCAGGAAAAAACATTTTTGGATGTCGCAAAAGCAGAAATTTATCAATACAAAGACTTTCCATTAAAACTCAAAGCAGGATTGAACTACCTGGGTGATTTACCTGTGATCAGAGAAAAGAAGCGCATGGATGTAACTGGCTGGCTGGAGAATTATAGTTTTGAATTATTTGAGCATAACGGAGAGCCTTATCGTCAACTCTCCGTTAAAATGGGATATGGCTTCAATATCCGGCTGAGGGCAGTAGAAAATATAAAATCGGCTAAAATTACGCTTACTCTGGAATATCTTAATGAGAGTGATCAACTTAAGTATCATTGGGTAGGAGAGACTGATAGTTATATTTTAACCCTGAGGATTGTTAAACGTGCAATGTTGAATGCACTTGAGAAACTGAAAGCCGGAGAGTTTGAAACACAGTATTAGACCTTAGTGTCAGAGTGGTTACTTTCCTTACTGATTTCATAGATATAATTCGGTTTGGGAAGTTCACCAAAATAGGAGATTTCCTGTTCTGCTATTTTCTTTGCACCAAGACGTATCATTGCTACCTGTGATCTGATATTCTGAGCACCCACATGGAACAAAACCTTATCCACATATTGAAAGATATAATCCATCATTAGTTTTTTGACTGATGGGTTATATCCTTTACCCCAGCAATGGGTAGCATAAAATGTATAGCCGATCATGATGCTATTGGCCGATTCATCATAATCATAAAACCGGGTTGAACCGATAGTCACTCCAGTGGGTTTATCTATAATCCTGAACGCACCTTTACTCCGGACAGCCCCCTCAAAAAATTGCTGAAAGACCTCTTTTTTCCAGCGGTCTTTGTTGGGATGTTGTGCCCATATCTCTTTGTCGGATGCAACCTGGTATAATTCATCAAAATCGTTTTCTGTTAAGGGAATCAGCTTAATCCGCTCGTTTTCTAATTGCAGTTGTATGGAAAAATTCATTGTTTAAAATTTTTAACTTGCATAAAGCTACAATGTAAATGGACGTCGTCTATAGTCCAGAAAGAATAAGGGAGGTAGTCCAAATCAAATACATCTTTTTGCAATGAAATTAATTCAAATGGATATATTCCTTGCCACTGGTGCTGATATAGAACTGCCTGCCATCTTTTTCTGCCATTAACAGGAAAGGTGTTTCAGCCGATAAATAATCGTATTTAAAAGGTATCAATAGCCTACCTGATGTATCCAGTACACCATACTTCTTCCCGATTTGTGCAAGCAGATAACCATTTGTATAGTCTAATTTGTCATAGACTTCACTGGTCATTGGCTTAGCTTCAGCAGACCATAATCTATACTGATAGTTATTGTTTTTCCGGGTGCCTGTTATGGTAAATTTGTCGTAATGTCTGATGATATCGTAATCTGTAGGTATTTTAATGCCGGTGAGGATATTGATGGAACCTCGTTTTATTCTCGCTGTGTCTTCTACATTTACCCAGCCATTTTTCAAATCGTCGGATCCGACAGAAACATAGCCATATTCAAAGGGAAGCAGTACCTTACCATGAGCATCCATTAATCCCCAGCGGCCATTTTTTTCTGCGGAGTAATAAGTCTGTTCTGTTTTTTCAGTCGTTTTAGTATTAAACAGCGTGTTAAAGATCAAAGGAATAATTGTTTTGCCGGTCGTATCAATTACACCATGTTTATCATCGTAAACTTCGGCCATTCCATTTTCATCGAAATAGAAATACAATTTATATTTAAAATCAATGAGGATTTCTCCTTTTGTATTAATCATACCGTATTTACCTTCTTTACAGGCAATGATTTTTCCATTTTTAGATCCATCCAGATCATCATAAATAAAGGGAACAAGTTGTTGCTGGTTGATGTCAATTATGCCTGTTTTGTAGGAGCTATGATCGGTTGCAATGATCAAACCTGGATTAATAAAGCTTATTTTATCAAATTTTGGAGATATTACTTCTTTTCCATTCTGGTCCTCAATTCCATAAAGCAGGTCTTTCCGGAAAACATGAAAACCATTAACAGACTCAACTTTTGCTGCAGGGACAAGATTACCGGTAAGCAGGTCAAAGTATTCCCGATGGCCGTTTCGCTCACAAATCCCCAGGTTTTCTTTGTCATCGACTGTCACTTCATACTGTGAAGAGAAACGTTTGAGTTCTTTGCCCTGTTCATCGAGTAAGTAATTATAGATCACATCTTTGCCGGCCTGCTTGTCTGCTGCTAACAGCCTAAGTTCATCCTGGATGTTTTTTGAGGTCATTTCTTTGATTAAACGCTCAGCTATAAAACGTTTAGGACCAGCTATATATTTAACATCTAAATAAACCGGAGATACCAATGTCTTTCCTTCCCAGGAAGATACACCATGGTATATGCTGTCCCTCAGGGTATAGAAAAACTGATGTTCCATATCTACGGTTTCTATGACACAGTTTATTGGTGGAGTATACCTTTTACCTTTTGAAAAGAAGACATTGCCTGCCAGGTAATGGTCCTGATCATAAAATTCAAAACTCTCATATTTTCCTGGTTCCATCAGCCAGCCTCCTTGTGTTTTGGCTATTCCAGTCTTACCATCCATAGTGGTATATTGAATGAGCTGGGGAAGAATGTTACCCTGACGTGTTTTTACCTCATAACGACCAGTGAACTGTGGTGCAAAGATTTCTTTTCCGGTTTCATCAATCAATCCTTCTAGCCGGTCTTCGGTATAATTTTTAGGATTTGGATTTTTTAATCCTACAATTGCCTGTCCATGATTAAAGAGCGCTGCAAAATCATATTTCGGTTTAATCTTTACTATACCAGTTTTTGCGTCGAGATAACCCCATTTGTGATGCTGGTCAGTAAATGGAATAAGCTGCTGAGTATTGGTTAATTTAGCTTGGGCATTTGATTGTTTTGCACATAAAATGAGAATGCAGCAAGTGATCAATGTATATCTGGAAATCATAAAACAAGGCTTTTGAAGTTATTATGGATAAAGATATCCGTTAATCCGGAACTGCTGACAGTCAGATTAAATTAAATTTATATGCTATCCTTAACAGAAGCGGGCAAGTTGTATATTATATTTGCCATCAGCAGAATATAATGCCATAATTTTTACGATTTAACATAATTACTATATGAAACATGGACTTTTAATTGATATGGACGGCGTTATATATAGCGGCGAAACATTAATAGAAGGAGCTGATAAATTTATTGCAGGACTACTTAAAAAAGATATCCCATTTACTTTCATGACCAATAATAGTCAGCGGACAAGACTTGATGTGGTCCGTAAACTAAAATTACTTGATATTACCGTCAGTGAAGATCATGTTTACACCAGTGCGATGGCCACAGGCAAATTCCTTGGTGATCAGGGATCAAATGGCACAGCCTATGTATTGGGAGAAGGAGGACTGTTAAGCAGTCTGCATGAAAATGGGATTACACTAGTCAATACTGATCCTGAATTTGTGGTTTTAGGTGAAGGCAGGAATTTTACTTTAGAAATGGTACAACGTGCTGTGGATATGATTCTGGCCGGTGCTAAATTTATCACAACGAATAGAGATCCGTCGCCTAAAAAGCCAGGATGGAATAATCTGGGAATTGCGGCAACTACAGCAATGATAGAGGAAGCGACTGGTCGTAAGGCTTTTGTGATTGGAAAACCGAGCCCGGTGATGATGCGTTCTGCAAGAAAGCACTTAGGTTTGGAAACAGCCGAAACTACAGTGGTCGGTGACACTATGGAAACGGATATCCAGGGCGGTGTCCAGATGGGATACAAAACTATACTGGTTTTATCCGGAATAGCCCAAAAAGAGCAGCTTAGCCATTATGCATTTAAGCCTGATCTGATTGTAAGTTCTGTAGATCAGATCGAATTTCCGTTGAAATGGTGGCCGGAAGAGGTTTAAACTATTTATATTGACTGGATTATTAATTAATTTTAATGTAATTCTAATTTAAACTATCCTGAAGTATTAAACTCATAGAGGTATGAAAATTTAAAAATCATACTTATGAAAAGAATTGCAAAAATTGGTCTTCTGCTTATCGCAATAATCTTTGCTAAGACTACTGCATTTGCGCAGATCAGTATAGGAGTTAATATATCTGCAAGGATTGCTCCACCGGTACTTCCGGTTTATACACAGCCAGCATGTCCTGCTGATGGATACTTATGGACACCAGGTTACTGGGCTTATGATGATGCAGATGGTTATTATTGGGTACCCGGAGTTTGGGTACGCCCTCCGCGTGTAGGTGTATTGTGGACTCCTGCTTATTGGGGCTATGATGGTGGAATCTATAGTTTCCACTCAGGTTACTGGGGACCACATATTGGTTTCTATGGTGGTATTAATTATGGCTTTGGCTATGGTGGGGTAGGTTTTGTCGGTGGAAGATGGGATGGAGGAGCATACAGATATAATACTTCTGTTACCAATGTAAATACAACCGTGGTACGTAATACTTATGTCAACAATACAGTAATTAATAATACGGTTAATAATAATCGTACGAGCTTTAATGGCCGTGGTGGGGTTAATGTGCAACCAAGAGCAGAAGAACGTCAGGCAATGAATGAGAATCATATACAGCCAACGACTTCCCAATTATCGCATCAGCAAACCGCAAGACAAGACCGCAGCCAGTTTGCCAATGTAAATCATGGACAGCCATCAACTGCGGCAATGAACAGAGTAAATGGTCGTACTTTTAATTCACAAGGCCGTGCAAATGCAGTACAACCAAACAGAATGGAAGCTACTCAGAGGAATGGTGGTAATAATCAAATGAATGCCCGCCAGCCTAATGCAAACAATGGGATGAGAGCTAATGGACAAGCTGTTCAGGCTCAGCAAATGAACAGGCCACAGCAACAAAGTCATCCACAGATGAACAGACCTCACCCGCAGCAGCAACGTCATAATCAACCGCATCCACAACCTCAGCGTGGAAATCATCCACAAAGAGAAAATGAACGTCACTAATCGTTTCATATAAAAAAAGCCGCCTTATGTATTTATAAGGCGGCTTTTTTTATATGAAACGATTAGTGACGTTCATTTTCTCTTTGTGGATG
>Ga0194135_10001487_pt1 | contig 14032 bp, 8 predicted proteins | sample LitLau_LLRF_2013_FD_134024 | JGI IMG/M metagenome (GOLD analysis project Ga0194135, IMG submission 134024) | Freshwater sediment microbial communities in response to fracking from North America - Little Laurel Run_MetaG_LLRF_2013 (version 2) | ecosystem: Environmental > Aquatic > Freshwater >...
AGAAATACTTCCATAATCATCTGCCATAGGGTAAACACCAATCAGTTGTTCCAACTTGTCCAACATGTCCGAGAAAGTCTTGTTGACAGATTTTAGTAAGGAGACTTCATGTTGTAACTCCAAGATGGTGCCAAGTGCGGATTGCAGTTGACTGTTTACGTCTTTCACTGTTGGTGGCATGGTCTGAGTGGGTGCAGTGGGGCGTGAGTGAGTGTGTTGGAGTAACTTTAGGAGTTTTACATTCTGACAGAGTTTGAACTCGGCGCCTCTGGTCCTGGATGAATTTTGACTAAATTGGTAATTTGATGTTTAATTCATGAGGATTATCGTGAGGATCTAAATTTTCGAGAGACGACCATGAGCTGAGCGTAAGGAATTCGAAGATATGACAGTATGGACTTTTAAGGAAAAACCAGCAAAAAATTGTTATGGAAGAGAATGAAAAGAGACACGTCTGCTCGTCTCGACTTCAGCACCCCAACGTCAATTCCCAAAGCAAATTCCTCCCTCCCTTCCATCCTTTACAACAAATTTCAATTAGATTAATGGACGGAAGGAATCGAAGTTGAGACTGAATTCAATATTTTATACCACCACTGACTCTAGCAAATTAAATCAACCTCATTTCAACTCTGCTGCTTGGTTTTACTTGTGACTTTTCAATACATGTTTTTAGCTCAGTTTAATTGCAGAGTTGACTTTAGTAGCAACGATCACAGCGATACCTGATCGGTCCATCAATCACTTCGTTGACTCCCAAAAAATGTTAACGATTAAAAATATGTTAAAAAACATCCAAGCTTGGTGAAATCCTTTATGAACTTAAAATTAAAATGCCAGAACGTGATCAATGCCAGTAGATAGTTTCGAAATTCTTTGAATGTAAATTCAAAAAAAACAAAAATGAACTTTTGAATTTGTACACGCTAGTGCTATGGCTAAACACGCTTACTATATTACTCATTTTTATTCACTAAATTACTAGTATTTTACTAAAATATGCAAGTGTTCCTTCTAAATCTGGAGAATCACATTTAATAAAGTTGTCAAAACAGACAAGTACCTTAAAATGGTGACCGGAGTCATCATTCAAAATGCCCCACATCGAAATCAAATTTCCAGGCAGTCTTGGTACATCGGGACTACGTCTTCGCTATCAATGAATGGATGTTTGCTTTCCTTTTAGTGCTGCAGCTTGTTAAAACGGTAGCACGCCAAAGGGCCCACAAAAAAGGGCCCACACGAAAAGGGCCCACAACAAAAGGGCCCACAAGAAAAGGGCCCACAACATAAAAGGGTCCAGAACATAAAAGGGCCCACAACAAAAGGACCCACAAAATAAAAGGGCCCACAACATAAAAGGTACTACAAGAATTGGGCCCACAAGAAAAGAGCCTACACTTCGAAAGTACCCACGTAACTATAAATTTACCACTAATGCAATGACAATAAATGTCATAAAAATCATTTTTCAAGGGAAACAAGAGAAAAACTCGGCAATTACAAATTGTGGCAAAATGATACAAGTTTCACAAGAAATTAGACACTTTGAATCTGCTGAGCTGGCGATTGAAATCCAGAAAATTGATAAATGCCGATAAAACTAATTCTGTAGCCTCAGATCAGATCAACAAGCGATTCAAGCAATTCAAGCAAATGCTCACAATATTCGCTTTTATGATTGAAATTGACCAAACAGCAGTTTATCTTTTTACTAATTACAAAATTTTTGTTGGTTCACTTTTTCCCGCAGTATATGCGTAGTCACATTATTCTTAATAAAAAACTTCAGGAACTTATCAACTTTGGCGAGACCTTTCACAATGTGGGTACTTTCGCAGTGTAGGCTCTTTTCGTGTGGGCCCTATTCTTGTAGCACCTTTTATGTTGTGGGCCCTTTTATTTTGTGGGTCTTATTGTTGTGGGCCCTTTTCTTGTGGGCGCTTTTATTTTGTGGGCCCTTTTCTTGTGGGCCCTTTTCGTGTGGGCCCTTTTTTGTGGGCCCTTTGGCATGGACTCGTCTAACCTAACCTAACCGATTAATTTTTTCTACAAATTCAGCAGACTCGTATCGAACTTTTCCCATCAATGAAAAAATTGCACAACATTTGACAAAGTAACAAAATGTTTGGAACACAAAAAGGATTGCAAATTGTATGGCAGGTACTGACGTAATTAGCCCCTGCCGAACTGAAATGAAGCATGCGCCGCAAAGCCGTGCCAAAGTGATTATGTTATACAGAAACAATAACCAGGCAAAACTGGAGTTAAAATTTGTCAGGACTAGTTTAAATTTCCCATAACGTTGGAGAATGATTTGTAATTTGTCAATGCATTCCGTGGGGTGGGTCTGTCACACTCACAATTCGTCATTTGACGGAGTTTATAAGTTAATCAAAAATCCACAGCCGGGTGCAATTTTGTATAAGTCGTATAAAACATTCCTCAATATTTAAATTTGATTTATTTAGCGTGCTGCAGGTACACTGAGCAATGAAAAAGGCAATGCATTTGAATTGTCCAACAAACAGGACAGAATACTATAAACCTGGAATTTGGAGAATCAGAAAAGCTTTAAAGAGAATTGGGCGCAAGATCGAAGCCGAATAATAAATTGAAGTACGATATTCTACAACTTTTGAAAAATTCAAGAAACCGTTTAAGACAATGCAGATGTTTCCAAGAAAATCCCAACAGAAGGCACTTCCTTTGTTTCTTTGCATTTAGATTGGACAAGATTCTATTGTTGCCTCCAGTGCCTTTAGAGAACATCATTCATTATTCATTAACGAAATTTATGTGTACCAAGGGAACTCGCGGAATGTAAACTATCAATGAATTTTACGCAATCGAAAGCAATTTTTTGAAAACTTTTCAAACAAAACAAAACCTTTCTCGCAATTTTTTTTCATAGAATACCACATTCACATTTGTTTTTGTAAATACCGTATATGACGGAGATTGCTACAAGATTCATTGACGCTTTTTGAAAGATTAGGAGAATTTTCGAGATGAATCGGACAGCTACACCCTGCAAATTCGAGATGAATCGGACAACGACGCTCTGTAAAGTTTCCTCGTTAATAATTCTTACTTAAGTAGCACACGCTGTGCTCCAATAGAAAGGCGCCTCTCAGCAACTTCAAAATTATGGCAAATGTAAGTCTGTGCAGTAATATATAGAGAGCAAATTTTTAAAACTCGCCCAAGTTTCCCATGAAGGAAAGTTCTCAGGGTTTTGAATTCAGAGTAAAATCCTTCCGCAGTGTATATGGAAAAACACCTACAAGTTTGAGGAAGGTGAAAGCACCGGAGTCATTGTCCACCTAAGCCATGGAATTTTAAAATTATTAATTGCAAACAAGGAATCTCCTATTCTATTACACAACGTACTTTTATCTAATTTAATTGATGGCAATAATACAACTCAATAAGGGCGTCAAAAATTAATCCACTTCCTCCTAACTGTTTTATAATAAGGCTCTAGAGTTAATGAATTAGTTTCTGACGACTCTGAACATTGGAATTTCAACGCCTACAAAATCAACAAGATATTTTGAAGAAACATTTAGATTTTCCGGACCGTGACAAATGTCGGTAGATGTTTTCCGAATTCATTATTAATAAGTGTGATAAAATGAAATTCTAAAGTGATTTACCCGTTATAGTGACAAATATTATTATTATTAATTTTTATTAGGCAAGAATAGTCAATTGAACTTTTATATTTGTAGAATGACAAATAAATAAGTGGTTACAACAGAAAAGTAGCTTAAAATGGTGGCAGGAGTCATCATATAGAATGATCCGCATCTAAATCCAATTTCCTGGCAGTTTTGGTACATCGTGACCACGTCTTCGTTATCAATGATTGGACGGTTGCCTTCCTTTAGTGTTGCAGCTTGATAAAACCGATTAATTTTTTCTACAAATTTAGCAGACTCATATCGAACTTTTCCCATCAATGAAAATACTACACAACATTTTACAAAGTAACAAAAAGTCTGAAATGCAAAAGCGATTGCAAATTGTTTGGCAGGAATTGATGTAATTAGCCCCTGACGAACTGAAGTGTAGCATGCGCCGCAAAGCTGCGTCAAAACTATTATTTTGTATACAAACAATATCCATGAAAACATGAAATTAAAATTTTTCAAGACTTGCTTCAATTTCCCATAACGGTGTAGAATGAATGGTAACTTGTCAACAAATTCCATGGAGTGGGTGTGCCATAACTCGTCATTTGTCTGAGTCTGAGTTTGGAAGTTAACCGGAATTCTCAACCCGGTGCCATTTTGTATACGTTTTATGCAACACTCTTTAATGTGTGTATTTAAGTCCTTTAGCGTGTTGCAGGCACACAGTGCAATAAGTAGAGTCATAATTTCATACTGCCCTACGAACAACACGCTATAAAAGTAAACTAGAACCTGGAGAAACTGAAAAACGTTGAAACAAATTGGGTGCATGAATGATGCAGCAGAAGAATAAAACGAGCTGCGATATTCTAAGATTTCTGCATAATTCAAAAAGCCGCTAAGCGTAATCAAAATTAATCCGGTAAAATACAATCCAATGCCCAAAAGAAGGAGCTTCCTTTGTTTCTTCACAATTGGATTAGACAAGATTCCATTTTCACCAGCTCCTTTAAAACCATCAGTAGTGATTACTCAACGAGTTTCATCTTGTGGTCCCTTTGTTAGTTATTCCTTAGCCCAACAAAAATGAGTGAGTGTAGAGTGCCTCTCCAAGCTCAGGTTTTTGAATGTATACACAAAGGTTGTAAACGTTACTTACGTGGAGCCACGTATCAACCTGATGCCAACCCAAATCCCATTCACTTGTAGTTAAATGAGAAGTAGATTAATTAAGCAACTAATTAGTCAAAAAATCCCAAATTTTGACAGTGAACTCTAATTTATCTACTGACCTCACGTCCGTGAGGTCAAGCGGTAATTTTTCGTTTCGAAAAAGTCGAAAAATAACATATAAAGTGCATAGGAATTCCAACACCGTGTCGGAACCAACTCTTTGGAGAGGCACTCTACGCTCACTCATTTTTATTGGGCTAAGGTTATTCTTACCCACGTAGCTGATGTTGTGCTCCAATAGGAAGGCGTCTCTTAGCAACTCCAAAATCAACTTTCCCTTGATTTTGGCAGCCAAAATGATCAAGACGGCTAGAAATTCCAGAAGAATTTGCCAAAATATGGTAATGGTCCCAATCTTGACTTCAAATTCAACAAATAACATAAAATTGAAGCTTTCAAAAGCCAAAACAAAGATAACTATGGTAATGGCAAATCTGTGTAGTCCTACAAAGAACAGATCTCTAAAACCCAACCAAAATTTCCATGAAACAAGTGTCCCAGATTTTGATTTTTGATAAATAATTTGAGTAAAATCCTTATGCAATGCATATGGAAAAACGCCTACAAATTTAAGAAAGGTAAAAATTGCGTGATACGCTGACCACTGGATATTGGTAGGTACTTCCATCTTCGCTACCAATCCGGCAATGTATTGGGGCAATTCATACGTAGGCCCTTTTCGACATGACTGGTAGATGAAGGTATTAAGTCTAAGTGCAAATATTGACACGCTTTTGAACAATTAATTTCAATTAGGTTAATCGACGGAAGGAATTGAAGGTGAGACTGAATTCAATATTTTATAATTCTACTCCATGAGGTAAATATATTGCATCCAAAAAAATAAAACTTCTCAATTGATTTATTGAGACTATGACGGATTTTGGATTTAATATTTTTTGAAAAATATTCAAGCTTGGTGGAATATTTTATGAACTTAAAGTTATAATGCCAGAACGTGATGAATGTTGCCAGTAGATAGTTCAAAATGTATTTTTAATGTAATTCCAGACTAAACAAAACATTCACTTTTAAAGTTGTATACAAAAGTCAATCGCCGCAGCCTCTGCCTGAGTCTCTACTGATGTGAAGCATGCACCGCAAATTTGTGCCAACTTGATTCTTTTGTACAGAAACAATAACCATGCAAAAATGAAATTAAAAGTGGTCAGGGCTTGCTTCAATTTTTCATAACGTTGTAGAATGATTGTTAATCTGTCACTGAATTCCAAGGGGGGGGGGGGTTAGACCTCGTCTTTTCAGAGGCCGGGGAGGGGGGGGGGGTGGGGGTAAGAAATTGAAGGACTGTGGTCATTTGGCCGAGTATTAAAGTTAATCTGAATTCTCAGCAGGGTGGCGTTCTGTATGCGTCGGATGCAAAATTCCTGGATTTCTGCATTTAATTCATTTAGCGTGTTGCAGGCACGCTGTGGAATAATAAAAGGAATAAATTAGTATTTTGCAATGAGCAGTACGGAATAAAATAAAGCTGGAATTTGCAGTTGCTTAATAATTTTGCTGAGAATGTAAGAACGATGCAGCGGAAAAATACAACGAGATGCAATTTCTCATAATTTCGGAGTATAGTTAAAAAAGCCATTCATGACGATCCCATTCAATGCAGTAAAATATAACCCAATACCCAACAGCAGGTTCTTAGGTTAGATTAGGTTAGAAATCCCTTCAAAATTTACCAAATCAGGGTAGTGTCTGTAATTTTAGACCCAAATTTCACACTTCAAATGAAATTGAGAATTTCAAAGACGGCAAGATTAAGAAGGATGGTGCTGGCAAATCCATGCTGCCAATATAAAGCAATTATTTTTAAACTCGACAAAATTTTCCATGAAACAAGGTTCCCAGATTTTACTTTTAGAGTAACATTCTTCTGCAGCGCATCTGTGGAAAAACGCCTACAAATTTGAGGGAAGTGAAATAGTTGCGATAAGTTGAGCACTGAATAGTGACAGCCACAGAACGAAAAAGTATTCCTTAGCTGCCCCGCGATTTTTCCTGTAACCAATGAGAGCGTCTCTCGCTTTATCTGTACGGATTTGGTTCGCATGGAAAGAGATCGAGATGGGAAAAGACAAAAAGAGGAAAAAGAATTTTCTGCATGGAAAGGAATGGAAGGAGGTCAGTCTATTACACCCAAAACATACTTGTAGAGGTCAAGTGACCTCAAAGTGTCCGCGGAAGAAATGATGGCTAGGTCTTCCAAAAATTTTTGGTATTCGATTTTGAGAATCGGACTGGAGTATGAGTTGCTTTTAAGTCCCTCATTTTCCACAATTTTTACATATTAAGGAATGGAAAACAAATCCATGTCGATAAGGAAGAGTAACTTCATACTATGACCAACCAGAGCGACCACGTAACTCCGCCTTCTTTTTTTTCAATTTACACTACGGGTATCAGAGGCGCAGGTCGTGAATAGGGATCTGTCCGGCCCCCGTATCCCTGAGTTTCCACACCCTCCATTCGGCTTGCGATTATGGCGGAGCCAAACGAAGAGCTTTGAAAACCACGTCACAAAAACCGCATAAAATACTCAAAAGACAGTAAAAAAAGTAAAAAGTAAAGTAAAGGAAAAAGTAAAAAAATGCCGGGGAGAAATTTTTATCTTGGAGTAGAATGGGACTAAAGTTGCCGTTTGAAAAACGTACGTGCAAACTTCAAGGTTAAGTCATATATAACGCGACTCTCCTTACAGATTTGCACGAAAGCAACCATTTTTGTTTGGATATTTTTTTTTTCAAAATTCCTCTTCGTATAGAATAAAAACATAACATAAAAAGGGCTCAATTATTGTAAGACCATTCGTGGATTCTAATTTGAAATGAAAATGAAAAATGATAAACAAGTGGAAAATAAATAAACAGTCAAAAAAATGGTAACTTCTTCTTTGTTGGGGAGCCTTTTTTTTAGTTTTATTTGAGTTGAATGGTTTCGTGTGCATCACATGCTCCTCCTGGTCGCATGCCGAATACCCCCGCTCTTGGAATGCCCGGCAGCTACGCTTTGCAAACACAACAAAACTTAAGTATAAAAGACGTCAAAAATATTAGTTTTGTCTCTAATTTGACTCAAAATAAGTGAAAATATAATGATTTAAATTGCTCTCTAAAATATTGAAAATTAAATAGTCTGTACTATATCATCGATTTGGTTACTTTCAATTACTAATTTCTTTTACAGATTTAAAATTAGTGATTCATAACCAAACTAGCTATAATTTATTTGCTGGAAACTGAGAAAATTTTGTATTGTCGTCTTAATACTAATCACAGGAATTTAAGATTTTTTATTGAGGTTCTGTGCAAATGCGAAGTGCCCTATAGCGGTGCAGTACAATTCCAATAATAATAAAGATCTGTTTGAATGTGAACGTCTTTCGTTGCGTCTGAATTATTCAATCATTAGCTGGTCTTAGCCTTAGCCTCTTCAAACTGCCGCAAAAATTCCTCCATCCTAAGGAGAAAAATTCTTAAACCCGGAATTAACAATAATAAAGTTTGGATTGTTGAAATAAAATTCTAAATTGAGTGACTTACGTGGGTATAACCACTCCATCGACACAAGCCTTTCCACATTCCTTTGGGCAGCAGATTTTCCCTATAAAACCAAAAGTTTGGTATAAACTCGTAGAAGACAAAGGATTTAGATGATTAATGGAGAATTACCTTGTGATGCACAGTCAGAATCGGTTTGGCAGAGATCTTTGACAGGAGAGCAAATCCCAACTCCAATTAGACCACACGTACGCTCTAAATTAAAAAATATTATTTCTCTTGGTTTAATTTAAAAGTTGGATTTAGTAGGAAACTTGTAGTTACGTGTTTGTTGGTATGAATCCTTAACCAAGATTGCAAGTAAGACTGATAATGTCATCAATGTTGTGAATGCCTTCATTTTCGAATCCTTAGAATGAATATCGGAGAATGGACTTTCTTGAGCAAGCGGATTAGTTCAAGTGATTGGATTTTCGAATCGTATCCAACATGGCGTTCGACGCTTTAATTATACGTGGCATTAATTATGCCTAATTTCCATGTCAATTGGTTTTAATTATGACTTCAGTCCCTCGTTATGATTTAGAAGACTAATGAATAGAGAAATTAAGCTTAATTTTCTTATCAGCATTGGACCATTTAAAATTTTCTGGATACGTATTAACGCTAAAAATGCTGAAAATTGTGAGACCAAATCTGACGTTGGGTTTTAAATTAAATTTCGTTTCGAAATTGCTTCAATATTTTGATATATATACGCGTGGCTGAAAATTGTCTATAACGCACCAGCGAGATCGTAAATTTGAATATTTATTTAATGAATTCCGCACGATCTTGAATTTGTTTTTAATACATTCCAAACGGTTTTCATATTTCATATTAAATTGCAGCCGTGCTCTTCAATATTTCGCCACCTGCTGTCAGCGTATATTGAATTTGATTTTTCGAATTCAGTTCTGTATACGAAAATATTCTATACGGCCAAACAACATCAGAGAAAAATCCAGGGTCGTATCTCTGTCCTTGTAATGCCTCAATGCATTTCAAAAGTCCGTTCTTGTTTTTTGAGTTTTGGAAACACTTTGCGGCTTCTACAAAGTACAGTTGACGTTGGAAGTTTATTTATTTTACGTTGAAAAACTATTTGCCTGCTTATGGCTTACCTTTGCAGTATTGATTGTCAATTCCAGAAGATCCACTGAAATGATTGTGGCAGTATTGGGATGCTGTCCATTGATTATCTGACCCTTTTCTTCTAATTTTCAATCTACCCGTGTCAACACCCATACAACCAAATTCTACAGCGCAGTGTTCATTTGCAGGATCATCCTTGTATTTGTGCACGACGGTATAGTTGCACTTGCTCTTGTAATCACAGCAAGTACCGAGACGAAGGTCATTCCCATTTCTCTCAGCTTCTTCCTCGTTAATATTCTCCTGCACGTCAGCTGCATTAGAAATCGAATGAAAATTTTGGATTTAAGTTAATACTATACTGATGATTGGAGTAAGAGCATAATGCATATAATCACCAGTAGTAAAAACAAAAGGCAGCTCATGACCAAAACAAAAACTGACCCGGGGCACCCTTAAAGGCCGTGAATCTCAAGTGAATATGTGGCTCAAGTGACATGATTTCTTGAAGTAACATGACGCACATCGAGCATTATTATGTCACATCAGCATCTCATGACACTTCATGTACATCATGAGACTTAACGACTTTGGGGTGTTGTGAGAATATCGGCCTATAAGGCAAGGGTAGCTTACCCCTATCATCATACTACGAAAACTTACATCCTAGTGGTTCTCCTCTTGTGAATAGTAACCATCCTGGAATTTTGGGACACGTTTCCTTCGTAACTGCTGAAAATGCCTTGGAAACTCCAATCAAAACTATTAAAACCTGAAGTAACTTCATTCTTGTCATGCTCAATTTCTCTTGCACGGCAGAGTTATAGAGGCTTCCGGGAATGGTGGTCTAGTATTTATAACTTCTAATTAGGTCTAATTATGGATAATTAGGAAAACTAATATTAAACATCGCATCTAATTGCTACGCCCTAATTGCTATAAAACATATTCGGAATTTCTAAGTTAAGACTTCTATGAAACGATTTTAAACTTCAAACATCAATCCACGTCATACGTGTACTACTGTATGCTGTATATGCTGTGCACTACTGTACAAGACGAGTGGAATGTTGAATGAAGTTCCCTGAATATAAATAAATCTCAGAAATGCAACTGCTAAATATTTGAAACTTTAATTTTTTCAAAAATCTTTTTCTAGTTTACACGAACATGATCGGCACAATGATGAAGATTTTAATGAAACTTGGGACAGTTGTGTTCGGGAATCAACGGATGAATCAATTTGTCCATTGGAAGTTCCTGGATTTGAAAATACACTTGAGTCTGCTCGCCAAGCTCTGATTCCAGTGATTAAGAAAATCTTGAATGCTTTGGCAATTCACTTCAAGTTGAAAGACGAAGAATTCTTTTTATCCAAACATAAGCACTTGGATAATCCCGCAATTAAAACGCGTGATGTTTTCCGGGCTTATCATTTCTACTCAATCAAACCTGCAAATGGCACTGTGGGAGACTACATGCGACTAGCAGAACACAGTGCACGGGGTACTCTTGTCTTTATTTATCCTGACCAAATAAGTGGGCAGGAATCCCAGGATAAAGTTACCAAGGAATGGATACCGGTGGAGCTGGTTGAAAATTCTGTACGCGTATTTCCGGGACTCATGCTAGAAAATTTGACCGATGGTTAATGCATGTACCGGTTAGTTTAACTCTAGATAAGTTTTTGAAATTTCATTCTCACCATCGGAAACTAAAAATTGGTGTAAATGAATTCATAGCGCTACCGAATTCGTGGAAACCAAGAAACATCACAATTAACAAGGCAAATCTCTGTTTATTACCTCCAACCCGATTCGAATATGACGTATGACGTAACCTAACCTATGACGTATGACGTTGTTGGTGAGCATGCGGATCACAGATATCCTAGGAAACAGGAAGGACAGACGCAAGATCAATACTTCAAAGAAAGGTTCAGGTGGTCGCGAAAACCAGGCAGAACTCCATTGAAATCTTAAGACGCAATTAACTGCGTCTTAAAATTAGTACGAGGAATTTTCAGGCTTTAGTACTCTGACCTTTTTAGCCAAGTGAATGTTCTTTGCAAAACAACGAATAAAATTAAACCTGCTGAATAAAAATTTAAGAAGATTTTATGTAATCTTTTTTTTATATAATATTAACAACAATAACACGTACAATGCGATTTAAGAGACTAGCAAAGACGAAAAGAATTAGGTATATGACACGGAGGAAAATTGAATTTGGATTCAGGCCTATCTCGAATCCTGACTCTATGGAATTTGAAAGCGGAACAACAGAAACATACATTTAATGGCCACTTTTAGCAATGACGTCCTTTAACAATGTACAGAAATTCAGATATGGTGTGCTTCTCTGCTAAATCGAATTTTTACTGAAAGTTAAGTGCTGTAAGTAAAGTCATAAATCAAAATATTCTGTTCAATGACGACTGGCGGCTTCGTCCGCCAGTTTAGAATGAGATTATATTATAGGAATCGTAGTTTTGCGGGTCATTTCATATCATGAATATCTTGGTGAATGTGTGCTGCTCTGCCCAATCAACCGCAGATTATCACTAAATTTCAAGCCATTTTCTTCGTAAAATGATAAACTGCACCAAAAAATATTAAATTTGAAATGAGGTTGCATTACGAAAGACTTTCAAATATAAGTTAAAACCCAACAAGTTCAGTCAATTAAAAATAGATCTTTTTCTATCCACAAAAGCTATAGAAAGATATAGAATCAATTGCAATGAGGTCCAAGAAGAAGATGATAGAAATGCTTCAGATGAGGGTTGATTAATTTCCAAACATATTTTGCCGGAATCATAAAGTAGAGTTGATTCCAATCATTCTTGCCTTTCTCTAGCATTTCTTTACTTTGTTTAGTTTACTAAATTCTTAACCCTTTTGGTTTATCGCGGTCCCTTCATAAAAACATATACATACATAACCCTTTGGGTTCTGTTAGGAAAAATTAATTCTATTTTCAATAACTATATCAGTTTTAGATGGTTAGTAGTACTACATACTGATATACGTCCTTGGATTATGCTGATTTATTTCAAACTTCAGGCGCATAGAATGAAGACGGCACACATAAAATACTAAGACTTACAGAATTGGATTTCCCGATATGTTTAATCTAAATCTCTATCTATATAGTAATTGAGAAAATTGTGATGTGTTTTCCTTTTTTCATTACTTTTTCAGAGGAGAAGTTCAAGTTCCTGCTTCCCAACAAACGTAGTTTTCCTCACTGTGTGGGTTTACGAACTGTTTATAAAATAGTATAGCTGTTTTTATCTAAATTTTGAAAATCCAGTTGTAGAAAATTTTAAGGTCATACCCATGGACATATATTCTGCTAATTAAATCACTGGATTAAATTATTTCGATAGCTGATATTTTCCTTTACTTGAAAAAGCGTTCCTTATATAATAGGGCATTTGACTTGACGGTAATGAGTTAATACATTTAAATTGAATACTACGCTAAACCTTCATTTACGCAATCACTCATACGTTACTCGACCCACAAGGACAGCGACAACTGTAATCGTACACTATTGAAATGACTGCCACAAATATTCTACTAGCTCTTATAGTATTGTATCCATCATTGCTAACCTAGTATTGGTGATTTTCGTTATGTTAAACCAGAGATACGTAAAAGTTACAGCGCGCATTATATACGCAAATATCCCTGTCGATGCGATGCACTTTTTCTTCATAGTAGTACTCTTTCACTGTAACTATTTGTCATGTTTTACAATGTCCAACTATCTTACACAGATTTCTGGATATGTAAGTTTTTTCCAATAGCATTCTTGGCGCTTCAGAGATACAGAGCCTCCAGTCCATCTATAGTGCCGAATGAATGGCAAACCTCAGCATCACGTAAAGGCATATAACATTCACCGCAACTGTTCCATCTATAATTTGGATCATGAGAATTTGCTTGGGGGTATTGGTCGGAGGATTTCCTAACTAATGTATATTTTGCGACCTTTGATGCGATTGAAGACAAAGGGTTTGGTGGAATTTGTAAACTGGCGATGTCCAGGGTTATTAAATGGAGCTAGCTGCCATATATCTGATACTCACTACCATCGCGATGATCACTGTGCTTTTTGTGGCAGTATATTGGTCGACACTAACATTTATAAGTATGACGAAATGGATAATGCCCGGGGAATTTACTGCAAGAGAAAAGGAAAGGAACTTATGGTGGAAACGGCAAGCACTACTCATCATAGCAATGCTTATGACTGCGCTGACTGCTGGGCTCCCATTTTTATATTTTTATATATGAATCAATTTTACATAAAAGCAACAGTGACAAAGGGATGACAAAGTTTGGGATATACAATTGACCTTAAATGCAGTTTTGTTGCCTATAAATTTTCTAGTAGAATTCATAAATCCTCGACCTTGAATTATGTAAATCTAGTTATATCCGATTCGGATGCCCACCTCGGTTCCCGGTGGTCGCTGCAAGCTGTCCCCACATCCCCTACAAACCT
>Ga0194135_10001488_pt1 | contig 14027 bp, 9 predicted proteins | sample LitLau_LLRF_2013_FD_134024 | JGI IMG/M metagenome (GOLD analysis project Ga0194135, IMG submission 134024) | Freshwater sediment microbial communities in response to fracking from North America - Little Laurel Run_MetaG_LLRF_2013 (version 2) | ecosystem: Environmental > Aquatic > Freshwater >...
GTTCGCTACAGGGACTTTATCCACGCGGCGGTGAAAAAGGGCTGGCCGCTGATGATCCATGCCAACGGCGACCGGGCCATCGAATTCACTCTGCAGGCCTATGACCTGGCCCTGCAGGGCCAGAGCGGCCTGGACAAGCGCCATCGCATCGAACACTGCTCCCTGCTCACCCCGAAAACCCTGAAGACCATGCAGCGCCTGGGTCTGTCACCGAGCTTCCTGATTGGTCATGTCGGCTACTGGGGCTATGCCTTCGACAAAGCCATTTTCGAGAGCAAGGCCCAGAAGATGCTCGACCTTTGCAAGTCGGCCCTGGACCACGAGCTGCGGATTTCCCTGCACAGCGACTATTCGGTGACCCCGCTGGGCCCCCTGCGCTCGATGGAACAGGCGGTGACCCGCAAGATGGAGGGCATCCGCAATCATGACCAGCAGTTCGTCAACGACCCACGCCTGCAACCGATCCTCAACGAAGCCGAGTGCCTGACCCGCCAACAGGCGCTGAAAGCCATCACCTACGACGCCGCCTGGCAGTGTCATGCCGAGGCCTGGACCGGGTCGCTGCAGGACGGGAATTTCGCCGACTTCGTGATCCTCGATCAGAACCCGTTGGACGAGAAGGTCCCGGCCACCCAGATTCGCGACATCAAGATCCGCGAAACCTGGAAAGGCGGCCAGCGGGTGTACCTCAACCCCCGCAACTGACTGCGGCCAGTGCCGGCCCGGGGGCTGCAAGAGCCCCCGGCCCCCGGTAGGAGCCGGCTTGCCGGCGAACAGGAGCGCGGGTTGAGCGCGTGGCTGGCCGCTGTGCGGCTCGCGAGCAAGCGCGCGGCTAAGGGTCCTGGGGTCGGTAGCCCTGGCCCAGCAACCAACTGCGGATCAGCCGATCCTGCTCCGGGCTGAACTGCGCCAGGGCCTGGGCCGTGCCCTGGCTGCGCAAACGCCGCAGCAGCGGCGCCAGCTCCACACCCTGCACATGCCAGATCCCCAAGGGCTGGTCCGGGGTGATCACCACCTCGGCTTCATCCACCAGGCCATCGCGCAACACCGGGGCGCGCTCGATGCGCAGGGCTGCAAAGTCCGGGGCCGCGTGCGCCGGCTGCGGGTCCGGCCAGCCTCGGCGGGCCTGCCAGAACGGCTGCTCGGGCCAGCGCTGCTCAGCGGCGTAGAAGTCCCGGCCAATGCGCGCAAAACGCAGGAACAGCTGCTCCACCCGCTGGCCGTGGAAGCGCTGCGCCAGCGCGGCACGCTGTGGCCGCTGCAACAGGGTGTTGATCACCGCCGGCGCCTGCAGGGCCGAGGACAGGGACTGGAAAATGCCGTTGCCGGACAAGGGGTCCACCGCCATCGCTGCATCGCCGACCCGCAGCCAGTTGGCGCCACACACCTGGGGGCTGAGGATCGCCGTGCTGCTGCGGGCATGCAGCTGCAATTGCTGTTCTTCGCCATCGGCAAACAACGCCCGGGCCAGGGCCGAGGCCCGGCGACGCTGGCGACAGTACGCCAGCAACTGCGCCTTGCCCGGCAGCCCGGCGCTGGCCACATCCAGGGTCAGTTGCCAGTAGCACTGGCCATCTTCGCGCCGGGCCATCCAGGCCCAGCCGTCCTCCAGGCTGTACACCGCGCTGGCGGCGCGGCCACTGGGGCCCTGCCAGCGGTTGAGCAGGCTGACGGTTTCCGGCCCGCGCCGGCCCTTGTCGGCGCCCTGGCGCAGGGTCTTGTCCAGCGCAGGCGCCTGACGCCCACGGGCCTCCACCAGGAACTCGCCGAGCACCTCGCCCTGCCCTTGCACCTGGACCCGGTGCCCGGCCGCGCTGGACTTGACGCCCAGCACCCGGCCCTCGATCAGCTGTACCCCGGCCTCGCGCAGGGCCTCGCGCAGGCCGCGGTCGAAGGCCGGGCGGTCCAGCAGGTATTCGACGTTCTGCGCATGTTCCTCGCCGTTCCACGCCACCTGTCGCTGGGAAGGGTGCAGGGCCTGGGCCAGCGCCTGCTCCAGGCCGGCGCCGCGCAGCGCCTCCAGCACCCGCAGCGACACCCCTTCCAGGGCCGCAAAGCGCCGCCAGTCGCTGACCAGGGTCACCGGGTAGCCGAGGCGGCGCAGCCCCAGGGCCACCGCGGCCCCCGCTGGTCCCGCCCCCAGGATCAGGATGGTGTGCATGGCATCGTCCGCCGTTCCGGGCCCTGGTACTGGGCGTTGTCCCGCAGCCACTGCTGGACCTGGGCCTTGCTGGCGCCCGGGTGGGCGCCGAGGTAGGCGGCGATATGCCCGCTCAGGGCGGCGCAGCCCAGGCTGGCGCCGGATTGCCCCGGGCTGCTGCCCCGCACGCAGGCGGCAAAATCCGCCTGGGCGGTGTCCAGCCATGACCACTGTTGCGCGCTGCAGCGCGCATCACCGGTGACGCGCCACACCCCGGGGTAACTGGCCGGAAACACCGGCTCGCCCTGGGCCGGGCTGGACGCACACAGCAGCACCCCACGGGCTTCGGCTGCGGCACAGGCCTGGCGCAAGAGGTCACGATCCTGGCGCAGGCCCAGGCTCAGGTTGATCAGCCGCACCTGCTGCTCCAGCAGCCAGTACAAGGCCGCACTGACTTGCGCGGCGCTGGTGACCCCGCGCCGGTCGAATACCTGGGCCACATAAAGCCGGGCCGCTGGCGCGCGCTGGCTGATGGCCTGGAGGACCGCACTGCCGTGGCCGAGGGCGTCCTCCTGCAACGGCCCCTCGCCCGGCCCTTCGGCTTGCAGGAAGAACCGGCGCCCGGCCGCGACCTGCTGATGCGCGGCATGGCCGCTGTCGATCACGCCAATGCGCAGTTCAGGCTTCATGGGCCACCTCCAGCACGTGCAGCACGCCCTCGCGCAATTCGAACCGCAGCTCGGCATCGGCCAGGGTCGAAGGCCGGTGGCTGATGAGGATGCGCGTGCGCCCGGCGAACAGCCGGTCGATGGCGTCGATCACCTCGCGCTCGGTGGCTTCGTCCACCGCCGAGGTGGCTTCGTCCAGCACCAGGATCATCGGGTCCTGCAGCAGGGCCCGGGCGATGGCGATGCGTTGTTTCTGCCCGCCGGACAATTGCTGGCCGCGCTCGCCCAGGGGGCTGTCCAGGCCTTCGGGCAGGGACTCGATCAGGCTCTGCAGTTGCGCCAGCCGCGCCACTTCGGCCACCGCCTCGCGGCTGGCGTCGGGCACGCTGTAGGCCAGGTTGTCCGCCAGGCTGCCGCGAAACAGCACGATGTCCTGGCTGACCACCGCCACCCGCCGCCGCAGTTGCGTCAGGTCCAGCTGGCGCAGGTCGACGCCGCCCAGCAGCACCTGCCCGGATTGCGGGTCGTGGTGGCGCTGCAACAGGTCGATCAAGGTGCTCTTGCCCGCCCCCGAGCTGCCGCTGAGCGCCACTTTGCGGCCGTAGGGAATCCGCGCTTCGATGCCCTGCAAGGTCATCCCGCGCCCCGGGTGACTGAAGTGCACGGCATGCAAATGCAGCTCGCCCTGCTCCGGCACCGGCAGCGGCGCCTCGGGGTTGCTGATGCCCGGCTCCTCGCCACGCAGCTCCATGACCCGGCCCAGGCTCACGGTCATGCGCTGGATCGCCACGTACAGCCCGAGCAGGCTCTGCACCGGGCCCACCGCCATGCCCAGGTAGGTGGAAAAGGCGATCAGCGCCCCCAGTTGCCAGGTGCCCTGCACCACCCAGTAACCGCCGATCAGGAAGGCGCAGGCCCGGGACAGTGAGGTCAGGGTGCCGGGCACCGCCTGGGTGAAGAACTCGGTGACTTGCAGCTTGAGCAACTGGTTCATGTAGCCCTGGCCGAGGCCGTGCAGGCGTCGGGCTTCGCGCTGCTGCTGGCCGGCGCTCTGGATGAATTTCATCACCGGCAGGGTTTCCACCAGGAACGAGGACATGTCCGCCGAACGCTCGCGCAACTGGCGCACATCGCGCTCGACCTTGCGCCGCATCCAGCGCAGCCAGAGCACGTCCAGGGGAATCAGCAGCAGGGCCAGGAGCGAGAGTTGCCAGGACAGGGTCAGCAGCATGGCCAATGCCACCACCAGGCCGATCACGCTGGACACCGCGGAGAACAATGAGTCCACGGCAAAGCGCTGGATCTCCGCGACATCACCGTCCAGGCGCGACATCAGGTCGCCGATCCGCCTTTGCCCGTAGAAGCCCGGCGACAGGCGCTGCAAGTGCCGGTAGAGGTCGTCGCGCAGGGCGAACAGGATGCGCCCGGACAGGCGCGTATGCAGGTAGCGGTTGACCCCGGAGAGCACGGTGCCCAGCAGCCCGGCGCCGATCATCAGGCCGGCGATCAGCACCAGCCGGGGAAAGTCCCGGGCCAGCAGGCCGTCGTCGATCAGCAGCTTGGTCAGCCAGGGTTGCACCAGCACCAGCAGGGAGGCGCACACCGACAGCCCCAGCAGCCCGCCGATGGCCAGCCGGTGCGGCCGGACAAAACCGTAGAGCCAGCCCAGGGCCGCGCTCAGCGCCTGGGGATCGCGGCTGTCCACCAGCCGGGTGATCAGGCGGCGCATCAGGAACGCAACTGTTTGAGCTTGCGGTACAGGGTCGCGCGGCTGATGCCCAGGGCGTCCGCCGCCGCCGAGACATTGCCCTGGTGGTTGTCCAGGGCGCTGCGGATCAGCTCCAGCTCGTTCTCGCGGATGCTCCCGGTCGGCGGCCGGGCATGGGCGTTGAGGTCGTCGAGCATGCTGTCGGGCAAGTGTTCCAGGCCGATCTGCTGTTCGCCGTCTTCGCGCAGGGCCAGGGCGGTGCGCAGGACCATCTCCAACTGGCGGATATTGCCCGGCCAGTGGTAGTCCGCCAGCAACCGGCGCAGGTCCTCGGCAATGCTCACCTCGGCGCCGCCAAGCCTGGCCAGCAGGCTGTCCACCAGCGGCTGCAGGTCTTCGCGTTCACGCAGGGCCGGCAGCAGCACGCTGATGCCGTTGACCCGGTAGAACAGGTCTTCGCGAAAGGCCTTGTCCTGCACTTGCTGCTTGAGGTCACGGTGGGTGGCGCAGATCAGCGCGATGTCGATGTCCTGTTCTTCGCCAGCGCCCAAGGGCGCCACCTTGCGGTCTTGCAGTACCCGCAGCAGACGGGCTTGCAGGGCCAGGGGCATGTCGCCGATCTCATCGAGGAACAGGGTGCCGCCGTGGGCCTGTTGCAGGCGCCCGATCATGCCGCCGCGCCGTGAACCGGTGAAGGCGCCCTCGCGGTAGCCGAACAGTTCCGACTCGATCAGCCCCTCGGGGATGGCCGCGCAGTTGACCGCGACAAAGGGTTTTTCGGCACGGCTGCCGGCGCGGTGCAGGGCCCGGGCCAGGACTTCCTTGCCGGTGCCGGTTTCGCCCAGCAGCAACACTGGCAAGCCATTGGCCAGGCCCTGGCGGGCCATGCGCAAGGTGCGGGCGTAGCGGCTGTTGCCGCCGGCCAGGGCTTCCAGGTCCTGGGGCAGAGGCGCGGCCTTGGCGGCGCTGCGCGGCGCGCGGTGCAGGTTCAGTGACGGTTGCGGCGCCCGCAGGGCCTTGTAGAACAGCTCGCCCTTGGCGGTCTGCAAGCTACCGACCGCCCCTTGTTGCAGGCGCGCCAGCAACTGCAAGCCATCGACCCCGAGGAACTCTTCGCAGCGCCGGCCGACCAGGGCCGCGCGCGGGGTGTTGAGCAACTGGCAGGCCTGAGCGCTGACCGCGAGAATCTGCCCGCCCAGGCTCAGGGCCAGCAGCCCCTGCCACGGCGATTCGAGGTATTGCCGGCGGCTGTGGAAGGCCAGGACGATCTGCTCCGGGTAGGAGGCATGGAACACCCGCGCCTCGATCTGGCTGACCGCCATGGACAACAGCGCGGTGCTGTCCTGGGCCCGGCCCAGAGGGCCTTCGCGGGTCAGGTCAAGAACGCCGAGGATCTCGCCCTGGGGGCACTGGATCGGCACCGAGGTGCAGGAGAAATGGCTGAGGCGATCCAGGTAATGCTCACCGCAATCGATCAAGGTCGGCCGGGCTTCCACCAGAGCCGTGCCCAGGGCGTTGGTGCCACGGGTGGCTTCGCTCCAGCAGGCGCCGAGGGTGATGTCCTGCACGCCGCTGTTCTTGAGCCGGTCGGCGCGGCCTTCGATGGCCAGGATGGTGGCGTCGGCATTGGCCAGGATGATCAGGCCGTCCTTGCCGTGGTGCTGGTTCAGGTAGTCGATGGCCGGGAGCGCCGCGTCCAGCAACAGACGGTTGCTGGCCAGCAGCACTTCGAGGCTGGCGCTGGATTCCAGGGTCAGTTGATGCTGGCTGCCAAAGTGCACGCCATGGCTCAGGCTGCGCCGCCATGAAGCATCGATTTCCGCACGCAGGACCCCGTCGGGGATCTCGCCTTCCAGGTGCAGCCGTTCCCGAGCCAGCCGGGCTTCGTGTTGCTGCTCACCCTTTATTGTTTTTATAAGAGTCATCAAGCGCTCCGAATCGGTCCGCCCGCTGTACCCGCTCCAGTCCCTTGGATTGCGCGAGGCACGCAAGCCGTGGTCAATGTCTACACCGGGTTCAGGGGGCAGTAAAGGGGCTTTGCCCGGATCATCGGGCAGCCCTGCATTGCTTACCCTGTCATTCGAGATCAAGCAAAACCTACGCCAGTGGAACGGGCGCCCGAGCATCTTGACGTTAACGTAAAGCAAATGGCAAGTACCCCACGCCTCCTACCACCCCCTGCTGCAGGAGCTGGCTTGCCGGCGAAGAGAGCCTTGAGAGCAGCGCAAGACTTGAGGACCCTTTCGCCGGCAAGCCGGCTCCTACGGTGGGGGAGAAATGCAGATTGACCGTAGGAGCTGGCTTGCCAGCGAAAAGGGCATTGAGCGGAACACCGCCCGGCTGGTCCTAAGGGGCCCAGGCGGCGCTGTCGGCAAAGAAGGCGCGGGCGTTGTCTTCCAGGCTGTCCAGGTGATAGCCGCCTTCCTGAACAATCAGGCACGGCAGGCCGAGGCTGCGGATGCGCTGGCCAAGGATGGCGAAGCCGTCGCGGGTCACCGCGACCTTGCTTTGCGGATCGAGCTCGTAGATGTCGAACCCCAACGACAGCACCAGCACCTGGGCATGAAAATCCTTCACCGCGGCCAGGGCCTGTTCCAGGCGGGCGAGGAAATCCGCCTCGCTGGCGCCATGGGCCATGGGCAGGTTGAGGTTGTAGCCCTCCCCCGCGCCGCTGCCACGTTCCTCGGTGAAACCGGCAACCCCCGGGTAGAAGTTGGTCGGGTCGCCATGCACCGAGACATACAGCACATCGGCGCGCTCGTAGAAGATTTCCTGGATGCCCTGGCCGTGGTGCATGTCGGTATCCAGCACCGCCACCCGGGCGTAGCGCTCACGCAGCACCTGGGCGGCGATCGCCGCATTGTTCAGGTAACAGAAGCCACCGGCGGCTTCGGCCCGGGCGTGGTGGCCCGGCGGGCGGCACAAGGCATAGGCCGCCGGTTCACCATCCAGCAGGGCACGGGCTCCGGCGATGGCGCTCTGCGCCGACCAGTAGGCCGAGCGCCAGGTCTGCTCGCCCACCGGGCAGCTGCCGTCCGCCAGGTAACGGGCGGCCTGGGCCAGGATCCCGCGCAGGGCATTGGGCTCACGCACGAAGATGTTGGACATGACTTCATCACCCCAGTCCTCGGGGATGTCCTTCCAGCACCGGTAGGCTTCTTCAAGGAACTTCAGGTACGCCGCGCCGTGCACCGCCTGCAAGGGTTGCAGGCCGGCGTCCTGCGGCTGGCATACCGCAAAGCCCAGGGCATGGGCGGCCTGGACCAGGCGCCGGGCCCGCTCGGGAACTTCCTGGGGCGTGCGCATCTGGCCCCGGGAGTAGTAGCTGCGAGGATGGTGCAGCAATTGTTCAGGGTGGAAAAAACTGCGCATGGCGTCTCCTCAGGCAACCCGGCCGGCGCGGGCCAGCACGGCGTTAAGCAATACATCGGCGCCCCGGCGCACATCCTCGGGCAACACGTCTTCGGCTTCGTTATGGCTCAGGCCACCGACACAGGGAATGAACAGCATGGCCGTCGGGCAATAGCGCGCCAGCAGGATGGCGTCGTGACCGGCGCCGCTGATGATGGACTGCTGAGGGTAGCCCAGGCCATCCACCGCCTGCTGCACCGCCGCCACGCACGCGCTGTCGAACGGCGTGGCGGGGCTGGCCCAATGCTGGTTGATGCTGACCTTGAGCCCGCGCTGATCGGCGACGGCCTGCAGGCGCTCCTCGACCTGCCGTTGCATGGCGGCGATCTGCTGGTCCTGGTGATGGCGCAGGTCGACGGTGAAATTCAGCAACCCGGGAATGGTGTTGCGCGAGGACTTGGCGATGCTCAGCTCGCCCACGGTGGTCAGGCCCTGGGGGGCGAAATCCGCCGCCACCTGCTCCACCGCGAGGATCATCTGCGCCGCGCCATACAGCGCGTCCCTGCGTAATGCCATGGGCGTGGTGCCGGCGTGGGCCGCCTGGCCTTCGACCTGCACGTCGAGCCAGCGGATCGCCTGGCCGCCACTGACCACGCCGATGCTCTTGGCGTTATTTTCAAGGATCGGCCCCTGTTCGATGTGCGCCTCGAAGTAGGCATCCACCGCTCCTCCCAGGGGCCGGCTGCCGGCGTAACCGCTGCGCTGCAAGGCCTGGGCGACGCTGATGCCCTCGGCGTCGCGCACCGCCAGGGCGGCGTCCAGGCACATGACTCCGGTGAACACCGCCGAGCCGAACATCGCCGGAGTGAAGCGCGCGCCCTCCTCATTGGTCCAGACCGCCACTTCCAGGGGCTTGCGGGTCTGGATCCCCAGGTCATTGAGGCGGCGCACCACTTCCAGGCCGGCCAGCACTCCGTACACGCCATCGAAGCGCCCGCCTTCGGGCTGGGTGTCGAGGTGGCTGCCCATCATCACCGGAGCTGCATCGGGGTCGCAGCCGGGACGTCGGGCAAACAGGTTGCCGATGGGATCGACGCTCAGGCTCAGGCCGGCCTCGCTGCACCAGTGGGCAAACAGTTCGCGACCGGCCCGGTCTTCATCGCTCAGGGCCAGGCGGCAGCTGCCGCCACGGGCCGTGGCGCCGATTTCGGCCATGGCCATCAGGCTCGCCCAGAGGCGCTCGCCATTGCTTTTCAACATCATCAGGTTCTCCAGAAAATCAGGCGTTGGCGGCCATTTCCAGGCGCCGGGCAGTGGCATGCCGGCGCGCCAGGGCCAGTACGCAGAGCAGCGATATCGCGGCGATCAGGCTGTAGAACAGCGCCATTGGCCACCACTGGCCGCTGAAGCGGTGGGCCAGCCAGGTGCCGATCAGCGGCGTCAGACCACCGGCCAGGGCGCCGCAGACCTGATAGGCCAGGGAGATCGCGGTGTAGCGCACCCGGGTTGCGAACATGCCGCTGACGTAACCGGCGATCACCGCATAAAAAGACGCCATGCACACCACCGCCAGGGCGATGCCGAGGATCATCAGCGGCGCCTGCCCGGAACTCACCAGCACGAACATCGGATAGGGCGAGGCCATGGCCAGCAGCGACACCAGGCAGAGAAAGCGTGTGGCGCCGATTTTCTCGGCGGTCCAGGCCGCCAGGGGCTGGATGCAGAACTGGATGATCGCCACCACGAACAGGCATTCGAGGATCAGCGAACGGGGGATCTCCAACTGCTGAGTGGTGTAGGCAATCATGAAGGTATTGGTGAAATACACCCCGGCGATCCCCAGGGTGTTGGCGCCAATGCACAGCAGCAAGGGGCGCCAGGCGCTGTGCAGCACTTCCATCACCGGCGCCTGCTCCTTGCCCGGCGACTTGGCCGCCTGCTCGCGGCTGGCAAGGAACTCCGGCGACTCGTTGACCCCCAGGCGAATCGCCAGGCCCACCAGCAGCAACAAAGCGCTGGCGAGGAACGGCAGGCGCCAGCCCCAACTCATCAGGGCGTCTTCCGGCAGGCGGGTCACGGCGCTGAAGGCCAGCAGCGAGAGGATCAACCCCGCCGGGCTGCCAAGCTGAGCGAAGGAGGCGAAGAAGTTGCGCCGGCCCTTGGGCGCATGCTCGCCGGCCATCAGCACCGCCCCGCCCCACTCACCGCCCACGGCAATGCCCTGGACAATGCGCAGCAGGATCAGCAGCACCGGCGCCAGGGCGCCGATCTGGGCATACGTCGGCAGCAGGCCGATGCACACGGTGACCACGCCCATCATCAGCAGGGTAATCACCAGGGATTTCTTGCGGCCGATGCGGTCGCCGACATGGCCAAAGATGATGCCCCCCAGCGGCCGGGCGAAGAAGCCCACGGCAAAGGTGCCGAAGGCCGCCATGGTGCTGAACAGCTGGTCGTCGGAGGGGAAGAACAAGGCACCGAACACCAGCGCCGCGGCGGTGGCGTAGATGTAGAAGTCGTACCACTCGATCATGGTGCCGATAAAGGCGGCGGCCGCAGCACGGCGTGGCTGGGGCGAAGCGGAAGGCTTCATGGTGGGCTCCCTTGGTTATTGTTCTGGCAGGAGAAAGGGTCTGGCGCAGGGGCTTTTTGCTGGCGCCTGTCTGGGATGGATTTATACGTTTCGGGCGATGATCAGTCAATTTTCTATTGGTTATCTCAATTATTATCCTGGCTTATTATTCGCCTACAGCCCGATCCAGAGCCCCCGCCATGTCCGACCGCGATGCCCGCCGCCTGCTCAATGACCGCCTCGACTGGAACCTGCTGCGCACCTTTAGGGTGATCGGCCAGGAGCTGAGCATCAGCCGCGCGGCGGCGCGCCTGCACCTGACTCAGCCGGCAGTGAGCCAGGCCCTCAAGCGCCTGGAGGAACAATTGGGCCGGCAGTTGATTGCCCGGCGCGGGCCGCGCTTTGCCCTGACCGAAGTGGGCGAGCAGATCTTTGCCCTGGCTGGCGAGATCTACGGCCAGATGTCCCAGGTCAGCAGTGTGCTGGAGCAACCCGCCGACGAGGTGATCGGCAAGGTGCGGCTGCTGATCATCAGCCGGATCTGCAACGAGCGCTTCGATGACTTCCTGGCGGATTTTCATCGCCAGCACCCACGGGTCGACCTGGAAGTGGAGGTGATGCGCAGCTCGGACATTGTCAGCGCCCTGCAGGAAAAGACCGCGACCCTGGGCCTGAGCCTCAACCGGCGGCCGCAGCCGCGCCTGGAACAGCGGCTGTTCCTGCGCCAGCGCTATGCGTTCTTCTGCGGCAAGCACCATCCGCTGTTTGGCCGGCGGGACGTGGCCGAGGGCGACCTGCAAGGGGAGAACTTCGTCAGCTTCACCAGCGACCAGATCGGCGGCATGCTCTCGCCGCTGACGATCTTTCGTGATCAGCAGGGGTTCAGCGGGCGCATCGTCGCCTCCTCCCCCAGCCTGGAAGAAGTGCGCCGCCTGGTAATCGCCGGCTTTGGCATCGGCTGCCTGCCCGAGCATGTGGTGGCAGCCGACACCGAGGCCGGGCTGCTGTGGCGCCTGCCACCCGAAGACGGCATCGCCGATGTCGACATCCACCTGCTGTGGAACCGTGAACAGCGCATGAGCCGGGCCGAGGTGCTGTTTCTCGAACGGTTGCAGGAGTGCCTTGGCCCTTCGATTTGAACCGCACATAGCCTGGAAAGAACTTTCGCTCACTCAATGGCCCGGGAGGCGCTCCACGCCCTTGAGCAATGGCTGATCAGCAGGCAGCCGCGCAGGCTTTGTGGATGCGCCAGTTGTGAACGACGGGGCGAGGGTCAGGCCGGTGGGCTGTCGCCGCAAAGCCCCCGGCACTTGCTCATCAGCAAGTGCCGGGCAGCCTGGGGGTGAAGCGGCTCAGACGTGGGGATCGCCGGGGGCCTTGGCCGGGGCGGCGTATTGCGGCTTGAGGTGGCCGTTCTGGTCCAGTAGCCAGGCATCCATGATCTGCCGCACCACGGGGCCGGCGACCCGGCCGCCGGCTTCGCCGTTCTCGATCATCACCGAAATCACGATCTGCGGATGCTCGGCCGGGGCGAAGCCGACGAACAGGGCGTTGTCGCGGTTGCGCTCGCGGGTCTTGAGGCGGTCGTAGCGCTCGCCCTGCTTGATCGCCACCACTTGGGCGGTGCCGCTCTTGCCGGCAATGCGGTATTGCGCTCCGGCGGCGGCGGCGCGGGCAATGCCTCGCGGGTCGTGCATGACCATTTGCATGCCGTGGTTGACCTGATCCCAGTCATGGGGATTCTTCAGCAGGATATTGGGCATCGGATGCTGGTCCACCGGGGCCACGCCATCGATGGTCTTGGCCAGGTGCGGGCGGTTCCACACGCCCTTGTTGGCAATCAGCGCGGTGGCCTGGGCCAGTTGCAGCGGGGTGACCTGCATGTAGCCCTGGCCGATGCCGAGGATCACCGTTTCCCCCGGGAACCAGGGCTGGCGGCGGGTGGCGCGCTTCCAGGCCTGGGACGGCATCAGGCCGGGGGATTCTTCGAACATGTCCAGGGAGACTTTCTCGCCGAGGCCGAACATCGCCATGTAGTCGTGCAGGCGGTCGATGCCGAGCTTGTGCGCCAGGTCGTAGAAGTAGGTGTCGTTGGAGCGCATGATCGCGGCGTCCATGTCCACCCAACCGTCGCCGCTGTGGTTCCAGTTGCGGTACTTGTGGTCGAAGTCCGGCAGTTGGTAGTAGCCCGGGTCGAAGACGCGGGTCGAGGCGGTGACCACACCGGTATCAAGGCCGGCGATCGCCACTTCCGGCTTGATGGTGGAGCCGGGGGCATAGAGGCCGCGCAGCACCCGGTTGAACAGCGGGCGATCGATGGAATCGTGCAGCGCCGCGTATTCCTTGAAGCTGATGCCGGTGACGAACAGGTTGGGGTCGAAGCTGGGCTTGCTGACCATGGCCAGCACTTCACCGGTGGCCGGGTCCAGGGCGACCACGGAACCGCGACGATCCCCCAGGGCTTCTTCGGCGGCCTCCTGGAGCTTGATGTCCAGGCTCAGGACGATGTTCTTGCCGGGGATCGGATCGGTGTGCTTGAGCACGCGCATCACCCGGCCCTGGGCGTTGGTTTCGACTTCTTCGTAGCCCACATGGCCGTGCAGTTCGGACTCGTAGAACTTCTCGATACCGGTCTTGCCGATGGATTGGGTGCCACGGTATTCCACCGAATCCAGGGACTTGGCTTCTTTCTCGTTGATCCGCCCGACGTAGCCGATGGAGTGGGCAAAGTGTGCGCCCAGGGGGTAATGGCGGACGAATTGGGCTTCGACATCCAGGCCCGGCAGGCGGTATTCGTTGACCGCCAGTACGGCGATCTGCTCTTCGGTGAGCTCGTAGAACAGGGTCACCGGAACGAAGGGGTGACGGGCCTGCTTCATCTCCTTGTCGAACAGGGTGCGATCTTCTGGCGGCAGGTGCAGCAGGTCGACCACGGTGTCCAGCTCGCCCTTGAGGTCGGTGGCGCGTTCGCGGGTGATGGTCAGGTTGAAGCTGGGGCGGTTGTCGGCCAGGACCACGCCATTGCGGTCATAGATCAGCCCGCGGGTCGGGGTGATCGGCAGCACGTGGACGCGGTTGTTTTCCGAGATGGTGGAGTGATAGTCGAACTCCACCACCTGGAGGAAATACAGGCGCCCGACCAGGGCGCAGGTAATGGCCACCACCAGCACAGCGCAGGCCAGCAGGCGCTTGTTGACCATGCGGTTTTCTTTTTCGTGGTCCTTGATCGGAATCGCTTCGGGCATTGCTACAGCTTCTCGTTGAATAGAGGTCGACGCTGATCCGTGCGGATGAACTCAAGTCCCTAAAAAAGAGCTGCACCATACCAAAAACTGCCCGGCGATTTTGAGGGGATTGCCATTGTCACTGATCAGTGGTGCCGGTCCTTCAAGCACCTGCGTATGCGTTAGTGACGGCAGAGCTGGCCCCCCAGCCGCAGTCTCGTGCCCGTCGCCAGAGACAGCAGCACAGCTTTTCTGCGACGCAAAAACAAAACCCCAACTGCTTTCGCAATTGGGGTTTCGGAATTTAATCTTGACGATGACCTACTCTCACATGGGGAAACCCCACACTACCATCGGCGATGCA
>Ga0194135_10001489_pt1 | contig 14021 bp, 9 predicted proteins | sample LitLau_LLRF_2013_FD_134024 | JGI IMG/M metagenome (GOLD analysis project Ga0194135, IMG submission 134024) | Freshwater sediment microbial communities in response to fracking from North America - Little Laurel Run_MetaG_LLRF_2013 (version 2) | ecosystem: Environmental > Aquatic > Freshwater >...
CTGCAGAGCAACCTCTCTTTTTTGCTCAAATATTTAAAGATCTTCTGCGAAACCTACATTACAAAACAAGACAAAAATTGTACAAGGCTAAACGGTAAGATCAAAGTTTCAATAAAATGGAACTCTTCCGTTTCATAATAAATTTTATCAGAGGAAAAAGATTTATTGTAGGGCGTTGAACGGGAGCTACTATTGCTATTTTTAGTTTTGCTGAGATCACTTACGTTCTTTGGAAGCTCGGCCTGGATATTCCAAACCTCCGATGAATAAATTGAATTAGCCCTATCTTTCATGTACTCCTCAATTCGCATCCTCTTATTTGAAATCTCGTAATTCCCTTCGCCATTGCCAGCGTCAGCATCATCTTCTTCCATATTGCTGTCACAATCTAATTGAGCCTCTGTTTGTTGACAGGGAACAGGCATCATCAAGGAAAGTACAGCTAGAAAGCTTAGCAATTTTTCAGTAAGGAGGGTAGAAGTAAACGCCTCTTCAGCTTCTGCTTTTATTTGAATCGGCAGAAATGGCTCAGTCTTAATATGACGTGCATTAGGAGTTGGTATAAAAACTTGTGATAATATTTGAGTTTCAAATCACCTAAAATAATATCATACAACACAACAGTTAAGCTACAACTTTGACGTTTTTAATATTTTATGTGGGTAATCATATTCTTTCATCTCGTTAAACTTACTGTAAAAAATCAAGTCGCTTCTCATTTCCTTGATGTTTGAGTAAATGTCAATGAAATCGGAATCAGTGTCTGAGCCATCCAAATGAGCTGATGACTTGAACTGCTGTCGAAACAAGGACAACATGGTGGGATTCTTGTCTGCGGCTTTCATCGTCCCCAAAAGCATCTGGACTTTTGATTCCATCTCGAGCCGAATCAGCTCCATTTTTGAGTAGCAATCACGAAATGCGTTCACTGTTACTGCACAGCTTCCACAAAACATGAGTTCAGCAATGGGAACCTGTTTATATCGTTCTTGTCTATGCTGAATATATCGTGAAAACAACTTGAGAAAATCATTCTCACTGTAACCATTTTGATTTTCACTTGAATTTTGAAGGCTGGCTGGCTTGAAGCAAAATATGCACAGGGAATTTTTATTTTGTGAACGATCCATTTTTATATAATAAAACTTGCTGGTTTGCCTAACTAACAATTTTCAATAGTGACTAAAACCACGTCAAGTGTTTTCAATTAAAATATTTTCGTACGCACGTTCTTATTGAAATAAGAAATATTGAAATATTTATTGAAATATTACTGTTTTTGTTTTGGGAATAAAAAAGAATATTGCTGCACCGTACTGCACAAAAAGAAGGAATGAGATGTGACAACGGACAAAATTTAGCTGTGGGGAGAATTGCATATGTTTTGGTCCTGTCTTGTCGTGAACAAGCATATAAATTGTTGAAGGAGACAAAATATATAGATATATAGAACGATGCTTCAGTTGCCTCTATATATTCCAAGGATATTGAGAAGAGGATGAGCCGTACTGCTTGTGAACGGGTACTTAAGACCGCTTGCAACAACAATGGGTTGGACGAGTACACAATTGGGAAGACTTACACCAGAATAACATGTAATTTTCCGTAGATATCATGGCAAGAAGGCAAGTAACGCAACCTTTTTCTTGAGTGACTTTGGTTGAACTAAATTATGTGCATGTGCAAGGCATAGCTGTCTGCTTAGGAAAATGCATCAGGCATCCGACCCATGCTTTTCAGAATGAACGACTCTACCTTCCCTCGACTTTTTGATCCTTTCAAGGAAGGTTTGCAGTAATACTTAGGTGAACACTTACAACTGCAACAAGGCACAAATGCATACTAATTGGAGCAAAAGTTTCCCATGAAATTTTTCCTTTTTTGTGATAAAGTGTGAAAGTATCCTGCTTTTGGCGTTTTGCTTACCTATTTTAAGTAGTGTATTAATTTAGATGCAAAAACGCATTGGCCTGCATGCATTTTGTTTGCATGCTAAGGAGAGTTTTCAAAAGATTAGCCCAAAACTGATATGATGATAAGAGCTATGAATTCAGTATAAACACAAATATTACGGTCTTATTATCTTGAAATGCTCCCAAAAATTAGGAAATGCTTTACTTTGAAATGAATAAAATCTATTATATTGTAACATAAAGATAATGCAGTGTTGTGGAGTATATTTATTTCCATGATTTATTTACCAACTTTGCTCCATTAGAATTGCCTCTTGCTGCATAATAATATTTCAATTAGGTGAGGGTCTTCCTGGGAATGAATTTCTACGTACGTGTAAATAATACTGGAACCGATTGAAATATGCAAATAATTGCAAACCTTTGAAACTCACGTATCTCAGGTAGTCATCATCTTTATATAAGGCTGCATACCCAACTTGATTTATAAAAGGTAAACAATGAGACAACACTCAATTTTTTCAACTTTATGGTTTTTGTAAAACCCATAATTCCACCTGAGCCAAATGGCGTGTAACATGAAAATATATATGATTTCGAACAAGACATTTCAAGCCATTTTCTTGAGTTGTACTGCGCCCAGAATTGCTTATGCTTGATAGCTGATACAAACGTGTTATGAATATTTGACTCAAAATGAAATAATGCTGGCCGAAACACAACTTTTAAACTAAGGAATCTCTTTATTACATGAATACCAGTAATACTTATGTTATTGTAGTACTTATAAATTTGATCGTGTTTAAAAATGTTTCTAGTACATCTTTTTATTTAACATAATGAAAAATATTTTTGTAAATGAGTTAATCTTAGATTAAAAACAGCGTTGGAACTCATTTACACATAAAGTAGTGTGGTAATCGTAAATCAGCGAATCTCCTGAAAAACAATATGATGCGGAGTATCGTAATTAGCTTCGTAAAGTACCGTAATCCGCCTGAGTCTTGGACAAATTTGCCAATAATCTTGACTTTCCAGAAACTCTCGAACACTAGCCGCATCATCGGCGCAGTCTCTGCGATCCATTACAGTCCGTTTTGCTTCAACTTTATCCCAATGAGAATAAGAGAATGCTTCAAAATGAATAAGCATTAAATTTTGCAACATTGGAAACTTGACAAGAAGAATTTTTGCCAATAGCGCAACCACAATATCCTCATCTTTGTCGGGATAGTGAACTGCTACTGTCTTCAAGTTGGGAAATGTTTTGGAGGCGTGTGGCATTCCATTGCACATGTTAATCAGCTGCTTTCTCACAGGGTCCCTTTGGTTGATTAATTTACTTTTACACGGAAAAAATCTAGATCCAAAGCCCATCCGGTATGTTTCTTTTCCAACCGTCATGTTATACCACTCAATATCCAAATGAAGATGGACAAGTGAGTCAGCAAACTTATCGATGTAATCAATAACTTCCAAAAAGTTATAATCAATACATGATTCTGTGGAGTCTAAAATTGACAATCGCTGGAGAAATGGGGCTGCCTCGCTCTCCACCAGAAAGTTTCGTCGTGGCTGGTACACTTTGAGTTGCTTCAGATTTTGTTGTATGGCTTTTAAGGGTGGCGGCGGATCGCTTACAAAAGGGGGTCCAATTTCCAAATTAATCAGTTGGTGGATGTAAGGCTCAAAAAACCAACTGCGTTTTTTCTTTCGCTCTTTTCTACAATCCATATCAACTTCATTGAGAAGAAGGGTAGTCAGGTGGGGAAGAGCAGGAAGCTGAGGTTTAAAAGTGGAATGATGAACTGTGATGTCAAACATGTAAATGGCCTTCAAGTTAGGGGTTTGCGATAAAATGTCATTCAGTGTTTCTGGATACAGGTAGATGTCATCAAGACTCAGTGAAGTTATTTGCGTTCCACAACTTTGAAAGAGACTTAAAATGCCAACTAGTTTGGGATATCTAGCACGATTCCGTCTGCGTCCAGCTGCTTCGACAAGGGCAAAGGATTTTGTGACAAATGGGAGTCCACTGGTTGGGAAAGGCACAAGTGCCTTTTCATCATAGTTTATTATCAATTTTGGAGCGACTTCTGGTTTCATTTCACTGTAAGGACGCCATTGGGAAAAAGATGATAGAGTGAAGGCTTCCAACCGTTTGTCAATGTTTTTCTTCCATCTTTTATTAACCAGTCTGCATGGCAGTCTCTCGTTTAAGCTCAAACATTCAAAGATTTTCTGTAAAATCTAAAATGTAAAATACAAAAATTGGGCAAACTTTAATGTTAAGGTTATAATTTAATGGCGTGTTCCATGTCATCGCATTTTTTACAAACCTCTGGGGCCAAGTCTTCCACTGCTGTTTTTGATTTATTCACAGACATCCGTGCTCTTTTTCCAGCCAAGGCTTTTGATCTCCCCTTCCGTTTTCCCATCCTAAAGTGTGGCCAAAAGGGATTTCAAACTAAAATAAGTAGATGCAAGTTGTTGGTTCTGTCTCAAGTTTCCTCCTTCAATCTCAAGCAGCTGTAAATCATAACAAAAAAGTTGTTTTAACCTTCGATTAATATGAATTTTGTATTAATGGCTTTAAGAATAAATTATACTCCACTCCCCATAAACGAACCAATTTTGCAAATTATCCAAGAAAAATCAAGCCGATAATAATGAGTTGGGATGTGGCGTTATTTTCTTCACCTAAAACACAACAGAATTACTTGGTGTTAAAATTAGCTTATATTTTTTGCGGTGGAAGAACCGACAAATGCTTCAAATTTTTGGGAAGATTCAATATAACCAACGTATTAAAGTTTTGCTGGTGTTGGCACATATAAACTATCTTGTTTGAATATACTTGAAAAACTGTTGATTGTACAAAAAATGGAGTAATAAATGTTGTTAAAAGCAGTGCTTACAAAAACACATCTGGATCGGTCCTCTCTTTGCTTCAAACTGAAGTTCTACTTAATAAAAGATGGGTTTCATTCTCAAATTGTGCGAGGTTAATAAGCGTTGGATTCAAAAAGGTATTATTGTTTACTCAGGTGCACAGAGCTATATATGCGTAAGGATACAAGGCAGGATAACCTACCCTTACTTTCTAAAATGTCAAGGTACTTTTTTATGCATTTATGTACTTGAAAAGCTGCCATTTTTCTTGAAAATTTGATGTTGCACTCTGTATATTTGTGTGCCTAGCCTAGGCTTTTACTATTGCCTGTGAATTGTGTAAGGTGAAAGACAAGGACCAATAATTTATGATGCAGGCACAGTGAAGGAAGCATGGCATTCAACCAGGTGCTTTGTCCTCTCACGGTGAGTAGAGCTACATAGTGAGTATCCATTCAGGTACCTAAAACTGGTCGTTCTTCCCGTTTGCAATGAGAAATAGACATTTTCTTATGCATATTTTTTGAACGTCAACTCAAAAAGGTGAAGGGCTCTCTTGTATTTCAGATAGGGAATTGTTGGTCAGAAAAAAAAGTTGCAAATGGGCAAGGTAGAAACAAGTTTGTGCAGCTGTGTTCAAGCTGGAATACCTACATAATCCTTAACTTTATAAACACCTCAATTTATCCCATGTTTGCCACTTTTTTAGTATTTCTTGTCCAAATCCTAAAAAATGTTGTTATGGCGGTGAAAAAAATCGTGCTGGGAGTTACTTGTGGCCTTGAATATTTGTATTGAAAAGTCGAAAACATACATATGCGACGGCTTTGTATGTATTTTGCATTCCAAGCCCAGACTTAAAATTTTTCTGTAAGCTGTGCAAGGTTGAAAAAGTTTATATAAAACAAGATCAATATTGTCCTCTTGAGCATAACGCATTTTTTGTACTTAAGGAGCCTCTCTTCCCAGTTGAACTAGGAAACGTACAGAAATGCTGCTGTTTATGGCTTTCACAATTTTTACATGCCAAGATAATGCAGATTGCCTCATCATTGTTAGACTTTCCAAAATTTTACATTTCATGATAATTTTTCTAGAAATTCTCGTATTAAATTTTATGCACAAAAAGTGTTTGATGAAGAATTATGTTGGAATATTTTTAAACCCATTTGCAATGCTTACTAGTATAGACAAGGTTTTGTTGTTTTTCCAGACTGAGGGGAGCTTCATAGGTATGTGTAAGCGAATATGGGACAATACTATTCGCTTGTAAAATAAAACAACATGGAGAAATAAATGCCCATGCACATTTTGGTGTAAATACTTTCATGTCAATTCCTAACGCGTTGTTTTTCATGTGCTACATATTGGTCGAAAGTCTTTTTAAACCAAAGTACATAAGCTTCTACACTCAACCCAATGCTGATTATTTTGTTGTTGTAAAAAAGCATAATGAGAGAATTTCAGACGGAATTGGGAAATGGGAAAAGGTTTGCTTCAGAATTAAATTACAGATGAGCAGACTCTATCTATACTACAGGAGCATAAAAGGTGAAGCAACTTCATTTCCTTGAAAACCGTAAATTTTAAAATAAAGATGAGCCTTGTTCAACCCCTTTCTCAAGAAAGGATACTATTTTCATTGTCATGTGGTCGCCATCCATTTAAGCATTCCGTTAAGACTCGGTATGTGATTTGCACCATTGTTTCATGCATGAAGGATTATATTACATTTCAGAAACCCAATCCCGTAAACGAATGCTCCAATACAATTCGATTTCAGAACTAGGAAAATGATGATCGTAGCAAAAACTGATGAAAATAAAAAAGTTATATTGGTGTAATATTGCCAAAAATTGCAGTTTTGGAGCGATACATTTTTAATACTATTCCAAGGAACACTGCAAGGTTTTTGTGTTGAAAGTTATTTAAATGAAAAAAAAACTGTCATATTAGGCAGTCTTTTAAAACAATTTTGCTACTAAAAAAATCAAGACTTTATTTGGATGATAGGAGTAATAAATGAATCATTTTCCTTTGCTTTACTTTAAAAATATTTTAATAACAATTTAATAATAAGTATTGACATGATGTTAATTATTTTACACATTACGGCTTTCTATCAATGATTAGGTTAGTCCTAAGTCTTATGGGGAAGTAATCGAAAGTACATATTTTTATTATAAGCAAGTTGATTGAAAAATGTAGATAAAGTACCTCTGGATACAAATCAGCGCTTATATTTATTCAAGCGTATACTCACAGGTGATAAAACTGAACATGAAAATCTTAATAAACGAAACTATATTTATACCAAACTGGAAAACATGATGACAGCAAATTGTTTGTATTTGCCCTCGAGTCATTACGCATTAGACTCCAGCCAACAATGTAACATTTATATTACTAATAAACTAACCACAGATGTATACTTATTTTTAAACAAGATTTGAATGTAAGTAATTTGCAAAAACGTAATTTATTCCAGCGAAATGTTGACATATACAAAGATATCAAACAGAAAACTACCATCATCATAATGGTAAAGATGTTGGTGCGTGAATTTACCGAATCATTTCAAAAACAACATTTTTTGGTTCATCGTAATTAGCGTCTTCTACTGCGGTAATCCTCTTAAAATTAGAGCAGATTTGCCAATAATTTTCTCTTTCCAGAAAGGGTCCAACTCTAGCCGCTGTCGTGAGAAGCCTATTTTCTTCAGTAATACCAACCCATCGGCAATTAAAAAACAGTAGGTTCTCCAACGCTGGAAACTTTACAAGTAGAATTTTTCTCAAAAGTCCAGTCTCGAGATCCTGCTCCTCATTTGGATAGCAAATTGCTAACGTTTTCAAATGGGGAAAAGTTTTTGAAGCGTATAGGCTTCCATTGCACATTTCTACCACCTGTTTTCTCAAAGAATCCCTTTCGCGTTTCACTTTCATTCTTTCTCCATCACAGTATGTTGTGCCTCGCCAACATTTCTTGCGATCGTAGGGTAAATATCCCGTCAAATTATACCACTTAACATCCAAGTGGAGATGCACAAGACTGTCAGAAAACTTATCAATGTAACCTAGAACTGCTTGAAAGTCGTCCTTGGTATACACGTATTTTTCGGTGATAGCCAGACGTTGGAGAAGTGGCGCTGGTTCACTCTCATCCAGGAAATTTCGTCGTGGCTTGTAAAGTTTGAGTTGTGTAAGATTTTGTTGTACAGCTTTTAAGGGAACCGGCGAACCGGCACCAAAAAAATTTCCAATTTCCAAAGTAACCAGTTTTTGGATGTAGGCTTCAAAAAAACTGCTTTCGATACTATTATTTCCTTTCTTTCCAATTTTACGATACGTAAGAACGTTGCCAATAAGGAAGTTCTTTAGCTGGGGAAGAGCAGGTAGCGGGGTGTCAAAAGCGTGGTCCATAAATTGAAGACGATACATATGAAGCGCTTTTAAGTTTGGGGTCCGAGATAAAATGCTGATGAGAGTTGTTAACTCCAGGTCCAGACTAAAAGAAGATCTTCCAGCGATACTCAGCGAAGTTAGTTGGGACCCACAAGTTTTCAATGAGCTGAAAATCCCAGTTAGGTTGGTTTTTTGTGCAGTGCTTTGTTCACGATTAGTCGCTTCAACGACGGCAAGTGATTTTGATGCAAATGGGAGTTGGTTGGCTGGAAAGGTTGAAATTGCGATTCGGTCGTTGCTTTCTGAAATCAACTTCGGATTGAGTTTGCTTTTGCAAAGTTTGAATTTTGGAGTGACTTCCGCTGCAAGTCTATTCGGATAGTCAGTGTACGGCCGCCATCGTGAAAAGGATGATAACGTGAACGCTTCCAAGCGTCCGTCAATATTTTTCTTCCAGCTTTTACTAACCAGTCTGCAAAGTAGTCTGTCTTTTAAGGTCAAGTATTCAAACATCTCCAGTAAAATCTAGATAGCAGGACAAAACAAAAATGTACTTAATTTTGGTTTCAAAGGTACAATGGTATGCTTCCGTGTTATCGTAATTTAACTACCAGGTGCAAAAGCATCGTGAGAGGAGGCTTAAGGAGAAAAAATTCGAGTGTATTTTGAAAATGTCGCTTACGTTCTCTGGAAGCTCCAATTGGTTGTTCCAACCACCAGATGGATAAATTAATTGGGCTCTATTATTCATGTGCTCGTGAATTCTTCTCCTTTTATTTCGCATATCGTCATTTATTTCAACACCCCCAGCTTCAGCGTCATCCACTTCCATATTATGATTGCAAGAATCTGCTTGATTTTCTGCTTGATGATAGGGCACAGGCATCATCAATGAAATAACGGCTAGAAAGCTTAGCAATTTCTCGGTAAGGAGGCTACAAGTGAACCCATCTTCAGCTTCCGTTTTTACTTGAATCGGCAACAATGGCTCAGCTTTAATCTCCAGAGCATCAGGCTTTGGTAGAAAAACCTGTGGTGGCCCGGATTTGAGTTTCAGATCACCTAAAATAATATAGTAACAACATTTTAGCTGTGACTTTGGCCTTTTTAAAATGCTTGTGAATAGTAATATTCTTGAAATACAAACTTACAATAAAAAATCAGATCTTTTCTCATTTCCTTGATATCCCCATAAATGTCATTGGAGTCTGAGTCAACGCCTTCGCCGACTAATAAGGTTGATGACTTAAATTGCTTTCGAAACAAGGATACCATGGTGGGACTCTGGTCTGCAGCTTTCATCGTCCCCAAAATCTTCTGGGTATGCGATTCCATCTCCAGCCGAACAAGCTCTATTTTTGAGTAGCATTCCCGAAATGAGTTCACTATCACCGTACAGTTCCCACAGAACATGAGTTCAGACCTCGGAATCTCTTTATAGCGTTCTTGTCGAAGATGAATATATCGTGAAAATAACTTGAGAAAATCACTCTCACTGCCACAATTCTGATTCTCACTTAAATTATGAAGGCTGGCTGGCTTGAAGCAAAAGATACAGAGAGAATTTTTGTTTTGTGGATTCATTTTTAAATAAAAAACTTGTCAGCTTAGCTAACTAACAATTTTTAACAGGGATTTAAACCACGTCAAGTATTGTAAATCAAATATTTTCTTCCGCACGAACTTATTAAAATAATGTTGTTTTTGTTTTGAGAGCAGAAATTGCTACGCTGCACTGTAGTAATAGAAGGAATGAGATGTGACAACGGACAAACTTTAGCTAGGTGGACATTGCATATGTTTTTTGCTGGTCCTATACTTTTTCGTGAACAAGCATATAAATTGTTCAACGAGAATATATCTATATAGAAAGATGCTAGACTTGGCTCACTATACGCAAGGAATATTGAGTGGAGGATGAGCCGTTTTGTTGGTATATATATACTCTTGACCGCTTGCAACAAAATGCATGGAAAGACGGCAAGTGGATACGCAAGCAGCCTTGTAGCAGGACCTTGGCTTGGTTGACTTGCATTATGTGCGTGTGCAAGGCATAGCTGTCTGCTTGGGAAAAGTATCAGGTGTCTCACCTAAGCTTTTTTAAATGAAGAATTCTTCCTTCCCCTTTTCCGAGCGTTGAGTCTGAGTTGCTGTCATATTTAGGCAAGGGCTTGCAACTGCAGCAGAGCAGAAATGTAAGCCAAATGAAGCAAAAGTGCCACTTGAAAAGTGCCATTCTTTTGTTGATTATGATACTGGATGATGTAAAAATTGGGCATTGAAAATTGAAAGGGACTTTGTATGGCACTCATTATCAGAAGCAATGAAATTAATATTTGCTTCGTCTGAGCTGAAAACTGAATGTGTTGCTTTAACACAGCCTGAACATCGCATGTACATATTTATTATCACTTTAGATGCGTGCTATCGTGGAGAAGCAGTGAAGCTCATTTGCATATTCAAGGAGCACGCTGAAAGATTATGCCGCTGCGTATTCAAAACTATTTGTTGAGGTGCAGTTAACCTTATTGAATAAAACACGAATTTTCTTAAGCCAAAGTCATTCTTGATCACATATTCTCCAGATTTTCGTACTTCATTATTCATCAGCACAGCTCAGGTGAAGCAAGAATCGTAAATGCTATTATTTATTCTAGTCAAAATTGATTCTGCAAACATCATGATATTTCTATGTTTATTTTTTAGTTGCAAAAGATAGGGTACATTCTTGCATAAATAAATTCCGTAGTGGCACAATTTAAGGTACGGAATTTTAGTAAATCAAAAGTTATAACATGAAAACCGATTACATCAATTAAATCAATAATCAACAAAAAATTATTGAACTTACAGCAGTAATATTAATGAAATAAAAAATATATGGAAGGTAAAATAATTATTGACAAAATACAAAACTGCACAAATATCCTCCTAATCTTAATAGCATAAAATTATATAATTTTTCCTTCAATAACAATAATGTTAATTAAATAGCTTATAAAATAACAAATGGCTAGTTGACAACCGCCAGAAGTTGGCAAATTAAGAAAACAGCGTACTTTTTTAATTTGATTTTTTAATTCGTTCAAATGAGCTTTCCAAACCAAGGCCAGCTAGCAGTAAGTAATTTAATATTTTACCGAAAAATTCTTGCACACAGCATTTTACGGTTCACTTTTAAACACCAGTTTTGATAATTTGTAATGTTGATTTAAATTATTTCTTGAAACATCAATTTATAGAATTTCCATTATATAAAGCATCTGCTTTTACATACCGTAAATCTGTTATTGAACGTGATTCTTACAAGATTTTTCCGTCGCGCTCAAAAACTATCAAAATTAATCCTAAACAATTTCCAAACTTTTAGTGTAATTAACAGTTGTTACAAAACTAATTGTGCAGTAGCAAACCCAGGTCCACATTGAAAAAAGTTAAGGTTTTCATAAATCGTCATAAAAGGTCTGAAGTGAAGGAACCGTAAATACTTCCTAGCTATACCATACAACAATTACGGAAAGTATTGGCAAGAAATATATAAATATTTGCTTAAACAAAAACACTCGCTTCATTTCAACAACAATGCATATTTTTCATATCAATACTGAAACTTTGAGTAGCTTAAACAAACAAACCTACCATAATTATCATCCTCCTGTGATTTTGTGAAGCTAACGAGTCTCCTGAAAAACTACATGAGATGGAATATCATAATTGCCATCAATTACCACAGTAATCATCTTGAGTTTTGGGCAAACTTCCCAATAATTTTGGGCTTGCAAAAACTCCTGAGCTCTAACCTTCTCAGAAGCAGAAATAACACGTGGTTTTGTTTTAACAGCAGGCTTCACCTCAAATCTCGTCCAGTGAGAATAACCACAGACTCTCCGGAAATGAAGGAGCTGCAAGTATTCCAAGTTTGGAAACTTGACAAGAAAAACTTTCTTCAGGAGTTCAGCCTCAATACCCTCAGCCTGGTTGGGATAGCAAATGGCCAACGTTTTTAAGTTTGGAAAACGTTTAAAAGTGCAGGGAATTCCATAACACATGTTTACTAGCTTAATTCTCAAAGAATCTGTTTGGCGGAGTGGTTTGTTTTTCAACCAAGAATGATGCAGCCCCACTCTCTTTTTGTCGTCTCCAACCGTCATATTATACCACTCAACGTCCAAGTGAACATGATCAAGACTGTCGGAACACTTATCAATATATTCCAATACTTCTGCAACGTTGAAGTCAATTTAAAATGTTGTAGAGTTTAAAAGAGACAGACGCTGGAGTTGCGGTGCTGGTTCACTTTCCAGCAAAAAGTTTCGTCGCGGATTGTCTACTTTTAACTGTCTGAGGTTTCCTTGCGGAACTTTTAGCGGAGGGGGAGGTGCAGAAATACGAGGATTTTCGCTATTCTCCAAAGTAATTAGTTGATTGAGGTATGGCTCAAAAATAAGATTTGTTACAGTGCCACTTCTCCGCTGTCCCGTTTTTCCATGTCCAAAAAATGCATCAACTCCATTTAAAAGAATAGTATTTAGGTGGGGAAGAGGGGGAAGTGGAGCTTCAAAGGAGGTGGGATCACAAATCGTCAAATTGCTTACGTGAAAAGCCTTTAAGTTGGGGGTTTGAGATAAAATGCCGATGAGAGTTTTAAATAGGAGCGTAACGGGATTGAGGCTGAGTGAAGTTAGTTGAGCCCCACAGGTTTTAAATACACTCAAAATGTCAACCCGTTCAAGTTCTTCGTTGCCTCTTTGTTTAAGCTCAACTCCATGGGTACATACAACGGATTTTGTAGCAAATGGCAGTTGCTTGATTGGAAACGACACAGTTGCTCTTCCTTGGAATACGTGCGGCCTCAGTGTTTTTTTTCCAATGCCATAACCAATATGCTCTTTTGGAGTTACATCCGGTTCAACGGTCATGTACGGACGCCATTTTGAGAATGAGGATAGGGTGAACGCTTCCAGCCGCTCATCAATATTTTTCTTCCATCTTTTATTAACCACTCTGCACCGCAGTCTCTCCTTGAAGCTCAAATATTCAAAGATCTTTTGTAAAACCTAAAATGTAAAAGACAAAAATTGGACAGAATTTAGTGTTAAAGTTGTAATTTGGTTGCATGTTCCGTGTCATCTCATTTTTTACAAACCTCTGGAGCCAAGTCTTCAATTGCTGTTTTTGATTCATCCGTAGGCACTCGGGCTCTTTTGCCAGCCACGGCTTTTGATCTCCCCTTCCGTTTTCCCATTTTAAAGTGCGGTGAAGATGCAGAGTGATTCCAAAGTAAAATAAGTCAATTCAAGGTGTTGGTTCTATTCCAAGTCTTCTCTTTTTATCTCAAGCAGCTGAAAAACATAACGAAAAAGGTAACAAATTCTTGGACTCATATGAACTTGTATTAATGGCGTTGAGAATTAATTTAAGTCCACCCACCATAAACGAACCAGTTTTGCAAATTCTCCAGATAAAATCGAGTTGATAATAATGAATTGGAATGTTGTGTTCACCTAAGACACCACAGAATCACTTGGTTGTTAAAATTGGTTATTGTTTTACGCGAATGAAGAACTGACAATTGCGTCAAATTTTCGAGACGGTTTAATACAAACAACGTAAGTTTTGATGGCTTTGAAGCTAATCAACTATCAGGTTTGAGCATGCTTGAATAACTGTTGATCGTAGAGAAAAATGGGATAATAAACTTTGTGTTGACAGAAATGCTTTCAAAAACACAACTGTATTGGTCCTCTTTCTTTAAGACTGAAATTGTGCTTAACCAACGATGGGTCCTCTTCTGAAATTGTGTGTGGTTGAC
>Ga0194135_10001490_pt1 | contig 14021 bp, 10 predicted proteins | sample LitLau_LLRF_2013_FD_134024 | JGI IMG/M metagenome (GOLD analysis project Ga0194135, IMG submission 134024) | Freshwater sediment microbial communities in response to fracking from North America - Little Laurel Run_MetaG_LLRF_2013 (version 2) | ecosystem: Environmental > Aquatic > Freshwater >...
AAAACAAACTGACTCATTCAAATTTAGAGAAGCGAGAATATTTTTGCATACTTGACTTTCAGTGATTTAAGAGCAGCGAACGTAGTCTCCCGAGATTTCTTTCAAATGGTTCGAACTTTTTGGCAATTCAAATCTTCTGCCGTTTTACTCGTGTCAGAAAAGTCAGCTGTAAAAATTGGAAACTTTTATAAAACTCGAGCTGCAGTACCTTGGCGTGGTGGAATTGCAGTCGATGTCGCAGATCCAATAAAAGTTTTAAGCAAACTTAATCACATTTTGGAACAAGCGGATTTCCTCGCCATCAAAACTTTCCGGAGAACAGATAAACTACCAAGTGGGAGTCTAACCAAACTACTTCACGTTCTGAGAACCACTTGCAATTTAAGTTACCTTCAAATAGACATCCGCCTAATGTACAGAAATCTATTTGAGGTATTTTCATTCCCTGCCGTTCAATCAAACTTGAAAAACCTGAACAGTTTTCAAATTTTATACCTGAACTCAGAAACTGGAAAATTCGAAAGAAGTTTAAACAGGGTCAGCGTTTTTGGAAGCAAACTCTCATTCATTTTCCACTCTTGGCTTCGCGACACTGACCCCATTGTAGATTCTGCAGAATACATTTCTGTCAGTGCAGCACCGGATGAGATTTTTGAAAAAATCTAAACATCCTAGCGGCCATCCAGTTTAATTGCTTGGAAACTCTCGATGTCACAAAAGTATCGTCAAAATGTTGCTTTAAATCGATTCTGGCTTTACTCGAAAACAACCGAGAGACTGTGGAAGATCTTTCAGTTCATTTAAATGTTTGGAACAACGAGGAACTGAAGACAGTGATTTTTCCAAGGCTAAAACGCCTAACTGTGAGTATAGATCTGGAGCACCCGGAAATATTAGAAGCGTTTTTGACTAACCACTTGTCGTCTTTGGAAGTCGTTGACATCGCTATTACTGACGAATACGATCGGGATTGATTTGAAGTTTATAAGCAACGGTGCACTAATTTCAAGAAGTTTGATTTGGAAGTTATGGGCTCTAATGTATGAATTTAAAATCGTATTCTTTATGGACATTGAAGAAAATTTGCCACCAGAGAGATGTAACAAATTAATTTAACTTCGTTTTTTCAAGTTTTTTACAAATCTTCCAAATCAGTTACTCGTGATAAACCCACCACCCCGTTCCATGTTCCAAGGGAGTCAATGAGCTCACTTTTTGGAAGACACTATGCTAACAACGGTGAAGTCAATTAACCTAACGTGCAAATCAGTCTTGACCTTATAAGGGGACTCCACAAACTCAAGATTCTCAGTTTCCATATGGATGCAAAATCGCAGTTTGACGGCCACGTGTTGCAGTTTTTTTACCATAGAGGAAAGACGACGACTTCACAGGAATACGAAATAAGTTGAGAACCGCATTGACGCTGGAATAACTGGAAATCCAGAAAACACGAGGAAATTTGACTGCATAGATGAAATCTAAACGGTGAGTTTTGATCATTCATTATTATAAATAAAAAGACACATATGGTCTTTGTTGTTAAAGATTTCATTCAATTATTGTCTAATTTATTCCAGGGTTGAATTGCCTGAGCATTCGCATTCGTTTATTTCCTGGAATTGCAAATCTAACAATAACTTCGGAGGTTCTTTATTAGAATCCTTTACTCAGAATTCTTTGAGACACGAAAAAGGAGGCGATGGTTTGGACACTACGTGTATTTTTTTGAAATTTCTATGAAGATAAAAGATGGGCTCCTTATGTTTCCTATTAGCACAATTTTCAAAACAAGAACTTTTGAAAAAACGAAGAAATAAAACATGATAATGAGCTAAGGTAGTTTATGGTATAATAATAAAAGGCTGCTTACATGAAGGTGGTAAAGTGAAACATGACATTGGGAAAGTAACCGCGAAAATTTATTTTGACTTTTGGCTCGAGTTCCTCTCTTGTTTACCTTTTTGTTCCTTTCATACCTTTTGACATGGATTTAGTCAGAACTACTGTTTCTTAGATTTTATAATATAAATTTAAGTGGTGACGAAATAGAAAAAATTCAACAACAAGAAGTGAAGTATTCAACCATGGAGACTCGTGGTTTTTCAATGGGAAGAGGTGGAAGGTGTGCGGTTAAAGAAGAAACAAAATCATTTTTACTTCGTTCAATCACCTCAAATAGTCTCGTAAGTATTAAAATGATTTTGTTTAAAAGTTAACAGTTTTTGTACAACTACCTCATTAGGTACTAAAACAAACTGACTCATTCAAAGAAGTTCATGAATTAGGAGATTCTGTCGGCCTAAATTTGTGTCATCACTATCTCAGGAAGAAATTATGTATCCCTACAGGTTTTTTTGTATAATATAGTACAAGCGATTGACTATGCAATGAAAAAATAATCTCGAGGGATACACGATTTTAAAGCGAGATAAATGACCGAAACCGGAGGGTGTTTTTTGGGTGCGAGTAGTCACATTTCTATTCAAATCTCATTTTAGCACAGTTACTATGTTGACATTGCTACAGTACATTCGTCATTTTTTACAGGGTGATTCGCATATAGCAGAATAACTTCAGTTTTCTGTAATTTTTTAATTTTATTTTTCAAATAATTTTGATTTTGATTTTTTTCTTGGAGTGAATTTAGTCGTTTAAGTAAAACGCGCATTTATGAACCCTTAAAAAATGGGAATTCGGAAAAAATGAGGCTTGCATTTAACATTGGTTAGAAACTTCAATTTGTGGGGGACACCCTGTAGTGACAATTGTTTGTTTCCATACAAGTTTCTGTTGGAAACTCGTAACATCAATGTTATTTCAAAGCCTCGAAGCTATCTCAGGCCGAGAGAATGCTCTTAATACATGAACTCCTTTAGATAAGCGGTAATATTTTATCGTACTTGAGTTTCGGGGATATGAAAGCGGCCAGTCTTGTCTCCCGAGATTTTCTCCAAATGATCAGAACTACAAAGAAATTCCATTCCACTGCCGTTCTACTCGTCACAGAAAAGTCAGCTCTAGAAATTGGAAACTGTTGTAAATCTCCCAGAGAATATCCACCTTTACGTGGAGTAAAAATCGATGTCGCAGTTCCAATTGAAGTTTTACACAATATCAATCATATTTTGGAAAAAATCGAATTCCTCTCCATTATTACTTTACCTAGAAAGGATAAACTACCAAGAGGAACTCTATCCAAATTTTTTCTCCACGTTCTAACGTCAACTTCCAATTTTACTAATCTCCAAATTGACGTCCGTCTTATGCACAGAAATCTTTATGAAGTGTTTCAAAGCGCTGCTGTTCAATCGAGCTTAAAAAACCTGAAAAATATTCAAATTTTACTTGTACACGAGAAAAATTCAAAATGCAAAGGAACAAAGAGCTTAAACAACGCTGGTACATTTTATGTTGACTCAACAAATAAATTTGCCACCCCTTGGCTTCAAAACACGGACCCTGTTACAGAATCTACAGAAGATATTTACATTGTGGAACACGACGGGGATTTTTCTCAAAAAACCTTGCCTTCCTCTCGTCCTTCGATTTTACGAGTTTAGAAACTTTGCACGTGACCAAAGTGGCCTTGAGTTATTTTGTGAAATCAATTCTTCGGTTAGTTCAAAACAATCAAGAGACTTTGCTAGATCTGTCACTTCATTGGAAGGTTTGGAAAAGTGAAGAGTTGAAGACAATGATCTTTCCAAAGCTAAAACGCTTGACTGCCACAATAGGGCCGGAGGAACAGGAGACTTTGGAAGCGTTTTTGAGCAATCACTCGAAGTCTTTGGAGGAACTTGACATCGCTGTTGACGTTACGGAAGTTAAATTCAGCTCGAGTCTGCTCCGAACTATAAAAAAACTTTCCACCAATCTTAAAAAACTTCATCTCCAAGCAGAAGAGTTTGAGGGTGACACTGTTGACTGGAGTTTTTTGAGAGAAATGAAGTGTCTTCAAGACTTTCGTATTTCGAGACCTTACAGTGGCCCTTTTTTTGAGGTAAACGAGCAAGGTTATGGAACTGGACCGCGGTTTTTGGAGTCACTTCCTCGGAATCAACTTCAGCGGCTAAGTTTTAAGGGAATAAGAGATGGAAAAAGTTTCTGGAAAACAAAAATAGGCAATGACACCATGGAACCTGATTTACAGTTGAAGTTGGACCTTCTCGGAGGCTTCCGTAATCTTAAATGTCTTAGGTTTGAGCGATGCGGTAACGCTGTGGATGACCAAGTGATCCAATTTATCTTTAGGGAGATTTCAAGACTAGAGGAATTTCATATCAGTCATTGCAAGAGCTTAACTGACGCTGGAATTGCTGGAGGAACTAACCCTGAGCAAAGCGATAAAAAAGCAGTTTCAATACAAAATCTTAAAGGTCCGAATAATTGAATTCTATTATGAACACTTTTTTATGCGAGCTAATTTTCAATTAACTGAATATTTAATGCTTGCTTATTTTCAGGACTGAAGAGCCTGAGCATTCGTTCATGTCATTCTGTGACTCCAGACGGTCTCCTCTCTTGCTTGGAACTTCCAAACCTCGTCCACTTTTACTTTTCGACCAAAGACCCCGTTCCAAAATCATTTATAGTTCAGCTTGCCTCCCAAAGTCCAAGTCTTGAGGAAATCTCGGTAAATCTTTCTTGTGAGAAGAATGGAAATCAATTATTACTCCCTCTTAAAGCAATTCTTGAGGAGATTTCCCATCCTCGGCTCATGAAGCTTATCAACTTGACGGAGAAGCGGACTGGAAGATCTTTATTATTAGAAACTGATTCAGAGAGCGATCCTGATGATGAAGTGGATGAACGGGAGGAATTTAGAGCACCTCGAATTTTTGGCTTGGATGTGAATTTTTCAGATTTGGAATCTGATGATGATGATGATGATGATGACCACGAGGAGAATGTCCACGAGGAGATTCCTCCGTGGCGGCGTTTTTTCCAACCTTAACTTCACGCATTATTGGTGACCTCTTTTTCATTAAAGTTCAAGATTCACTTTTTCTGCTGTGAATTTTACTTGAAATGAAGATGAGTAGTTTCCAAAGTTTACGCTTATGTGGAGACAATCAAATATGTCTTATAAGAAAGGCGAGAACCAATCTCGTCACTTGACATACTTACTCCAGGTGGTTATAGTATTCAGTTACAAATGTATTCATGAATCTTTATAATACTTGAATCACAGTTTGATATTATCTTATTCACAGGGTATTATATATTTGGTACTGTTAAATTATAAATATAAAATATAATTGTTATTGTGTGGCACTTAAATGGTTATGATTTGGTGGTGGTTTCAGAAAAGAATAAAATTTTATAGTAAGAGTGATATATTTCATATTGAACTTTACTAAAAACTAAAGTTAGGTTTTTAATTATTCGGCTAATAAATTTTTCATTGTCAAAATAATAAATTCATTTATTGTGTAATTAATTGGGTATTTATTTAAGGCATTAATTTAGTAATTAATTCATATGCGGTAAATTAGAATTTATTGTTGAACTAAAATATTTTACATGCTCTGTTTTAGTTAAGTTTGAACTCTACTGCCTTGATTCACCTTTAACGTAAACGCTGCATTGGGATTTTGTAGCAGTACTTCTGGATTATCAGAATACATGATTAGAAAGGAAAGGAATTTAAAGGAATAGAATAGAAGGGAAGGATTGGAAAGGAATAGAACGGGATGGAAGATGGAATAGGATGTAATACGAACGGAATGTAGACCGGCTCAGACTGAATTCATTCACTGTCACTTGTGCACAACAGCGTTTCCCTTTCATCCAATGTTAAACCATCTCATCAATTCGTGGCAGTCAAGAAACTTGATGCATGAATTTCAGAAATCAGTAAAAAGACACAAAGAAACATACAGAAATTGTAATAATAACACTTAATGGTGTACAGATGAGTGACAGAGGACTTGTACATTAACAGGATCTCAATTCCGATTCCTACATCCTACTATGAGAAAGTTGACGAAGATAGGATTCTTTAATGATGCCTAATCAATCAATCAATTCCTAGATAGATATATGTGTGTAGGTATCTATGCTCATCCGTTGTTCTCATTCTTCAATAACCTGCATTGCAGTAATAATTCGTTTGTCCCCGGACATAGAAACTTCTGCTGCAGGTTGGGTTGGTGGATCTCTCATAGGCTTATTACTCTTCACTCTGCAAGAGATACAAGCTTTCATTATTGCCAGTTCAATCTACTGCCCAAGTAGAATCTTAGAATCTAGTGGTTAATTTGCATTTGAAATCTGAAGTGAATTTCAATATATTCAATTATTCAATTTCGATATATTTTAAGTATATTTAGTATTCAATCTATAATTAAATTATTTACATCTTCCATAATTACCAACAGACAATTTATTATCATTAGTTTCTCAATGGCACTTGCATTCTTTAACATCAGACTACCAAGTTCTTATGTATCTGCTGCTGCATTCTCCTTAATTATATCCAAGTGTTAGTGTTCGTAGGGTAAAATCCTGTCACTCTTCACTTTCCATATTGATTATTAGTAGTCAATCACTAGCAGTTCATGTGCGGGGACTTGCACATTGTCAACTTGCGAGTGAGACTTGATAGAATCTTATTCTACGTCTCCGCAAGGTCGTAATAGTACAAATTCTGTAATTCACATCCTCCTACAATCAAATACACTCGACAATGAACAGCATTTGCCATGTCTTTCAATGTGTCACAAAATATCTTGGGTGTTGTTGGTTAGTGGTTACCAATTCTTTTTTGAGTTGTTTTACTGCTAGTAAATATACTCGCATTGCAATGGGTCAATGAAGAATAAGACAGTATCAATGAAACATGGATAAGACCAACTTGTTCCTTCACTATCGTATGAGTAGTAAATAAACCATACAAAGATTTTATGTAACCAAGGGGTGGTCAAAAATTGAAATTATAAAGGATATTTTTCATCTGATAGTGAGTTTAACATGATGAAAGGGTAATGATTGAAGTAGATTCAAGTAGCATAGATGAAGTCACAAAGTGTTTCATTAAATAAAATTTTGAACATTTAGATAGATGATAATTCATGGTATGCATACAGGGTCCTGTAAGATATATATCATAGAGTGTTTGAGGCATTAAGAAAAACCTACGTGCGATAGAGATGCGATAGGATTTTCTTAATGCCTCAAAAAACTCTATGACAAGTAAGTAAACCCACTGCCACAGAACCACGATAGGCGTCCCATCTCACTCACTCAGGGGGTTCTATGAAATAACTCCACAGTAGATGCCTACCTACATACAGACAGACATAGATACATACAGACAGACAGACAGATATAGATACATACATACATACAGACATAGATACATACATACAAACAGACATAGATACATACGTACATACAGACAGACAAAGATACACACATATATACAGACAGACATAGATACATACATACATACAGACAGGCAGACAGGTTCCACAGACTCACACACACGTACATTACAAACACATACAACACAACCATTCTTATAAAGGGGTTACCACCTTTTAATAAAGTAAAGGATGTTTCGTTTCCTACTTGAACATTTTTATGACCAACAACTACATAACCATAAATACCATACAATTATGTCCATGTGTGATCTTCATTTTTTGTCGTAGCCATCCGTAGTATATGAATGGAAGTAGGTCCGTCAAAGCTCTCGTTCTTCAATGTTAAATGAAAAATGCATTCTTCTTTTGATATGAAAATATCAGATGCATTTCACTTTGGTATTATTTTGCTTTTCTTAACTACATTGTTTAAAGGTTCCCTTAAAGTAAACTTATTGTTAGATGAGACACAGTCGTGAGAACTTTCATTAATACGCTTTGACACTTGTTGTAATACATAGTCATCTCCCATGCTTACCAAATAATAGGAATAATAATTAACAAGATATTCCAACCTATTGTTTTTAATAATTAGATCTGGTCTAATGCATTCCCTTCAAAAATTGAAACGTTGTATAGTGTTCGCAATATTGTCTACTTTATTATTAGAAGTCAATCAGCAGCAGTTCATGTGAATGGTATTACATGATGTAGATTTGCGGGTGAGACTTGAGAGAATCTCATTTCGTGTCTCTGCAATTCGTAGTAGTAATTCATATCCTTCTGCAATAAAATGCACAACCCTTAAATGAACAGCATTTGAAGTTCTTATTATAAATGAAACACAAAGTAGCTTGAGTAGTCTCGCATTGCAGTGTCGGAATGAAGAACGACAAAGTATTAGTAATGAAATAGCAATAAACCCACCTTATTCCTTCACAATCACCTGAGCGTTTATTACACTCCTGTAGATCGTATGAGCCGTTTCACACTTGAAAGTTTTCATGACCTGCAATTATTAAACCTTAAGTGTCATAGAATGTTCATCATTTGTGGTCTTCATTTGTAGAATATATCTCAGAGTGAAGAGGAACAGGAAAAATACTGAAGACGTACCGTCCAAGCTTCTACCTATAAAAAATGATGTTGAGTGCCAATCTTGTTATTTATTTAACGACTGACTAAATGACTGTTCCATTCAGAGTGTGTACCTTTGACTGTGGTAGAAATGAAGAGGTGCAAAAAGTGCGAGTAAAATAAAACGTAGTTTTAGTTTTATGCTGATCTACAAATACTCTCAATCTTCAAGTCCAATTACAAGTGGAAGATTGTAAATACCTTTTTAAACGCTTTTTATTACATTGTTAAAAATAAAGTAATTGGCGTGTAGAATGAAGTAAGAAGATGCGTGCGTTAACTTTGCCTATTGTCAGCTTGTGCAAAAGTATATTAGTCTGTACAACAATGACATTTATTCTTATGAACTAAATAAAACTATGAAACATTATGTGAAATAAACTCTCAGGCTAATTAAAAACTCAATTTACCTTTGTAACCGAGAAAGGTGTGAAACAAATTCATATCACCATATCTTCGTTTTATTTAATTAGTTTACCTGAAATTAAAATGCCCGTTATGTCGGTTTCTTTAAATCGCTTGATCAGGTAGTTGTGTTGGCTCGAGTGCAGTGGAGAGTTTAGTTCTTGAGGTGAGACTTGAGTGAAAAGATCTTCTTAATTTGTCGTGCTTCAGTTTTAATTTCCATTCTCTACTTTTAATTATTAATTATCATACTAACCTTCCAGGGTTGTTTCAAGAGAAACATGTTTTCGATATGCTTAAAGTGTTCACTTTCGTTATTTATAATTGTGCTACACATCTGAGAGGTAAGGGCATTGTGAGATATCTTAATCGAGTTATCTGTTGGTTTAAATATACATATATATGAAAAGTATATATTTTGAGGCTCTTAAAGACATCAATCCGAAAGCATATGACCTGAAATATGAGACTCTTTCACCTACTGAAGCAAGTCTCATTCTGTAAAGGGGTAATCCCGAAAATGAGACCCCAAAAGTTTCACCACCACAAATAAACTTCCCGGCTGCGTCAACTCAACAAATAGGAAATAGAAAAATATTGCCCTCTCCATTTTTTGGGTTCTAAAACATATTGTCCCATGTGACTTTAATCCGGGTTTTACGGTAATTAATTAGGTATAATAATTCTAAGATCTATCCGCGAAATCATATTGTCTCTTTTAGTAAATAAATAGAAAAGAAAACACGAAGTGGCGGCGTTGAGAAATGGATTAACCAATATAACTAATGGATTAGAAAATCCAAGTCACGCAATCACAAAGCTTTTATGCTTAATGAAAGAGTTTCATTTGCGTCTTGACAGAAACTTATCACGCCGTACAATAGTGTGCTGTATTCTTCTGTGTCCCACTGGAGAATCAAAAGCCTTTAATCTTCTGCAAAACATTTATATTAAATCCATAATGCCACCATCATTCCACGGAATATTATTTCCACTTTATTTGTATTTCAACTTTATTCTAGTTATATTTGCTGCCAAACCAGAATTGTATGAGATGATTAAAAATACAACTGAAAGCGCCCATTGGCCTTTACAAGCTGGCTATGCTGGTTGGCTATCAACAATTTAAACGAATACGTTTCTCTCTTTAGTCACTGTCTTGTCAACATTCAGAACTTCCAAGGAATCGAAATAATTGGCATCACATCCCCCATTTACATCACCAGATTTGACGTTGTGTATTTCCAAAATTGTTCGAGTTACCCCAGAGAAACCCAGCGTCATTTCTTTGGAAAAATTCCACCAAAATCTGAACGAAATTGTTCTACCGAATCATTCAAAATTCTGGAATTTCCAGACAAGTCACTCAATTCACGTTGGTACTGCACAGATCGATTTGATTTATTCTTCCCTGAGCCTGCCGACGCTCCACATATAGTTTACCACTTCCACAAACATTCAGATGATCATTTGAATGTGTTCGATATTTCTCGAGAATATATCATCCATCGGGCTCTCCAGAGTTAAGCTTGGAGTAAGATTTTTTATTTCAAATGCAATAAAGGAGAAAGTAATTGATTTACTTATGATTCAGGTTTTGTGGCTGCCACATCCCAGCCTACATACCACTTTCTTGTCCACAATAATAATGCATCAATGTGGATGAGAAACTTTTGGAACAACCACTTTGACCAACTCTGGAAAGATACTTCTATAGATTCTCATTCTCAAGTACAAGGACAAATCTACTGGATGTTTCACTTGAAAACAAATAATTTAGATATTGATCACGTAAAGACCTTGAATACCAGACCATTCGTATCAATCCATAGTATGCATTTTGTTTTTCCATTCTGCCCCATCGAGGCTGGTTATATTGTAATTCCAATTTTTAAACAAAATTGGGAAACCCATGCAAAGCATTTCTCAGAATTCTCCAGTTTCCTTCCGCTTAGAGTGGGCTGTTACTTATCACCGCTTCAGAGCTTTTTTAAAATTAAATTTACGCTCAGAAACCTTCTCAAGAATTTCAAATCTCCATTACTTGATCGTGGAATGGCAGAATTTATTTTTCCCAACACTTCTTTCATTAAGGAAGATGACAAAACCTGTTTTTGTTGCAATTTAAATCTTGTTTACAATGAAACCCTTGGTAACACCGAACGCTTTGAAAGATTAGTCATGTCAAAAACTAACGAGAAACCGCTTCTAACTATAAACGAACAGGTTGTTGAAATTCTCCTAACCACCCTTAAAGACGTGTATACGTTCTTAAGCTGTGGAGACACGTATTATGATACGCCTGACTTTCTAGCTTTGTTCATGCCATTCTCTAAAACCACTTGGGCTTTAATAGCCATCACAATATTTGGTTGGCCGTTAGTACTGTCTATCATTGAAAACGATTTTAACTTGAGAAATGTTTTACAAGATTTTGATGCCTTGTTTATCGGTTGGGCAATGATTCTAGAACAATCTCATCTTCGAGCAACCAACTATAAAGGGAGGGGTTCTCTTTATTGCTATTGTGGTTGCGTTCTGCTTGCAATACTCGTCTTATCTAATGCTTATAAAGGAGATAATATTCGTACGCTGACAAAGTCATTCGAGTTGGTTCCATTGACCCAAGTATCTCAGCTTAACAAAGTGGGATACCATAAATACAGTAGGGTGTTTTGCTTTCCTACTTTAAGTTCTTTTACTTATTTACCTGGAATGATTATCAATGATTTAATGACGAAGAAAGAATGCATGATTAATGAATTCGAATATGAAAAAGGGATGAATAGACACCAGTACACTGATTATCAGCTTGAGTCTTAGGATCCTGTGGCTTATGAGTACTCATACTTTGGTATCCAAACCGTGTATGACCCAGGCAAACCTGATTTCTTCGGAAAGTGCAAAAACAAAGCTTTCTTAGGCTGGCGCTCTGTTTTGGAACCGTTAGAAAAGCAAATGATCCAAAAACAGTTGAAAGCATATGTTTATTTGGGGCAGGATTTCATTTTCTCTCGGAGTTTGGGCTGGACATTGAAACGATACGGAAGTGTAAAGGTCCTTAAAAGAATGTGGACTATTGTAGAGTCAGGTGTATACAATAAACTGCTTAATATCTCGTACAAACCTCCGTCTATAAGGGTTTTAGAACCACGTGCAATAAAAATTACAGGGAATATTTTCGTCCAGTTCGTTCTGCATTCATGTGGGCTTTTATTTGCGTCACTGATTTTGATTATTGAAGTACGAAGGAAGATCAGGTTTTTCTTTCAGTTTGTTTGTGGAGTATGCTACTTGGTAGTCAAACCATGCTTGCTACAATCTCAAAAACAGTTGTTGATGTGGCTTAAAATTTTCGTCACTACGAGAAACAAATTATTGCACTGGTAATGGCTATATATAATAAATATTCCACTCTTTACTAATTCTAAAATGTTACTGTAGTCATATAAAACTATGTCTTGTTAATAGTCATGCGTTCAGTGTCTTTAGGAAATATTAAAAACTGTTTTGGGAAACGTTCAATAACTAAATTGTATAGGTTTTGCTCTTGTTTTGCGCTATGTAAATAAAACAGTAATGTTCTAAGTACATCTAAAAGACAGATAATATTTTATTGTAGTTAGCGGCAATGTTGAGTGCGTGAACTTACGTGGTTAAATATTACTGTTAATTAATTAAACTGCATACTAAATTAAAGCTCGAATTATTTACGAAATGGCAACTGCTTCTCAAAAATACCATCCGCAAAGGGTCAGGAACCCTACAATCCGACTTCCTCATTCAATGGGTATCTATTGATGGAATAATTCGAAACCCTGCATCTCGTATGGCTCTAAATTGTGTAGTTTCATCAAGATAAACTTGCACACGGGTTTTTATTCACACGTCTCTTGTGTAGGTTAAATTGAGCCACATTTCGAATTCAATTTTGTTCGTCGCCTCTTAAAAGATGAAGCACACTCAATTAGGTATATGTAATTATTATGACGACGGAAAAAACCAGCGTGTAGATGGATTAATTAATAAGACTAATTCTAAGAGCTATCCGGTAAATCATCTTGTGTCTTCACGTATTTAGTAAATAAATAGAAAATAAACACGAAGTGGTGGCGTTAAGAAAACCAATTGATTAGAAAATCCAAGTCACGCAATTACCAAGCTTTTATGCTTAATGAAGGAGTTTTCTTTACGTCCTTATAACAACGTATTATGCCATCAATACCTAGTTTACATTTTTTCTTTTTGTGCACCATTGGGGAATATAAAGCCTCTAGTTTACTCCAAGAAACTTAATAATAAATTCATTAAATGTAGGAAAAAGTACTCTAGTTCTTGATTCCTACAACTCATGTTTTTATGCATAGAAGAAATGCCAATGCAAAAGAAACAGCAAATAAATGCCAATTCTGTAGTGAAGACGAAGAAGACCTTTTCCATGTTCTTCATTATCTTCATATATGTCAGAAGTACTCAATGGAACGTTCAAGACTACTTCATCACCTAGAAGTTCTGGATTCGTCACATCTATTCATTACCCTTTAGCTTGTACCAAGCTCGTGGATAAGCATCCTTTACTATGAAGACCACTGTTTCTATTTAATGCTCATGACTCATGACACGGAACAGCTTGTTCAAGCTAGTAACGGATGACCGAATAATCGAATAAAACTCTCACGTGGAGACTTATAAATCAAAACGATTCCCTAACCAACAATCACATTTTCACATTTTCCCAATCTTTGAAAAACTGTCAAGTGGCTCCAAAATGTATCCAAATCATTACAAAACTTTTTCAAAAATTTCAATTCAAAATTTTGAAATTTCAAATTTTCGACATGCACAGACTTGAGAGAGATTTGTTTCCAATATCTCGTACAAAGTTTTGTAACTTCTTAAGTTTCCAACAAGAGTTACTAAATTTTCAGGTTTTTCATGTAAATCTCAAAATTTTGAAAAATTAAAAAGATATTTTGATTTTTTTCATCAAATTATAGAAAAAATTGTTGTAACTTTTAATTTATAATTTAAAAATTTTAATAAAGTATTCTAAATTAATACAATTATAGCAAAGTATAATGCCAAATGAAGTGAAGATACTCTGTATAC
>Ga0194135_10001491_pt1 | contig 14019 bp, 13 predicted proteins | sample LitLau_LLRF_2013_FD_134024 | JGI IMG/M metagenome (GOLD analysis project Ga0194135, IMG submission 134024) | Freshwater sediment microbial communities in response to fracking from North America - Little Laurel Run_MetaG_LLRF_2013 (version 2) | ecosystem: Environmental > Aquatic > Freshwater >...
ACAGCGGCACCTCTGACCGAAGCTCCATCTACAGCGTTACCTCTGGTTGGAGCCTCTTCCACAGTGGCACCTCTGACCGAAGCTCCATCTACAGCGTTACCTCTGGTTGGAGCCTCTTCCACAGTGGCACCTCTGACCGAAGCCCCTTCTACAGTGGCACCTTTGACCGAAGCTCCATCTACAGCGTTACCTCTGGTTGAAGCCTCTTCCACAGTGGCACCTCTGACTGAAGCCCCTTCTACAGTGGCACCTTTGACCGAAGCTCCATCTACAGCGTTACCTCTGGTTGAAGCCCCTTCCACATTGGCACCTCTGACCGAAGCCCCTACCACAGCGGCACCTCTGATTGAAGCCCCTTCTACAGTGGCGCCTTTGACCGAAGCTCCATCTACAGCGTTACCTCTGGTTGGAGCCTCTTCCACAGTGGCAACTCTGACCGAAGCCCCTACAACAGCGGCAGATCTGACTGAAGCCCCTTCTACAGCGGCACCTCTGATTGAAGCCCCTTCCACAGTGGCACATCTGACCGAAGCCTCTACCACAGCGGCACCTCTGGTTGAAGCCCCTTCTACAGTGGCGCCTTTGACCGAAGCTCCATCTACAGCGGTACCTTTGGTTGAAGCCCCTTCGACAGTGGCAGCTCTGACCGAAGCCCCTACAACAGCCGCAGCACTGACTGAAGCCCATTCTACAGCGGCACCTCTGATTGAAGCCTCTTCTACAGTGGCAGCTCAGACTGAAAACTCACATTCGGAAGTCCAAATGGAAGCATCTTCGGTTCCACCGCGGAAGCGCAAACAGAAACAGAAACGGCCGTCGCAATAAGTTTGAAATCGGCAAGTCTCTCACCTTTCGCAACTGAAGTCAAACAGAACGTCCACAAATTAATAAAGACTACCGGCGGCGGTTGAGCAGAACTAGCATTCCAATATAATTAATTGAGTATTAAATCATATTTATTTTATTAAACACTAAAACAAATGAATAGTGCTGAAAACGAATGAATTATTTTCCCCAACTTTCTCAAACTGGTAAAAACGAAAGTAACGATTTAACGACGCCACTTTGAGTGAGTTTTGGTATTGTAGAGACATCTACATTTCCTTGGTGCAGAGAAGAGGGAAATGAACTTTGCAATTCAAGGTCATATTTCAAAATTGTCAACACAAAACCTTGATTCGTCATTCACTCATCGTCATCGTTCAACTTGGGCTTAAGTTCACGTCATCAACCATCAAACGTAAATTTCTCGTTCTACTATTTTGTATCCATTTTGTCGTCGTGTACTGAATTGAATAGCTCATTTCATTAGTTTAGTTGGTCTCGTGATTTCGGTTGTTTTGACACCTCTACTCCTCCCACTGTTAGCCGATTGTTCATCAATAAGTCAAGCCAAGTCATTAAGTTTCTAATTTATTAGAAAACACACAAGTGAACACGAGACAAATATCGCGGATCAGTCACGGTGCTGTGTGTACCGTCACACTTCTAAATTCTTGGTGGGTAGGGGCTTAGCGTATATTAGTCGGGGTTTTTATCTTGGCCGGCGAGGTAAGGAAAAGAAGGAAGACATTTGACCAACCTGTATAGTACATGGTTGATTTACGTAGCATTCATAATTCGTGATCATTTTTTATATAGTGGTGTATTGTCAATTACGGAAAGATGAAGATCACGGTTGTAACGATGTCCGACGTGACGTTCACTCTGGACGTACACGAGGATTTGGAATTGGAAAACTTCAAGGCGTTTTGTGAAGTTGAATCCGGAGTACCCTCGGCGGAGATACTTCTTGTATTTAACGGTCAATCGCTTGCTGGGGACCAGACAACGCTCAAGGTATTTTATATTTTAATGATCCACATGTTTTGATGTTAGGTTTGGTATCCATTCACTCTTGATTTTCTTAATCGGATTTGTCTTTTTACAAAAGCAACATGGGTTAAAAGAGGGTGACTTGGTAATGCTCCAAGCTCAACGAACTGGCCAACAAAGTGGAAGACAAGGAGGAGGAGGGCAACTAAGAGGTGGAGCGCAGCTACCAACAATTCCTCAGATTGACTTCAGTGCTATTCAAATTCCAACAAATCGTCCTACGTCCGCAGGTCAAACACCCAGACCACAAAATGACGAAGATGATCCAGCCTTCATACGAGATCAGATTATGAGGAATCCTCAACAGCTGGCTTTACTGAAGCAGAACAATCCTCCATTGTCTGAAGCCTTGCTCAGTGGTGACTTTGGTATGAAACCCAATTAATTTCTAGTGTTGTCTCTCCTCCACCATGTGTGGAGGATACGCACATGACGGAGAGTCTGCAGTGGGCCTAACTCAGGCCTAGGCGGCGTGGACGAAAGTCCCCTCCTGAAACATACATAGTGTTGTTGGATCTTTTAACCCAATTTACATTTTGAATAGAACGTTTTTCCAAGATGATCCGAGAGATGCAACAGCAGCATCGAGACAAAGAACTTCAGCGCTTTCGCCTCCTCACTGCAGATTCAATGGATGTCGAAGCTCAGCGTCTCATTGAAGCAGAAATTCGGCAGAAGCAAGTTGACGCCAACATGGAGGCAGCGATGGAGTTCAGCCCTGAAAGTTTTGGCACCGTCTGCATGTTGTACATTAATCTGAAGGTTAACGGAGTCCCAGTCAAGGCTTTCATTGATTCAGGTAAAATCGCCCAAACCATTGATTTCGTACCAACGTTGAAACTATTTTTTTTCGGAAATAGGAGCTCAAACGACAATCATGTCCACCGAATGTGCTGAGCGCTGCAAGATTATGAGACTTGTTGATACTCGATTTTCTGGAATTGCAAAGGGAGTAGGAACGCAAAAGATTCTGGGGAGAATTCATATGGTCCAAGTTCAAATTGCACACGACTTTTTTGTCTCATCATTTTCAATCCTCGAGGATCAGAAGATGGACATGTTACTGGGATTAGACATGCTCAAGCGACACCAAGTAAAATATCCCCAACAATTCATCACTTTACCAAACGATGATAGACAATGGAATTGATAATCTAATCAGGATTATTTTCTCCATAGTGCGTCATAGATTTACAAAAAAATGTTTTGAAAATCGGGACCACGGGCACAGAGACTTCCTTCCTTCCAGAGTCAGAATTACCGGAAACAGCTCGGCTTACTCAGACCAGATCAGACACGCTCATGGACATTGAGGAAGCTACCCACTCTGTCGGTGGAGAGGATGCAGGATTGGCACGTGCAATTGAGGAGAGTATGCGAGAACAGCAGAGGGGAAGTGGCAGCGGGTCTGGACCACAGTAACAATTATAAGACTTTCCATTTTTATACTCTCAAATTTTTCCAAATTCCAAGAGTACTCTCAATGAAATCAAATTACTAACGTCCAGTCAGAGTGAAGGGGGTTAAGTGAAATTGAACTAATACTTAACGTAAGGTGCCTTGGATTGTTCCCTGGTAGAAGACAAATCTAAAAGTTTCCCTGATTTGATTTAACGTTTTTATTCAAAAGTTTAGTTTGGAGTTTATTAGAATTACGTTCTTGGCACTTGTTGATTAAATTAACTTCAGTCAAAACAAAAATAAGAGGGGAATTGTAAATAATTAAAAATTTAAGCTCGAATTAACCTTTCCCCGATTTCGGAATCCCACGCTTATATTTCTTTCTAGTTTCTTTCTTACTTAAACCACTACCACCGTTGTTGTTGGGAGAATTCGATTTGGTCTGGTTCTGATTGGTCAAGTTGCTTTTCTGAACACTGCTGCTGCAGTCACACCATGGAGAAAGTTGAGTATTGCAGTGGAGTTGGACATTGAGCACGGTCACGGCCGTCTCCTCAATTGTCATGTGTGAAATACTTTGGAGTGTGTAGTTAACATTGTGGAGACCAGTGAGACGGTCCCGTCGTCTAGTCTTGTTGTATTGCCCGTAACACTTAGCGTGATCTCGAGGTCTCTGTTTGGGACTGTGGATATGCCTAAATGTGGATTTCATCCCGGTATTGATTCCGCTTGGACGGATTACCTGAAAACCGAAACAAGGACTGATGAATCCGTACAGTGAAGAGAGAAGAAAGATAGGATGAGCTGGAACTGACCTGAGTCTGGCTCTGCTTCAAGCGGACGAAGAATTCATCGTCCTCCAGCCCCCATCCCCAATAAACATTACTCATTCCATCAACAGCCCGAAAAACCGTGGATGGGACAACCAGGATGCCGCCAATGAAGGAGGAATAGTTATACTTTGGATGAAGGCCAGGAGCAGCGACGTGAGTTACACTGTGTGGCTGAGGGTATTTGTAAGGAAGGTCATGGTTCAGTGGCAAGAGGTCAACATCGTGCATCACAATGTAGTCACATGGCGTTTTGCGGTCTGGACTGGTCACATACTGGAATCCAATGTTAATCAGCGATGCCCGGTTGAACCGATACTTATCCATCTATTGAGATTTGAGTAAAGGATAAAGGATTGTTCATGGAATGGGAAAATGTTGATTAATTAATCCGGGCGTGACGCTGACCTGGTTTACGACAACAATATCATGTTCAATCTGTTGGTTATTGAGGAAGCGATGAATGAAGGGAGCAAAGGTAAGGAGTTCCTCGAAGCGTTCTCGAAATGGCACAATTACGCCCAGTCGATGCCGGGGAGTTTGTTCGACATTAGTTACAGGAAGCGATTTCTCGATTCCTAAATCAGAATTAATTGACATTTATTGAAAAGATGAATTGACCGTCCCCACCAGACCAGAACCCTTTTTTTGGTCACTTACGCTTGAAGGAGCTTGGTAGAGATGAGTTTCCAAGAAGTATGGTAACCAGGCAACAGCAGAGTATTGCAGCGATGAGGATTTTAAGTAAGATTGAATTACGTTTATTCCTCCATGCCATTTGGGGTTCCTTAAAAAAATTAAACAGCAATATTCTTCCACATAATTTCACATAAGTGAGAGCAGACATTAGCGACAGGAAACGGATGATAGATTCGGATTATCACTACGCTCTGTCCTCCTGGGTCACGCCACGCTCACTCTTCTGCATTCGGCATTAGAAAATTATTAAACTCATCATGAAATGGATATGCATGGAAGGATTTTAAACCCTGCATATGAATGAATGAGCAACTTACAGCTAAAGTTAACAAAGATCATTTTACAAATGGACTCTTCGAGGGCAAGGATGAACGCATCCCCCTTCTATTCAAAATCACTGTTTTCCATTTGCCATTCTCTCTGCATGGACAAGCTTCCAATAATAATTATAGCACTTATCTTTTATCTATCTCTCAATTTATCTAGAAATCACAAAGCTGATTCCTAGAGGATGGGGTATTGAATGATGAGGATGACGCAGAAAGCCCAATGGATTTGGATACCTGCTGGATTCTACTAGGCTTCGTCCAGAAGAATTGAAACTCTGTTGTTCAGCCAGTTCAGCTTCACCACACAGCGATTATTGACCATTTGATAACACAAAGAAGAGGATTACTTCTCTCATAATTAATCCCAATCCCAGCAGCAAAGGGGAGGATAACTCTGGAACTGGAAGTGAAAGCAAAGGTGAATTAATACCCGCATTCCGGAAATACTAGAAACTCGTTTTCGTCAAACGTTCCTTAATTTTGGTAAGCGTCATTAACTTCCTAATTCCTCCGTCTTGCCTGCTTGTCCTCTCTTCCGCCTCCGCCATTCACAGTCTATGATACTTTTTGTCATAAATTTAGCTAACAATAGTTAAAAGTTCGTTCAACTCAAGCCACAATTATTAAATGATCAGTTTCAGTAACCAATTCACTTCACTTCCGTTTTCGATAAAAATCTTCGCAAAACGAAGATCTTTGTTGGTAAGGTTAAGAAAAGTTTTGAATGTGATGCTGGCGGCGGCCCCGAGCTTTATGACTTTGACCGAGACGTCCCACTCCCACTCCCACTGTACAGCATCTCCCTGCCCTGCTGCATCTCATGATCTCACCCTCATCTCATCTGTTCCATAATAACGGTATCCGTAATCCCTGTCCTGTCAAACAGAAGTCAAACGAAGATGTTAGTGTCAGTGTGTGTCTGCTTGTCACTTTTCTTCTTGTCCAGTTTTTAGGGGAAGGAGATGAGTCATCTTTGTTTTTAAGCAACATAAAAGACTATTAGGGCTAGGGGAACAATACTACAATAGGAAGATTAAGATTGCACTAAACTTGCATCTGCTGGTTGTGGTTTCAGTTATTTATTTGTCATTAATTTCTTTCATTACGCCCACCACAGTGTATTCACTCGAGCCAGTCGTTTCCTTCGACAGGAGGCGAGCGGGCGACTCATCATCACCATCGCCCAATTCAGCCCAACAGAATAACCGTTACCAATCGGTGAGGATGCAAACTGGGGGCTCTGAAAATGGCTCACCTCCTGAACCAAGGGTCTCCCTCGTCTCTATCGACCCCACAATATCGCTGGTAAGTCAAGGACTACACTCTGTGACACAGTACACTGCTTGACATGCTGACGAGCAAGAGCAACAGGGCAAAGTTCACTATGGAATTCAATATGGCGACCCTTCATTACTGTGTACCTTTTTAATCTCTGCAGGTGGAAAACGTGAGCATCAATCAACCTGGTGGCCGCGTACGCCCTGGCAATGAAAAGGCGCCACTCCTCTCTCAAAGACGACTCTTTCGAAGTTTAGGCGGATTTACGAATGGGTTGTCCAGTCCATTCGGTTTGGGAAGTCCAGAATCAAGTGGTGGCTACCAAGAATTTGGATCCGGGCATGATGTGACACAAAGCTACCAATCCTCATCGAGCACAACGTCCACCAGAACTCTGGACACATTTGCTGGAGTATTTTGTCCAGTTACGGTAGGTTTTATATTTTATGTAATTATTTTGTTATCTAATTTATGTATGATTTTAGCTCTCCATGTTCAGTGCACTCCTCTTTCTCCGAGTGGGTTTCATTGTAGGGAATGCTGGTCTAGTTTGGACGCTGGTTCAATTCGCCATTGCGTACGCAATACTCACGTTTACTGTTTTTTCCATTTGTGCTATCAGCACCAACGGGGCTGTAGAAGGAGGCGGGGCCTACTGTAAGTAATTCTCAGCAGTTGTTTGTTCTCTACTCTCTGGATCTCTCCATCTAAATGTATAACTTTTAATTGAAAATTTTGTAATTTCCAGTCATGATATCCCGAACTTTGGGACCCGAGTTCGGTGGAGCCATTGGCACTCTTTTTATATTTGCAAACATCGTTAGCTCTGCACTGTATATCACTGGCTGTGTGGAAGGAATTGTGGACAACTTTGGAGTGGGAGGATACTTCATTGGAGACGGAGCAGGACTTCCGAATGCCAGATGGTGGAGATTCCTGTACTGTACTGGTATCAATATATTGAACCTCGGAGTCTGCCTCATCGGCGCGTCTCTATTTGCTAAAACATCTGTCCTTGTTCTTGGCACCGTTGGCGTTTGTCTATTGACCGTCCTTGCCAGTTATTTTCAACCTGGGAATATTGAAGTAAGCAAATCCGCGGCCATCTTTTTATTATCCTTAGGCGAGGCGTAGACAATTAATTATTTGCCATAGATATTTTGCCTGCTCTGGGGGACTAACTATAAGCTCCGAATTCCTGTTCCTTAGGTTGGAATTCCAGCAGGGAACGAACTGGTGAACAGGAGCATCACAACAACTTTCAACTTTACTGGATTTAACGCTAAGACTTTCAACAGCAACGTGTGGAGTTCTTATGGACCCGACTATAGTTCCCCGAAAGATTCACCCGATGTCAATTTTGCGCTTGTTTTTGGTGTCCTCTTTTCCGGCGTCACAGGAATTATGGCTGGAGCCAACATGTCAGGTATGGCATCTCCTATTTTCCTGATTTTTATAAACCGTTACAAATGTGTGATTACAGGTGAACTGAAAGTGCCGGGTAGAAGCATACCCCGCGGAACGCTGTCTGCAGTTGGATTTACATTTATGGTCTACATTACGCTAGCCCTCTTCACGAGCTCTACGTGTACCACGGAACTTCTGAAGAACAATTACATATTCATGATGGGAATCAACTTCTGGGGACCGTTTGTTACCATTGGGATTTTGACCGCGACATTTTCAGCATCCCTAAGTAATCTGATCGGTTCTTCTCGAGTACTGGAGGCCGTGGCAAAAGATGACATTTTCGGTATAGTCGAGGCTGTTTTTATTCCTATTTTCCTGGTGATGCCATTTTGGCAATTTCTTATCGTCATCTTAACCATAGGTTCACTTTTGAGGTTCGTTACAAGTGGAACGACTGAGACTGGGAATCCAATAATGGCCGTCTTGACTTGTTTTGTGATTGTGGAAATGTTTCTGCTAATTGGGTCCCTCAATGTCATTGCACAACTGAACTCTGTCCTGTTCCTCTTGTCTTATTTTGCCATGAATTTGGCATGTCTGGGCTTAGAGTTGTCATCTGCTCCTAATTTCAGGTAATTCCAAATCAAAGTTTATTTTGTTGTAAGTCCCAAGTGATAATCTAATAGAACTCCATTTCCCATTTCTAGACCCGCGTTCAAATACTTTTCATGGCATACAGCTCTGCTCGGGATGCTAGGGACTCTGATTATGATGTTCGTCATCAACGCAATTTACGCCAGCCTCGCCATCATCGCCTGTCTCGTTCTCGTCATCCTACTCCATGTCCTCTCTCCGTCCAGGGCTGAAAATTGGGGATCTATTAGTCAGGCGCTGATTTTCCATCAAGTTAGGAAGTATCTCTTACTTTTGGACTCACGCAAGGACCACGTCAAGTTCTGGAGGCCTCATATGCTTCTACTCGTAGCCAACCCAAGAGCTGCCTGCCCTCTGATTGACTTTGTCAATGACATGAAGAAAAGTGGCCTCTATGTTTTGGGACACGTCCAGGTAATTCCCTTGAACTTATGAACGGTTTCGTGTTAATGCGTCTCCGCCTCATCAATTGATGACATTAACCAACCGCTCTTAATTGGGGTATTCTAAATACACAGACTGGTGATTTCGACACGATGGCCACAGACCCCGTCGTGGCTGACTATTCCAATTGGTTGTCACTCGTGGATCATTTGAAAGTGAAAGCTTTCATTGAGTTGACGATTGCCCGCTCCGTGCGGGAAGGGATGCATCATTTGGTCCGTATTTCGGGGTTGGGCGCCATGCGTCCGAATACAATCGTCCTGGGCTTCCACGACGAGACTCCGCCCACTGACTTTTTTAATGGCAACGAATGGTCCCCTAATGCATACAAGACGGATCGCTTCAAGGATACGTTTCCACTACGGAATGCTTATGATGCTCGTCTTTCCGTTGAAGAGAATGTCGAAATCATCAAGGACATCATCAAGATGCAAAAGAACGTCTGTATCTTGCGAAATATGGCACAATTGGACAAGCAAGCGATTGTCAAGTACGAAATATTATTCTAACCTTGGAGTTTCTCATTCTTTAATTCCAAAGCTAAATTGGGAAAATTGTTTTAGGAACAAACGAATGTTTCTGGACGTTTGGCCAATCAACTTCTTCTCTGGAGATCCGAATAGTCTTATGGATCCAACGAGCCTCTTCCTCCTCCAGCTAGGATGCATTTTGAACATGGTAAATCAATCGATAACAAATTTTCAATCAATGGGAAATTCAAAAATCCTGTATTCAATTCGCTTGGTTTCTAGGTTTCTACGTGGAAAGGTCTCACTCTCCGCGTCTTTCTTTGCTGCACCGCAACATCAACGGAGTCATCAGTGAATCGTGAGGCAGAACTCAAACGAATGCTCCAAATCCTAAGGATAAAAGCGAGGATTGTGGTCGTTCCCTGGGATAACGTTTTAGCTCGTCAACTTCCAGAGGGATTCCCAGAGGATATGCCGAATGCAATGGAGTCTGCACCACAGTGGTCGCTTCCAACAATCAAGGCGGAGTACATACAGAGGTAATTTCCACATTTCCTATTTCCTCACTTAACTCATCATCACAAGTCTCAAATAATTGCTGAATTTTTGTTATTTTATCATTTCAGCGTCAATTGCATGCTCCGTGAACATTCTGTGAGTACGGCAATTACTTATGTCTACCTTCCAGAACCTCCGCACAGTCCTGCTGAGTACCGACCTTACTTCCAGAAACTATCACAACTTACTGAGGGCTTAGGCCCATCTGTTTATGTTCATGGTATTAGTCCTGTCACCTCAACCACCATTTAAGCATTTTGGACCAATCAAAATTCAGTATTCCATTAATTAACGATGAATGATGGATGGCAGCAAATACTTGGAACTTTATACCCCTACGAATAGGATGACAAGTACATTTATCATTTAAAGTTCACGTCATCATTAAGATAGTTTCTGTTTGGCAAGCAGTAGTCACTTTTCAGTTTCACTTCGACAACAACAACTCATCTACACAGATATAACAGGGTGTTAGATTGTATTTCCCTAAAATTAATTCACCAGCGTGATACTAATGAAAATTTTTACCATTTGCAGCGAAAGCGTTTATAGTGGGCACATGTGTACGGAGCCCCAAGTTAACCTTCACCATAATTTATTAACAGTTTCATATAATTTCCATTTGAATGAGAAATGAGAACAGGTTACATTCGCATTTTAAGTTTCACGCTCGGTTCCACGTAGGTTATTTCTAATTAAATAATCAGTCATTAATATTCCCCTCTACAATAGACTAATTCCACATTTCAGAATTAATTATTAGCACTTTCCTCTAATTCTACTAACACTGTGATACGAATACAACCTTTACTGGAGAATGAAGATATTAAACCTTAAAAGTCTTTTGTTCACTTGCCTCTCCTGTTCATTTTAATTTGTATACAACATAACCCAACTCTTTTGTAAGCGTAAGTTTCTGATCAATGAGTCATTTAGTGGAGCTCAATAATGAAGCCAGCGAGGCCTTTTTGTGAGAGGGTCCTTCCCCTTGCCCTGCCTGTTGCATGATTTCAAAATGTTGCGTAGTGAAGCTTGGAATTCTGACGCTGCCGTGGGGAGGACCCACTGAAGGTCGACCGCGTGGCTGGAGATGAGAAATGTCGGCACCCCTGACTGCAGTTTTGGATCGTGAGAGTAGTGGTGACAGGCACCGGTCGTTTTCCTTTCCATCATCGTCGCTTTTCCCACGTCCATGACTTCGGCCGCGGAAGTCCGGCTCTCCTCTTTCCAGATTCTCCCGCATCTAAAATGGGGTGGACTATTTTCATTAAAGTTGTATGAGCTGTAAGTTCTAATTGAAGGGTATCCGGATTGTGGTCTGCCTACTTACGTTGTTGGAGGAAGCATTGAAATGCAACCCAAGGCTCCGTGAAGGGGAACGGGTTGGTTGGAAGCGGTCCTGATGGCCATGAGAGAACTTTGAAAGTCCTTTGACTCCGTTTGAGGCTAAATGGTAAAGACCAGAGTTGGAGACCCCTGTTCGTTGGAAATAGAAAGCATTAAGAACTTTTCAATGAAACAATTCTAACAAAAACTATTTCTTAGTTTGTGGGGAAGGTCGATAAGTGGTCAAAGGGGTCAGGGGTCTCACCGTGGCGCGTATGAGGCTTGTCTCCATTCGCGTCTTCGTAGAGTTTGGGCTTGGAGAGTCGAGCCGCAGAGGGGAACTTCCTTGCTTCATTCTCATAGTAGCTTTTCAATTCTTGAGGGTTCGTCATTTTAAGTGGTTTCGTGTCAATCAAGTAGTCGAGCCAGTAGACGGAGGCTCTGTCAGGGATATGGAACGGATGGACTTTCTTCGGCTTGGCCATCTTGGCCATATGCACCCAATCGTATGGCATATTCCACCGAATTATTCTGAATCAATTATTACATAACTGTTGCTTCTGGCACTGACTTCTCTAAAAAAAGTTTCCGTTTTCTTCCAAAGAATCTGGAGGATGTAGTTTTAGCAGGGTAGTTTAGCAGTTTAGTCGGTTTGTAGCTCACTTCATCATCAATATGCAACGGAAACTGTTACAGCTCGAACCATTCATTGTTATGGCGACTGAATTAATCACGGCTTGGATAGCGTGTGTGGTTGTAAATTCATTTGATCAGCATGGTGGCATTGGCATCCGGAAACGAGATCAACTGCGGCAGCACTTCTCACAGAATCCCCCAGTAGTCTTGAGCATAATGGAATTGGGAAGAAGGAGTTTCTCCCTGATAGACATAGTCGCATTGTCCCGAGACTGGAATACTGGAACTCTGTTCTTGGAGTGAGGAACTACCCATGCCAGTATTTCCGGTTGAGTAGTTGTCACTTCCACTTGTCTCGTTTGTAAATTGAACTTCAGCTAGGTATGGATACTGACTCTGGTTTTGCCCAGAATTGGGAGGAATGTTCCCGGTAGTTTCTATTCCGCAGAAGTTTTGCGAGTATGGATCCGATTCAGCGATAAATTGACGCATTTGCTCAGACTCTGACCCACCAGCTATGGGATATTGATCACAAGGGGCAGATGTCAATGACGAATCAGAAATGAAGTAGTTGTTCCCTGGATATTCATAACGTTGATCCAAAAATCCGGCCGCTTCACCTGTTGTAAAGGATTGCGTTTCTAAGCCGGCCAATGGCTCAATCAGTTCTCCCGAGAATGCTGTTTGAGAGAAAGGGGAAATCCCTGAGAATCCTTCCCCTGGAGCTTCGACGCTTTGGAAATCTTCGGAATTGACTTCCAACAGCAAGATTTCGGCCACGGTAGATGGGACAGGAACGCTGGGCTGTTGCGACTTTCTCATACGCTTTCGTTTCACTGGACGTGGAGGAATAATGGAAGCCATGCCGTCCCCGGGATGCTGTTTCATGGTGTGGATTTTTAAATCTGCATTTGAAGCATAGGCTTTGGGACAGGTTGGATATTTGCAGGGATATTTCTTGATCCCAAGGTGTCTCGCTTCATGATCTTCCAGTTTAAACTTCCGAGGAAATCCTTTCCCACAAGTTGCACAGATGAAGGGTTTTTCTCCAGTGTGAATACGTAGATGGAAGTCCAGCTTGTCCTTTCTTGGAAATTCCTTCTGACAGAAACTGCAAATAAACTTTTTCACGGCTGCAGTTCCAGAGTTGTGCTTGAGGGCAATGTGGGCAGAGAGAGCGGTGTCGCTGGAGCAGCCAATACCACAATCCATGCATCGCTTCACTTCTTCATGGAATTTCAGTTTATGATTCGTAAGATTGATCCGACGCTCAAATACTTGATCACACAAAAGGCATGGAAATGACTGCTGCTTCTCATGACGGCGGCGCTTGTGATTCAGAAGACTTCGCTTCCGACGGAAGGAGAGATCACACTCGTTACAAATGAAGCACTTCGTGTTGGGATGCTCAGTTTTCTTGTGTTCGTTTAGGACCTTCAAGGAATCGAACGTGATTGATTCGCCAGTGCAATCGCAAAATTCACAGGTATAAGGGCCTCCTTCACACCTTGACAAGTGGAGGAGGACTCTATCGTAGCTTTGCATTGCTTGCAGACAAATCCCACAGATGAAACGTTTAAACTTCTCAATTTCCCTTGCGTCTGTGGCTAGGCCAGCTTCCGGCTGTGAAAATAAAAAAATGCGGATGGAACAAAGTGAGAAAAACGGTTAAGATAAAAAGTAGGGAATTGCAGGCTGACATTATGGGCAACCTGCTTCTTTTTCGGACAGGAATGTGCCAGGTAAAGTTGCCTAGACTTATATAGCCTGAAACACATGCGGCAACAGACAACTCCATCCGCCTGAAAAATTGACACAAACGAGACAATCAGATACCAAACCGCCATTACAAATTCACCACGGACATAAGTTATGTTTACGGTATCAATTATTCCTTCCCCGCGATTATCACAGGAAGGGAGAGCCGCAGGAACAGCCTTTTCTTTTCTGGAAATTGTAGTAGTCGTTCCTCGCTTCCTTTGTTCAACCCGCTGCAGTTCACCTGTCCAGTTAATTTCAATCGAGTTTCCAGCAGCGGCCCGAAACGGCCGAGACAATCTTCCGCCTCCATTCTCGATGACGGAGTGATTGAAAGGGACTGGATTGGAA
>Ga0194135_10001492_pt1 | contig 14019 bp, 18 predicted proteins | sample LitLau_LLRF_2013_FD_134024 | JGI IMG/M metagenome (GOLD analysis project Ga0194135, IMG submission 134024) | Freshwater sediment microbial communities in response to fracking from North America - Little Laurel Run_MetaG_LLRF_2013 (version 2) | ecosystem: Environmental > Aquatic > Freshwater >...
AAAGTAAAGTAAAGTTTTGTGATTTCAAATGCTTTTGCTTGTCTCTCCTGGTCACATGCTCTCTATTCCTCCAATTTTCATTCGCTGGATTTTGTCTTGGCTCTTTGGACGAGCGGTCAGGCACATCTCACTCACAGACTCATCACTCTCAGGGACGGAGTACCGCACCGCACATGCCACAACAACTCACAACATTAAAACTCTCAAAACTCTCCATGTTTTGATGAATTTCAATTAATTTGGCAACATTTAAATTTAAATTTAATCCTATGACTAAAATAAGTCAAAATGCATCAAATGATTAAAAAAAACTTATTTCAGCCATAATAGGCTTGCTTGGTTATGCCGGTGCCACAAAGTACAAGCCAATTAAAACTTCATAGAATTGGAATCCCTTATTCTTTTCACCTTAACCTGTTTACGCCGCATTGCTTTCTTTTTAAATTAGGAGTGTTAGCGATCGCAAAGGTCAGGGGTCAAGGCATGTCAGATTCCATATGAAAGGTCAAAGGCTATGTAAGGTTTGCTGTCAATCCTTTTCAGAGTATATAAAATTGGCAACAGGGAGGATTGGTATGGACTGGGAATGGGAGTTTTTGAGGAACTCGTTGGCTCTCTTCCGTTGTCTTCGTTTTTTTTTTGTCGAGTGAAAGTGGGTGTCTTGTGTGGAGAAAGTTGCTGGTGGATGGTGGTGGTTTTCCGGACAAGTCACAAAAGTTCACTTCCACACAATTAAATTACTCAACTTTAATTATACGATATTCCTCCTTCCTAAACCTTCGTAATCAAATTGAAGACGGACGCAGGAGACAAGAGGGAATCACATTCTCAGAACAAACAAAACACAGGATTCTCCATACAGTAAAACAGTGGCTTGGTCCTCTTGTCGTTCCTCGTTCGTGAACAAAAGGTTCAGCAACCAGCCCAGCACAGTCCTAATCTGGATCCCAAAGGAGGATGTTTCCAGCCAACTCAAGTGCTGACTTGAGTCAATATGATTTCATTTCCAAAGAAAATGAGAGTAAATGGAGAGGACTCTTTGTTCCCGGTCTCCAGAAGGTAATTACTCAATCACAATCAATTTTAACCCACCCGTACATTGCTCAATTCAAGCCTTTCTTATTCGTATACTTCTCCAGGTATCCCAGCAAGTTGGACATTCCACCAAGGCAAAGGAAGATGCCATTTATCACGTCGAGCGCCTTATTCTGCAACTGTTGGGAGAGCTCTGCAGCCGTCCTACCCCACACTCTGTTCCTGAAATACAAGACAGAATTCAGAAAATGTTTCCTCCGCCGGTGGATAAGTGGGCAATGGACGAAGCCACGAGTGCCTTGAACAAGTCGGGCAAAAAGAAGAATTATGAGCTAGTCTTCCCGGTGGATAAAATCCATTCCTTACTTCAAAAAGTGAGCCATTTCTCAAGACGTTATATTGGATTCCAATGCAACGTTTGATCCTCTTAGTTCACAAGTTGTAATACCTTATTTCGTGTTAGGAAGTACTGCAACACAAAATTGACCATAATGTGACGCTGTACATTTCTGCCGTACTGGAATATATATCTGCGGATATTCTCCACGTAAATTCTCATTGAAAATATCTCCTCTCTTTACAAATAAGGGAAGTCATATGACTCATGTGAAGCTCTCGCTATTTTTCTCTACAGTTAGTGGGGAACTATGTCAAGCATAGCAGACATGGAGAATTCACCGTTCAAGACGTCAAGGCCGCCTTGATATGTGACAAAGTGAGTTTAGTTTGTTACCCAAGTTTTTCTGATATTCCCATTGAGAGTCACTTGCAGAGAATGTTTCATTATAATGTTGGTTTGCAGGTCTTATGTGATTTATTCAAGTTAGGTGATACAGGGACGTTAGATATAATGGAAGAACAACCGTTACCTAGAAATTCACTTTCATACAACGAGGTAATCAAGTGAACCTAAAGTGAATTCCAATTTATTTCGGAAGAGGTAACGGTGAAACAAGTTTTTGTCCATTTTTTACACAGGTGGTGGAAGACTTGCTACACTCCGAAAGACAATACCTACGTGATTTACAAATGCTTACGAAAGTCTTCCGTGAACATCTTGCTAGCCAATTAGACACTGTGAACCAGGTAACTGTCAGACATCTTTTCATATAATAAGGCTGACAAGTGACAGGAAACGTAGGTTCTAATTTTTTTTTGTATTTTCAGCGGTTAGAAACAGTATTCTCGTGTATAGAAGACATTACTGAATTAACCATAACGCTAATCAGCATGGTAGAAGATAATGTAGAAATCAGTGAACCAAATCAAGTCTATGCTGTTGGTTTTATTATCCTTGAATTGGCAGAGGTTCGGTCTTTGAAATTGTTTAACCAGCTCATACACACTTAAATATTATGGTGCGATTTTTCGAATTCACAGAATTGGGAGTTCGACGTGTACGACCGATATGCAGAAGCGTTCAACGATTCTTGCCAGAGGGAATTGACAGGAATTCTAAGTCAGCATGATATTGAGTCGGCGTTGTCTACGGCTGGTCATGGCTACGTGGAAGCTGTGAAATTTTATTTCCCAAAGCTACTTTTGGAGCCATTTCATCATTGCGTTCAATACTTTGAATACATCAAGGTAAGAATCGGCCTCTGAGGAATATGAAAAATCATTAATTCATCCAATTTAATTTCTGCTCAACCTTTTCGTCCCCAGTTGTTATATGGATTATCTCCGTCGGAAGCTGACAAGTCGGAGTTCCTCCAGGCCGACAGCGTCTTAACTTCCTTGAAGGCCGTTTTGGAGGGTCTAAGTATTCCAAAGAAACTGAATGGGTACGAAAATACTAGTCACAGTTGTGTTATGTTGAATTATTCAAATTCTCAATGTGATTATCATATCAAATTTATTATAATTGATTCAGGGATCTGAATTTAAGGATATCTGGGAAAGGAAACAAAGCGATTGCTCAGCGGAAGGGAATGGAGATCAAGATACAAGTTGAAGGCTTCTGTGATTTATATAGTCAATCATATTTTAACGAATTCTTTTGCGGTGAGCACAAATATATTTATAGACATCTTTATGCTCAATGGTTCTTCAATTGGATTTCATGATCTTTACCTTTGAACAGAGGGGGAGCTTCAGAAGTTGGGCAGTGGGAAGAAGCCTTCCGAGCGATATGCTTATCTCTTCGATGGGTGTTTGATCATGTGCAAACCATGTCATAGGAGAACCTCCGTTGTGACAGGAGGACCACAACATGAATACAGACTGAAGGAATTCTTTTACTTGACGAAGGTTGAAGTTCGGGATAAGGAAGCCACAGAAGGTAAGGGAAGAGAAATAATATAGATAAAAGTTCATTGAATTTCTTTACTGGGTACTGGAGCACTCACTTAAATGGAGTCATTTATACAGAATGGAAACACCTGTTTGAGATTTTGCCAAGGGATCAGTCTCCAATTATTCTGTCGGCGAAAACCCAGGAAGAAAAGACTAATTGGATGGCTGTACTAGTCATGCTTACTACGAAAAGGTTAGGTTGTGTGTTTGAAATGTGTATAATTCAATCAATCCTTTCTCACGCTTACCTTGCTTGCTTGTTCCTTATTACAGTATGCTGGATCGCCTATTAGATCGCATTCTATCCGATGACGAAAGAAAGCATCCCCTGCAACTTCCAACGAGAGAGAAATACCGGTTCGCTGTTCCAGATTCCGAAGACAACATTGTATTTGATAAGGACAATGGAAACCATTCTGTGATTAAGGTACTCAACCTATAAGAATATGGTAATTCAGACTCGTTGTACACCGTGAATGTCATTTATCCATAGATTTTTTTTTGCTCATCAGGGTGCAACTCTATTGAAACTTGTAGAAAGGTTGACACATCATCAATATTCAGATCCGAATTTTATAAATACGTTTCTCACTACTTACCGAAGTTTCTGTTCTCCGCACGTAAGGACTCTATGATTATTCAATTATTCCCAGCCTTTCCTAGTTAAGCTTATTTTGAGAGTTCTGGATATTTTTTCTAGGAATTGCTTGATTTATTGATCGAGAGGTTCGATATCCCTGACCCTAAATTAAGTGAGGAAGAAATCGAATCAGTTTACACGAGGGAGATGCTGAAGAGATTCCGTAAAGAGTACTCTAGATTGGTTCGTCTAAGGTAAGCAAAAAATTAACCTTTTACAATTAACATTACACCTCCCATCGTAGTAATAATTTTTTTTATAATCTAAGAGTAATGAACGCCATTAAGCAATGGGTCATACATCATTTCTATGACTTTGAGAGGGATCCTTCGCTTCAGATGCGGCTGGAAGAGTTTCTGGAAACGGCAGAGGAGAGCCGTGGGAAGATTTCTATATTTGAATCCGTTCGAAGGTGTTTGAAGAAGGCTGTAAGCTTAATTGATTATAACTTGTCGACATACTAATATTGACGTTAAGACTGTCTCAATTTTTAGGTGGAAAGCAGCCAGTTTGAGCAAGATCGATCATTCTCGGCTGTAAAATCGCCACCCCCCATTGAGTATCACATAAAGTGTCCAGTGTCTGAATGGAACGTTCTCACGGTAAGAGAAACCTTGATGATTTATCAAGATTATGATTCTGTTTCCTCTTCCGAAAGTATTTGAAGCCGAAAAATCTTCTATTAATTTCAGCTTCACCCTATTGAATTCGCACGCCAACTGACACTAGTAGAGTTTGACTATTACCGTGTTGTGAAGCCATCCGAATTAGTGGGAAGTGTCTGGACAAAGAAAAACAAAGAGAAATCTTCTCCCAACTTGTTGAGGATGATCAAACATACAACGAATGTATGTTTCTTTTATATAATTTCATTTGGAATCTGATACTGAGAAATTAGTCAACTTACTTTTGCTTGCTTTTTACAAGGTGACACGGTGGTTTGAGCGAAGCATCGTCGACACGGATAACTTGGAGGAGCGTGTAGCTATTGTTTCCCGAATACTAGAAATCATGATGGTCCTTCAGGAGCTGAATAATTTCAACGGTGTTCTGGCCGTCGTTAGTGCTTTAGGTTCAGCATCTGTCTTCCGCCTCAATTTTACCTTCCAGGTACATATTTTAATTTGACATGAGAATTAAGTTGCCACGCGAGCCCAAACGCTAAATCATATTTCTTCCAGGGTATATCTCCCAGGTTGATCAAAGCACTTGATGAGGCTCAAGAGCTTCAGAACGACCATTACAAGAAATATCAGGACAGGCTACGGTCCATCAATCCTCCTTGCGTCCCTTTCTTCGGTAAGGAACCAACTGTGTAGCTCATTATTTTCCTTTCATCGAAACGAATCTTAACACGCTTGTAAGTTGTAACCTAATGTTTCCAGGAATGTACCTGACCAACATTCTCCACATCGAAGAAGGCAATCGTGATTTTCTCCCTCAGTCTGATGAACTGATTAACTTCAGTAAACGTCGGAAAGTAGCTGAAATCACAAGTGAAATAAGGCAGTTCCAATATTCACATTACGTTCTCGCTGTTGAGAACACGGTTAGAGAGTTTATTGAGAAACTCCAGCCATTCGATTCAGAGATGCCGGAAAACGAAATATCAAACTATTTATATGAAAGATCTCTCATTATTCAGCCACGCGGAGCCAAACAAGCTCTCAAGTTTGTAAGTACTTTTCCCCCAATCGTTAAATTGGAGTTAGGACCTATGTTGTCTTGTTTTTCGATTTCACCTTGTTTCCGTTTTCCAGCCAAGGAAGTGGCCCGAACTAAACTTGAAGTCACCCGGGATCAAACCGAAACACTTGCCCGGACGGTCTCACCCCGGTCCTCTCCTTCCATTCTCGTCATCAACGTCTACGCTGAACTTCTCTTCCTCTCGAATGCGGTTGATTGATGAGATGGAAACGCAGTCACTCAATGAATCTAGTTGCCAAACACCAAAGACGTTGACCCCTTCTTCTATTCCTTCAACTTCCTCCCCATCTCATTCAGGTTTCCACAATGACTTCTCCATCTTTGCCCCAGTGCTCATCGGACAGAGTAAAATATGTCCCAATTTCTCTGCATGGGCATGCTCACTTGTACATTATTTTACTTCCATGGCTAATTTTCGTTTTTATATGATTTTTTTTTCAGTACCTAATACTCCGCCGGGTTCTATTTCTTCCCCCGGTGCTCCACCTGCGCACATGGTGCATTATAACACGAGTCTCCCGCAGCATCATAGCATACCCTCATCCAATATGCCACCTCCGCTTCCCCCCAGGAGCAGACGGGAAGGATCTTGTGGGGACTCGCTCTCACCCTTGGTAAGTAAATTGATTCATTGACGTTTTAGAAGAAAAAATTTTTTTTTCCTGACTGGCATTCATTTTAGCTCTGCGATGGGCCCGAGCTTCCCCCGCCATTACCGCCAAGGAAGGCCTCTCCAAGACTTCCAAATCCACCCATACCTCGGCGGAATTCCTCAGCTTTGCCCGGAGATGTAGCTTCCACCAGTCCTATTTCTTCCCTAAATTCTCCTAGGCGATTGACTCCGAATCAAAATGGTCCAAATTCACTTTCATCGAGTGGTAAGCTGTGAATTAGAGCCTCTGATCCTTTCCAAGTGGAAGCAGTCCGTTGAAATGTGTAATGTGAATATCCTTTGACGCAGGGTGCCAGATCAATGTCCAGGATCAAAACCGGCCAGCCTTCGACTTCGGGCCTTTCAGTCCTCTCCGAACAGGCAACCCAGCCCCTCTACCGCCGCCGTGTCAGGCTCCACCACCAAAGTTACCACCCAAAGCAATCAAGGCTCTCGCCCATCACAGTAATTCATAATCGTCTTTATCAACTAACCTCAAAAGCTACGAATGTGACTTGTACTCTCAGACGCAAAGAAAGGACAATAAGGAAACCATTCTACCTTTGTTAGCCCAAATCGTCTTTACTTAAAATCCAAAGTATATCAGTATCATTAGACTAGGAGAGAGAAACTGAATACGACGCTTCATGTTCGCAGTATTTTACTTGCGAACCGGTATTTTTAGTTTGACAATATGTATCTAGCTTCCGCATACAATCCTATAATCGTTTAGGGTAGGATAGGACCAATTCCTCTGATGTAAGTTCTGCCCGATTTCGAAGTAGAACTGATTTAGAAGAGGCTTCCAGAGATTTTGAGTAACGCTGCTTGAGCGTCGTCTATCGTCGTGCCTTTCACCGGCAACCGTTAAATAAGACTCGGATTAACTCAATTTCCTGTGTTGTTATCATCAAAAGCTTAAGTTTACTATCTCCCGGTTTCGTATTTGCAAATTGCAAAGAATCATCAACGATTTTACTTAGACTGAACTTTACGTATGTGAACAATTAGAGACGAATTATTTATATTTATGATTTTTTTTTACACAAAGTACACTCCACTCGACTCATTCAGCCTTCGGGTTCATGTTATACGTCTAAATAATTTCCAAATCCAAAATCAATAGGTTCTTTTCCTGTTTACTTTCATGTTATGCAAATGCTAAGTCAGATACGAAACAACGCAATAAAATTCGGATGTCCAATTGTTCTTCAATCATGGAATCTTTATTAATTCCATAACATTTGTCTTACAAGGAAGAGACGCGTATAAGTTTCATTAAATAAATCTTTCCTTGGACAGATGATTTATCAGGTTGACATTCCTAAAGAGATTCATGACTTCCGATGTGCCTGTGTAAAGTAGGAGTTGCCATCTAGCAATATGGCCTCTCAGTTTAAACGATCCTCCCGTCTAAACCACGGACAGTCTTATCATTATTTTAGAATCTGACGAGACTTTTAAGGATCCCGACCTAAATTTAGGACTCTATAATAGATTGACACGAAAAATGATTCAGTACTTACGAGAACATTATTCCGATTTAGCGAAAAGTATAAAAGGAAAGAAGGAAAAACAGATTGAACAAAAGCAGAGCAGAACAGAAGCCATCCAGGGAATTAATCTCTATAGAAAGGAGTTAATATAGAAATTGAAAATCTAAGGACCGTGCACTGGCATAATTTCTGTTCTCAGGAAGGAAGGGATAAGAGGAGGGTAGTATGTTAATCAATTATTTACTCTACAAAGGCTATTTTAACGGAGCTTGAGCTAAAGCTAGTAATAAATAACGAGGAAGATACCATGGGACGACAGGCATTGCACAAAATTAAATCACTATAATTTAACTTAGTTAAGTTACACGCAGTGTATTTTACGTCTGTAGGTCAATCCCACGCAATAAGAATTTACCGAACCAAGCGATATTCCTGACAAACCGTCAGACGATGACTAGAATCCCCTTAATGCTTATGCTTTCCTTTTAAATGAATAAATTAGATCTGTCTTAACCGTAGGGCCTAAACTGCACGTTCATTCTTCAGTTTCATCATCAGCCTCCACGTCAACGTAGCGCCGTATCCTGGAAACAGATTCATGGACTCATTCATGGATTGAATTGATATTTTGGGGATAAAGTAACGTCTCTTTCCTAACCTGCTCTCAAGTTCTCGATGAGGTGGTTCCCCAGGTGGAGGGCCAGGTATATGAATGGGCGGAGAGTCATTCTCGTTGCTATCCGAACTCGTGTCCTCAGGAGCACCGGAAGGGCGTCGACCAATCAAACAGCTCGGTACACCTCGCTCGTCATTACTGTTATCCAAAAAAACAAATCAGATTTCGAGAGTTAGATTTTAGAAAAAAAAAAGGGAGTAGGCGTAATGCGTTGAAAAGGGAAAGAATTGTATGAATTTTACTTGTAAGCACTTTCCAATTCCTCTCCGGCCACTGGAATGACGCCATTGAGGGATAGCTCCAACGACGGGGACTTCTCTTGCTCATCCTCACTGTTGTGATTCCCAGCCCTATGACGCCGACGCCGTTGGAACCTGAGGCTGAGCTGTACATTCATACAGCACAATTGTAAAGGGGTTCTGGTTCCATTGCTTTGCGACACTAACATTAAGTTTAGTTTTTACCTGACTGGGTTCAGTGACATATTTATCTGTCAGTTCTCGGCGTCGTCTCAGTCCTGGAGTGCAACCCCCAAACGCATTTTCTGGTTCTGGGAGTATCCTGTCATCTTTGTTCTCGGTTGGCGGATGTTTCGAACGAATAATGTCTCCGTTAGCCATTTTGCTCTGCAAAGTCTTATTTGGTGCTTGTTGAGTATCCAGTGGATGAGAATGAGATCCCAAAGACTCGTTATCGTTATCCAAATTCCCTTGCGGTATCGCAGTAGTTGCATCCATATACATTGAGAAATCCTCCGGATTTCCGCTCAGCATGTGTAAATCACCTCGTCTGTTGATTTAAGTTCACGTATACGTTTTACATGGTCAAGGAATTGGAGGAGTGGTTGGGGTTATAAAGTGCGAGTAAACTTACCCCGTATTATCGTTATGTGTCTTTGCCGTATGAAACTCTACACTTTCTGCAAGTGAGGTTGGTTTTGGTTGAGGCCAATCCGGGGCTAATCCAACAATGATGTCCGGCGTGTCGTTATTTCCGTCTCCAGTTTCTCCACTTCCACAAGTGGAACTGTCACCACGTCGTATTGAGAGTTTCGTGTCAATCCGAATGACCTTGTCCCCGATTGAACTGTCAGACTTATTTTTGAGAATACTTTTGAGCAATTTTGGTGGTTGTTGTTGCTGGAGTGAGTTAAGTTGGAGAGTTGCTGAATTTTCAATTGTTGGAGTCTCATTCAACACGGTTGGTAACTTGCCAGTTGACTCGTAAATCTAAATGCAAAAATGCCAGCCTCTCAGTGTCAAGTCAACTCTAATATTCCCCAAAGTTAAAAAAAAATGGAACCTGGTTAGCCACTTTCTCTTCCAGAAGTTCCAATCCGGATTTTACTGAGCGAATTTGTTCTGGAACGACAGTTACTTCGGCTGACACGTTAGAGTTCTTCTCTGGAAGTGGGGAACTAACGACGCGTATCTCCAACCTCCCTGCTACCATCTCGGGGTTCTCTGACTCACACTCGACCGAAAAGAGACGGTTCAATGCCTGGATGGGAGACAATGTCAATTACGATCTGAGGACTAGGCCAAGACGAAAGATTATTGTCCGGAACTTACAGGCATACTCTGATAATTTTCATCAGCACCCATATTGAGCTTTGATTCTTGGGGTTTATCACATGCTTTGTGTTTCGAAGCCACATTTCGACTCATATCGACAGAATAGACAAACTCATCAAATGATGCCTGCTGAATCATCGGAGGCTCTAAGCCGGGCCTGAAAGATAAGGGTATGTGCGTGCGTGTCACGGTTACACTCTCACACTGGCAGTATATATTTGGATAAAGGAGGGTGAGTGAGTGATCACCTTATATGGTCAGAGATCTGAGGGTTACTCCAAACTTTCGGAAGAGATTGTTCCAGAACAGACTGGCCAGCTGGATTCTCCAAGTTTAAATAATTCAGCGAGGACATCAAATTACTTGTATGAATTAACCTTAACTTCGGCTTTCTGTCCGAAGATGATGATGATCTGCCTTCATTGAATTCCTCTTTTAGGTTCTTTGGGCTTCCTGGAGTCGATTTTGACTTTCTCGTTCCCTACAAAGATTTTTGATGAAGTAATTTAGGAAACCCTGCTTTCTAAATTTTAATTAAGAACAGCATACTCTCTTCCTGGGGGAAAGGGAGGACGTGGCTGGCTGCGGTTGGTCCTTATGAAAACTTTCCTTCAATTCCTCCTTCACTCCTTTCTCTCCAACCTCAGCTTCTTCATTATTACCCTGTAAAAGGAATGTCATCACATCACAGCGGATTTCAACATGACGTACCAAAATTCGTTCAGATAAATTGCGCAAACGTAAACTTACCTGGCTAAAGGAGAATATCTTGTGTTCGGGACTTTGAAGTTGCTCTCCTTTCCATTCATTATCCGTCTCTTCGGAGTCGTCGAATTGTGATTTCCACTGGGACGCCATTGTAAGCCCACCACCTCCTCGTGTGATTTGCTGGAGTGCTGACACGTTCTCATCATCGATGAGGGCAAATTGCGTGACGGAATGATCTCCGCACCCTGATTTCCCAGATCCATGCTGATGGCTGTAGGGATGAGAGTAGGGGCGAACACCACGTCCGGAGCGACTGCGTGCCAATCCATGTCCCGTACCGGAAGTACTCCCATGGGATCGGCGGCTCAACTGCAAAGCTCCGGTGTGACCAGCACCTTGTGCTGAGGCAACAACGCCTGCCGACGGATTTGACTGACTTTCTCTGCTTTCCTTGGCAAGATTACCATCTATATCAGGGGTTTCTGGTTCTGTGGAAGATTGAAGTGGAATTGATAAAAATTTTCCAGTTAAATATAATTGATAGTATATTCTAAGTCTATTTAGGCAATCTAACTTACCTTTTAGAAAATCAGTGTCAACCGAGTCCACGCCGTCAGTCGTTTCCTTGAGATTGGCCGGAGAACCAGCGTCATCGTCTTCCGTCGGATCCTCCAAGGAAGTTAATCTCATCTTCATTAAGTTTATGTTTGCCCCGCGGTGGACCTGTCTTGGCGTCGTGACGGGTTTCAGTTTCTCGAGAGTCTTTGATCCAGTCAAATTCACCTAAACCAAGTCAAAGTATGCGTGGCCTCAATCAATCCTTTCCCAAGTGAATGTGAAATGAGAGTCTCCACTTACCTCCATGACGTTATCAATATCCGTTTCAAGAATGCCGCATGCGTCGTTAGTTGCTGCTGGTTTTATATCTTTCATTCCAGTAGACTCAGCTTTCCGTTTAGGGGATCGCTTGAGGGAATTGTCCCCTTCGACGTAATTGTTATTTTGGTAAATTTGATCCTTCCCAGCATCACTCCGTCCCTTTCCGCTGTTGGGGACCGGAAGAGCACCAGATTGAACCCCGCTCACGCCCGCACTATCCAGGAGGTACGGTTCTCGCCTCCTTTGTCGTCTCAATTCAGCATCCGCCTACAATAAGAACTTAATTGAATCCGAAGCTCGTGAATTCGAAAAATGACATGATCCAGCTTACATCAACGGTTGGAGACTTCTTCTCACGAGGTTCAATATTCTCACGGTTGCTTTCAATGGTTCCAAGTATTAGCAGCTCATCCACATTGTTCTCAGCGGAAAGACTAAATAAAAATTTCATTTCTGAATCCCATCCCCCTTCTCTCCGTTGGATGCATGAACTTACCCAAGAGTTGGTCGACTAGTAACCGGTGGAGGAGGATTTGAGGAGAGATTTGTCTGCGGGTTGGTTTCCGGTGAAATTACTTTCTCCCAATCGAATGGGTCCGTGTCTTTCACACCCCTCCGCTTCATACATCTTTCAAAGACACCAGAGAGCATCTACCAAAATGAATCACATGAATGACGTGGGTCACCTAATCTATAATTTTTCATATAATTAGTTTGTATTACCAGGTAGTCCGGTTTATCACTGTACTCCAAACTCTGAATGTGTTCCAGAAATTGCTTGAAGTCTGATGGAAGATGTTTGAGGAGAATCCGGTGATCATATTTCTCCTTAATTAAGCCAACCTGAAAGATAACAGATGGATCATGATTTGATAATTACCAGCGAGGAGGAAAAATATATATGAGCAGTGCTTATGGATTCGCATTTTAGGGGATGCGGAAGTAAAGCATGGAACAACGATATTCTAACATTTGACATTCGCCTCTACATCAAAAGGCAGTTTTCTATATTAGCACACCTACCTATTAGAAAAAACTCTCCTCTAGAGTTCATTTCATCTTAAGTTCCGGTTCAAGCACTTAAAAAGCATGTCAAGAAAAACATTCACACGAGCCAAAAAAGCATATAAGTAAGTCGTTCAACTAATGTAAAATGCGTGTAGCTATTAAGCGTACAAATCAAACTGAGGGACAGATGAAGCTGAATGCCAATGAAATAAAATACGCGCGTAAGCCCTTGCATACCTGCTCTTTGTCTTTTATTTTCCTCCAGGGAAGTTGTCCATTCACAAATTCTACGAGCATGTAGAATAGGGACCACAAGTCATCATGACGTCCCATTTCCTGATGAAGCGATCACAGATTAACGGAACAGAAGATCTCGCCACAGTTTCAAATTATCCATTTCATGGAGATTGCATGGATCCTTACCTTATTTTTATGCGCATTAATGGAAGCATAACGGACTGTTCCGCGGAATCCAGCCGCAGCCCTCGGAGCTCGAACTTCCCCAGCAACCGTTGTGTATTGACGTGCCAAGCCGAAATCCAACATGTAGACTTTCCTCGCAGTATGTTGCAATCGTCCCATTGAGAAATTTGACTGGAAATTTTAAAAAAGAATGTGGGAATGGGAAATGCATAAACTATTTCTAAGAACAATCGAATTAATTCGATCGACATGTCATACAGATTATACAGGTTGTGAATGAATAGAATCGAAAACCTTAATCCAAATGGTCGGGCAAGTTATAACCGCACAGTAATTTGCACGTTGTCTTTTATAACATTCGTCTTTAATCAAATCAGCATATAATTCCCAGAAAATGATGTTTAACAGCCCTGAAATTTCATCCTGCCTTTTAAAGGAGAACCGGAACACCGGATCTTGGCGAACGTTTCATATTCTATCTTTTGTTGGCACCGTTTTGTCAAAAATGACTTGCCTCTGATACATTACCTGTGACGAAAGTGTAAACACTTCAACCAATGAGCTAACTGTGCTAAAAGTCAAAAACCTCTTGAATCCTGCTGAACATGTTCGGTGTGTGTTCGTAGAAATATGAATAAAGTGCGGATGCTATTTGCGTTTTTTCAACTTACTGGTTTGATGTCACGATGAAGGAACCCAACTTCATGAATACTTTCAATTGCCTTCAGAATTTGCATCCCAAGCCTCAGACTGGTGGACAAAGAGAAAGCACCGCGTGGTTGGGCCCGACGAAGTTCAGCCAAGTTCCGAGCTTGTAATTGCATGACCACGTAATTGAATCGTTCATTCCTTCCGCATCCAATAAATCGGCAGACATGGTCTTTTCCTACAAACAATAAAACATTCACTTTGTAGTAATTTATTGG
>Ga0194135_10001493_pt1 | contig 14018 bp, 12 predicted proteins | sample LitLau_LLRF_2013_FD_134024 | JGI IMG/M metagenome (GOLD analysis project Ga0194135, IMG submission 134024) | Freshwater sediment microbial communities in response to fracking from North America - Little Laurel Run_MetaG_LLRF_2013 (version 2) | ecosystem: Environmental > Aquatic > Freshwater >...
GTATATCAGCGTCTGTCCCGAGACAAATGTCTTTTTGTATTTGACGAAGCCGAGGTGGAAAATTTGGTAAAAACTTTAATACCAAAATCCTTTCCCACTGGGGCCATTCAGCCTTCAATTTTGCTCACTTCCCGAATTTCTGAGTGGGGTCAAGGGATCGAGGTGTTTGAACTCAACGTTTTCACTCTCGAAGATGCACTCTCTGTGCTAAAATTTCACCTTGGCAATATCCCAAGTGAGGAATCTTTTTTAAATCTTGCAAATCGGTTCCAACGGTTTCCTCTTGCGATAGATCAAGCGATTGCGTACATGGAAGATGAGAATTTAACAAGGAATTTCGGGCCTAACGAATATTTGGTTGAGTTTGAGCAAAAAACAAAAGAATTTTTGGATAGTAAACTATTTTCTCTGCTTGATAATGACTATACTAAAACGACATTCACAACCTGGCAAATTACAATGGACAAAATCATTACCCAGCCATTTGGCGAATTTGCATTGAAAATTCTAAACGTCATCACTTTCTTGGCATCCAGCAACATTCGCCGTTCTTTCTTTCTCAGTCTGTGCAATGGGGATGAGAATTGTCTCATTAGGTCCGTTCGCCTCCTTGTCAAGTATTCTCTTTTAAAATCTGAGCAAAAACAAAGTATCCTGAGTATTCATGGATTAGTCCAGGAAGTTCAAAAAATCGTGCTTTCGAATCAGGTAGATGGAGGCAGTGTAGTTGTCCTCACTCTGGAAATGTTGGTAGAGCAATTCCCATACAATAGTACTGCAATAGAGGATTTGGACAAAAAGAAACAACTTTTGCCGCATTTGGAAGTTTTCTTAGATCACGTGCGGATTGGAATAAAAAATAACCCTGCGTGTAAGCAAATTGTCGAAAGACTGTTTGCCGCCCCACTACTAGCCAGAATAGGTGATACGTATGGTGGAATGTTTAAATTTAGAAAACATTTGGAAACGTTAGATTTACTAATTCAAATTCAAGTAGATGAACATGGCGAAGACTCTGAATTTGTTCGATTTCTACGCAGAGAACATGATGTAGTGCAGGTCCAATGTTATGCTTTTGAAGGAGACGTGGAAAGATTGAAAAAGACTTTGAATGTAAAAACAGAGTGGGAAAAGTCTCATGTTCAGACTATGAGAGCACTTTTGAACTGGAATACTCCATATTTCGATGCTGTTACATTGGAAGATGCTTTAGAGAACGTAACCAGAAAAGTTTCGGAAAATTGGCAAAATGACGGGTTGGCATTAAAGGAATTAAGTGAGAGTTACATTCGCATTGGAGAGTATTCAAAGGCCAAGGAAACCCTTGAAAGGGCTTTGCCGATTGCTCGTGAGCAATTCGGATCCACCCATTCCCACGTGGGACAAATCCTCGTCGGCCTCGGGAATGTAAAGTGTAGTGTGGGTGAATACGAGAGCGCAAAGGAGATGATGGAACAAGGAATTCGAATCCTGCAAAATCATTTTGGCGAAAAACATTTCATTCCTACTACTAGTTTGATTGGGCTAAGTTTAATATATTATCACTTGGGGCTCAATGATAAACGGATAGAATTAATGGAAAGAGTAGTGACCATCATGGAAGAGGAGTATGGAGAATTTATTTACTTGAAACAAATGATTTACGTCGTGGGAGTTGCGCATTTAGAAATGGGTCATATCCTGGGATCAAGAGATTGGTTTATGCGGGGTATAGAAACTAATAATAGATTACACGCTGAAGATCCCATCAGATTGACAACATTATGTTATAAAAAACTATTAAAAATATTAGAAATACAGAATGTAGATTTTAAAACCTAAACCAAGAAACTTAATTAAATCTCTAGATATTTAGTTAGCTATTCCTGTTTCTAAATATACGTAATATGAATATTTTGTTGTTTTCTCTAGTTGGTATAACAAGTGTGGTAAAATGTGATGTGTAACTAGTGGTGTGTGGTGTGTGGAGTATAACAAGTGTGGTTATGCATACTTTAATGAAAATTAAAATGAGCGGTGTGCACTTTTTATTCTGGACTTGAATATTTGTATTTTGTCAATTACTATTGAATGCAGTTTACTGTATTAAAAATTAAACTTGATGTGTTCAAAAATATGATAAAGGTATGGAAATCTTACTAGGAAGATGTGTCTCAGGTTCAAAGGGTCCGCCATAGATGGAGTAAAAACTGGCTCAAGCACAGGTGCATTTGTAGAGAGTCCAAGATGTCGCAGAGAAGGGAGCCGCGGTAAACTAGCATTGGAAGAAGCAGGAATGTGTTCCGGACCTCTGGGCAGTGAGAACTCAACACCTTCTAGCACTTCTGAGTGTGGGATAAGGAAGTGGGAGAGAAAATCCAAATTAGAATACATTGGTAAAGTGGAAATAGACAGATATTTAAGAGGTTGGCGGATATTGATGATGGAATGGGTTGCACAAAATAGCCTGAGCCCTTGTAACCGCGGAAAAGGTTCCTTCTGGTTCGAATTGGAAATTAGTTTGATAGCTTCTAGACAGTGCTGGTGTTTTCTGAAGTAATCATCGATGAGGAGGTGCTGAGACCACGATCTCAGATCCAAAAAATAAACCCGACGAAAAACACTCAAAAGATGGATGTAAGATTCTCGAGTCAGGTCAATATGGGTCTGCAATAATCAAACGTCTTCTCGATAAAACTAAATGAAGTTTAACGATAGGCTTTCGGAGTTTGCTGTAGCCCTTGAGAGAGCGACAAGGACTCTATTTTCCAACATATTAAACCAGATCAAGGAACGGAATCCGACATTTTCTGACTGAGAAAAGAAGCTGCATGACAATCCTTGAGTTTCATCAGATTCAAAATTACGGTTCAGCTACTTAGCAACTCAAGGTGTAGAATAGTTAGCAACTTACATTTTCAACTTGGGATTTTGATTGACTTCCAATATATTTCTTGTTTGTTGTTAATTCTGCGAAAACGGAGTCCCAAGTAGCAAATGTAGTTCCTAGATAGCAGAACCGTAATTAGTATAAGCAGAGAGAGCACTTATGAATCTCCAGGATCGACATGCAACTCTTCCTTTAACGTCAGAAAGTGACCGGATTCCGTTCCTTGATCTGGGTTAACAGTTGGAAAATCGTACTTCTCATCTCTCTCACCAGGGTTACTTTACACCCAGTAGTGTTGGGCCCAGTTAAACTTGAATCCACTATTTGACGAAATTACCTCTTCTATGCCAGTAGTCGGAATTCGAAACCCAAATGTTTTTAGGTCTCTGAGAGATGAAAAGACATCCAATGGGATGTCTTGCAATGTTTTGTTGTTTGTTCCAATAAAATCAATGGCCATGCGCTTTAAGGATTTTGTTAGTACTAACATTTCTGTTAACAGTTTAACATCACTTGGCTCCCCAAAACTTATCTCGAGTCGAAGTTCAGTGAGCAGCATTGTAGACGCAGGAATGAGCGTCTTCAAAATGTTTCCAAAATATTCGATGTTGTTTTTCTGTCAAAAATATTTGCGCAGAATGGTTTCAAAGTTGACAGGTTCCTCATTCTGATCAAAGTACCAAGGGGAGTCTAGAAGTGAGATTATCAGCGTATATTTCAGAAAATACTTTGATACAAATATCGACAATTCATAATGGTTCCAGTTAGACAGAGGCTGATGACGAATAAAAAAATTATTTTTAAAGGCTCTTGCTGCTTCTTGGCTCCATGCCTTACAAACCATTCTTGAATTTTTCAGTGAATTCAAATCCAAATTGTGAAAGATCCTTTCCATTATCTGTTAAATTGAATAAGGTTTTACGTATTGTAGGAATGATCCAAGCAAAGGAAATGGGTAAATGCATAGTTATCAACAGCAAGTAATCTTTTTAAACTTCTTACCATACAGTTTTTGGTCGCCTCATAAACACTAGACTGCCTGTGGTCTCGAGAATGTCGCAAACCCATTTTAATATGTTATAAATTTTACTGGGTTGACTCACTTTTGTAATAAAAAATGTTTAACAGCGAAATCAAGCCATCGAACTTTCTCTCACTACGTTTGTAGTTTATGAGATTGTAAAGAAAATCGATTGGATGGGAAGGGATCGGGATGACTTTCACTTCATCTCAAATTTCCTCGTGTTGTGCGGAATCTAGGCGCTATGAAACGCACTATAAATGAATGTTCATCTATTCATCATCATCATCATCATCATCTATGTCAGCACACTCTTGAATGTTCCCATCTTCATGGCATGTGTTATAGATTGGTAGATGAAAGTGGGCCTTGCGTGAGTTTATCGTTTTCGTATAGATTTTGTATCCAACGGATTGAAATGGAGGAGTTTGGATAGAATTTAGAAGTCCAGCAGGTCATCGGGATTCCATTTTTACTTGAGAAAGTCTAAAAGTGAAATTTAGTAAAAAGAAATAGTTGATTGCAATGCAACGTTCTGTTAGAGAAACTTTATGTGTTCAGTTATTATTAGATATTCAATATGCAACAACTGTTATTCTTCTTGTGAGTTCAATGAATTTGTTTTGATTTCCATGTCAGATTTAGTGCGTGTTCTAATTGGGAAATGCGTATTTAAACACATGAATCCCTTTTACTGTTCTCACACTTTTATCCGCCCTTGTCGTCGTCCAATTCCAAATATGAAGCCGATCGTACTAACTTCGTATTTAATTCTTTTTCTTTCGTTACACAATTCTGCGGCAAATGCAAAAAAAGGTGGAATAAGAGCTGCCAAAACTGCCATGAAATACTTCCCATGGAAGAACAGAGGAGAATGCGGAAATGTGAGCGTCACTTTTGGCACACCGGGCCAATTTCCGACACGGTTAACTTTTATTTTACAGCTATTTTGCCTAGAATAATGAAACGCAGTGGATAGCAGTATTCTTAATTCCTTATTTCAGAGGACTGGTTGGATTCCAAGGAAGTGGGAACAAGTGGATACGAGATTTAATTCAAGTAAACACAGGATACTTCATCTCCAGCGTCTTCGGCAACAAACGTTATGGATCCATGTCTGGCTATGGGGAACCAATATGGGAAGGGAGTACCATCCTCACACGCACACATGACGCAGGTTATCGGATCCATCGGCCAGAGCAATTGACCTCGTATTCTGCCGACCATAAAAGAGCAAAGCTTGAAGACGTCTCAAAGCTTGCGTTCAACTATCGCGGGATTTTGTTGTTTCGGAATCCATGGGAAGCCATTTTCTCTAGTTGGCAACATTTGCGAGTCAAGAGTTACAGAAAAGCGATTGATATGACGCATTTGGAATCATCATGGGGTACAGTCAATGCTTGCTTTCTTACAAGTTTATTTTAACCCACATTTCTTAAAACTATCCCTCACAGCGTACCAAAATTACTTTGCAAAGGCATCCAGAGTATGGAAGGCCGTAGGCGAACGATGGATTGAGAACACGCCTTCCGTTTCGGATTTGCTAATCATAAAATATGAAGATGTTAAAAGCAGAAGTAAATTGGAGATGGAAAAAGTGGTTAAATTCTTGGGACTTCAACCTGACAGTGAAAGATTGACTTGCTCGGCCCTGAACCCAATGAAACGTTGGATCCGAAAAACCCCAGATAACATAAAGATGCGGCTGAGTGAAATTTATGACAACATGCAGAATCTGAGCCAAACATTAGATGGGTACATTTTCCAAATTAATTCATCGTTGGAGAAACGAGGCTTCAGCACAAGATTGAATTACACACGTCCTAGTTACAGGGAGAACGAAAAACCCTTATAATTAGGACAATTGAACATTGTTTAATTGATTAGGAAGAATTTACGAGTTTCATAATAAATTAATACACGTCGAGACTGTTTTTAGAGGCGCTTTAATGAGTCCTCCAATTAATCCAATTTTTTCTGCTACATGTGCAGACAGAAATGTGTTACAAGTTAACACATGGGCTGAATTAACTGCCAGTAACGCTGAATTATAACGGTAGAACCAATAATTAAAGGTATGTAATTGGAAACGGGATTTAACCTAAGGTTAATAAAAACCAACACGGGAACGACGCACGGCTTGTTTTGATAGTTCTAACCACTGCCAGTGTAATTCAAATTTCATAATAAGTTTACTGACTAATTTTCAAGCAAACATAAAAAAAAAAAATTTTATCAGTAAATGTGTTTTTCATAACCTGGAATATTAGTTGATTTACAACTGGAAAATGCTTGTCGATACCTTTACATTTTTATTAATTCAAATACATAATTGTATCCAGAGAATTTGAAATGCATAAAATGGACGTGAGTTTTAATATAATTTATAACCAATAGCCACCACAGCTAAAATGCATCTTCACTTTTTTCACAAAAATAATTCCTCAGTTGTTGGTTGCTTCTTTAATCTGCCTCTTATAGTCATCATACGCAACGATGGGTTCCTTATTAAAGTGTTGATTATCCTTGCTTGAGGTGGAGCGGGGAGCAATGGGTTTTATGACCGTGTCTCCATCCGGATTAATAAACCACACGAAACTTTGTCTGGTTCAGGAATGAATTAAAATATGATTTCAACTTTGTTTACTTTACATTGTTAAAGTAAATTAATTGTCAACCTTGCGCTTTTTCTAGTTCGTTCTTCATTCAAAATTCGAACTCGATGTGGCTGTAAGAACAATTGAAAATGTTATTAGCTTAATGGTTATAAATCACGGAAATGAAAGGGGTCTCCAAAATCACAGACTATGCAAATGAAATAGATAAAAAAAAAAAGCGGGATGATCACCCTTGAAACTCTACTGACAACAACTAAATTTGTGGATTACCGTGGCCAAAATTTCCCCAGCTGACCAAATTTCCAAAAACTGTCCCGCATTAACCAAGGTCGTGTCTGGAAGTGGGGTGGCTTCAATCCAACTTCCGTCACGTCGTTTGACCTCCAACCCTCCCACCATGTCCTGCCACAAGGCCGTTATGGAACCCCAATCGGTGTGTTCACCACATCGTGTGGCCCCTAGAAACAGAATTTCGGAAATTACATCAGAGTGACAAATATAAAATCACGATGTGATTTCTGAGATATTTAGGTTCTGACAGTTATCTGAATTAAAGTTTAAATTCACTGTCTTTGATAATCACAGAAATCACAACCTGACGATTATTAACACACTTATAACCTTGCCTGGAGGAATGCTGGCATCCTCTGGGTCCATGGGGAAATAATGGAGTGTCCTGAATTGGGACTGGGTTCTAATTGTGGGATCATCCATGAAGGAATGATATTTTACAAAGGTTTCTTCATCGTCAAGTTGTAGAAATATTCCCAAAAGGTGGAGAAGCTTCTTGGTCAGATTGTAGACTTCTGGACGAATAGCGTCAAATGCGGATTTATAATTTGGGACTTCGGATGGGTAGTGGGACTCCTCGTATTGCTCAAATCCCCAAATATCAAACACTTCACGATATTCAATCGAGTTATTCTTGTCCTCTTTGTGCCTAAGTTTAAAATCGGTGAAAATAAGCAGGATTTCAAAAATCGCATCACGTATGTATCAGAGAAACCCAGGCCCGATACTTAGCTATAGGCGAAGTAGGCGGACGCCTATGGCCTCAACTCTAGTGCACCCTCAAACTGTGGCTCCTATTTGGGGTGGGCCCCCGAGGCATACGAAAAATCTTAAATTTATGAGTGCCGCGATCGGCACAATTCTGTTTACTGTCTATGGCATATTTCTAGGCTCTAAAATTCAAAATCGTAAGCGCCTTCGACGCATTTTCTGTTCATTGTTGCCGTCGAAGGCAGTTTTTCAGTCTTTGAAACTCAAAATCTTAAGCGCATATATGTCCATTTTTGCTTCAGGGGGTAGTTTACTAGCCACTAAAACCCAAAATCTTAGGCGCCTATGGCGCGTTTTTGCTAATTTTTGCAGTCATTTTTCAGTTTTTCGGCTTACATGAGCCAAATTTTTAACCGCCTTTGGCGCATCGTTTGGTTGAATTTGGTTGGACTCCAACCAACTTCACATACCACAGTTTGATTTCTGGGTTTTTTGGAGATATGTGGTGGCGCCAGTATCGATTAAATGGTCACAAATCACAAAAATAAAATTACAGAAATAATAATGCAAGTTTTCATAATCATAGGCTTGAGATGATTACAGAAGTTACAGCACCCTGACTATCACACTTGAAAAATTGTATATTACTACCAGAACTTGTACGTGGAATTGAAATTAATTCGAGTAAAATAAATTTTTTTAAAATCGTACATTCCTGGTCCAGCATATCCTTGAAAACATTCTGCAGGATTTGGTTTGACATATTTGTTTTTTACGGAAGGTGGCAGATTAAAGAAATCCTTGGAAAGTTTGTTGATGTGATCAATCTGCAAGAATGCAAAAATACGAGGAGGTTAGTTACTTTTAATAAATCTTGCACTAAATGCAGCTTCAAATCGGACTTACTTTCGCCATATCCACTCCGTGGTTTTTAATGTATACAAACCCGACGGAAGTCATGGCTCCACCAAAATCTTGAACCACATTGGCAAAATCTGTTCGAGACAAATCCTCATATTTTCCTTCCAGTGCAGAAAAATCAACTACTGGAATAGTTTCGTCGGCTCTGTTCCTCATTTCGCAAAGATTGTAATTTTTAAATAAGTGTATTTTATATTTTATGAAGTTAATTGACACTAACTTTATTTTAGTTTTTGGATTTGATTTTATCCAATCCGTATAAAAAATGTTACGTACATGTTGGACGTAGAACTTTTTTACTGTGTGAATTCTGGTAATATAAAATTCCCAATGTGTGTAAGTTAATCACTCGTATGATGTAGCGAAGTATTGTGGAGAAGTATATAGCAGGGAAGTATATCCTCACAGTGTCAGGATTTATATTTATAAAGTTGATTTCTACCCACCTTATGTATATGGACACAAGTGACAGATTTTCAAACATTCTGTTGGTTGGACGAACGAACAGAATGTTTGAAAATCTGTCACTTCGTTCATGCCGTTCAATATTGCATGTATGCAATATGACCTATAACCCAACTAGCCAACCTATGCACTTTTTACACTTTCATGTTGTGCATCTCATGCATTTCCATCCAGCCTCTTATTCATTTTATGTATTGCTTCCGGGACATTACAGGAAATAAAATGCTTCAAGTGCATCATTTACATATAAGGTCTCCGTTTTCACGAATTTATTACAATTGAATGCCACGATTTAAATATTTATTTACGGAATCTCAGTTTCTTTTAATAAACCGCTACAAGCGGGCGTACACAAGTAGCGTATGCATACTGATGCTGAATAAATTACAACCATTGACAAGACAAAAAACTTTTATGCTGATCGTTTTGGACGTTATGAGTAACAATAAATTAAAAATTCAACTTTGACTAAAGATGTGGAGGGTTTTCCAAATCAATTGGTGATGTGGCAAATCTGGAACGAGTAATCCCGTCACAAACTATTCCGTGGTGATCAAATTGGTATCGGTTGTGGAATTTAGCTTGAAATTGACGAAGGCGCAAAGGTGAGACTCAGCAGCAAAATAAGATAATGAATCCCAGAATTATTTTGCCTCCAAATAGATACGCATTCGCAATTATTCCGCCGCTTATGAATATAGGGGTGCGACGTTGTATTCCGACCATTTTGAAATGGACTTCATTGCTACAGTTTACATTGTGTTCCGCATGACACATGCATATCTCATGTAATTTTAGTTTTCAATTATCAAAGACTTTTCCGTCAGCTTCAAGTAAAACCATTACTTGAAGTAAGTCCATTTTGTTTTTCTCTCGGGAATTAATTTAAGTTGCTTCAAATAATCAATTGCATAAGAACCCAAGGGCTTTGAATAGGTATCTCCGTAAGGATCATAAGTTATTCCCAAATTATTTTTCGAAACGTCCGAGTAGCCCCGTGTGTTAGGGGCGGTGTAGAGTGGGGCCTTATCATGGTGGACTAAAATTTAGTCGTGCTCACCAGGGTATTGAAGTGCTGCAGATTCATCGAGTAAAGGTTTTTAGTACGTCCTCGACAAAACCCTGAAAATTAATTTTCATAATTGGAGACACTCGAATTAATTTAACTCTTCGCAGTTCCCTCATTGCACCCACGATCATAAATTTTCTTCCAACTTTTCAGTCTTCTATTGCGCCAATTTCGGATTTGGGGTTTCCTCATTTTATGAAATAAATTACAGTAAACGGACGTTACTGCCATGATCGTAGAAGAGTATTTGATCGAACATGAAGGCCATTTTGAATTTTGACCTGCTAGGGGCCGCGCTTTGGCTTTTTGGCTGCTTCTTCCTTGTTTGACCACGTGAACTGACTTAAACGAATGTACCAACCATTGCCTATTAACTTTCTCTGTGTATGACATTCCTCACACTCGTCCGAGACTCACGCAGCATCCCAGATGCTTATTTTAGCAATGGATGCTTCTCGGTTCTTCTTGTCAGAAGAATGGTTAGGCGTTTAGCTTTTGAAGTTCTTTCGTCAAAGACTCAAGGTTTCGACGGGAGTCAAGGATACGGTTTACCCCAGAATTGGAAATATTCATGTGTGATTTCTTGAATTCTTTTGGGACCTCTCGCCCCCAAAACCCCTGTTTGGAAACATTTCATCCACTTCCGGCTTGAATGTTTTGGGCATTTTAACTAACTTTTAAACAAAGTGAAGTTTTAAAGAAAAGTATGAAAACTCGAGATGAAAGTTTGAGATTTTTCGCAGTAATAGGCAAGGATTTATAAAGGTCGCAAAGTGGTCGGAATACAACGTCGCACCCCTGCATTTCGTATACAGACAGTATGCATATCATTTTAATAAAGTTGGGAGGAGATTGTGAGAAGCTATTTTCACGAACCCCTACCCGAGAAGCCGCCAAACTCGCTGACCAATGTAAAATTAGACTTATTCTGCAATCATTCACTTTTTTAACTTATAATTTTAAATTCGGAAATCCGCTACTAAACTGCATTATTATTCCTTTTAGTCTGAATCTACTAATTAAAAAAAGTTCAACCAGCTGATTACTCTAGATTTCGAATTCGAAGTCCCCTTGAGTTAATTGGATAAAAATTGAAGTCTTCCGGAAAAAGTTAATGGGTCTCTTTGAATTTTGTAAGTAATTCATTTAATAATCAACATTGAATTAAAGGTTTCTCTCTGCGGAGGATTAACTAGAATTTTCAATGAATATTGTTGTAACTGTTGTGTACGATTGTTTTGATTTTTTTGTTTGCTCACTCCAGTCGCTTCGATTTTCAGAATTTTTTCTTCTTCTCTCCTGATGCTGCGTGGAATATCCGTCTACACATTTTCGTATGTTTCAAGATTAGTTTTCCGAATCAATCAGGAAGCTCTGCCGTCTCGGTCTCCTGGTCTTCCACCTAATGCAATGGAGGCACTGGAAATTTCTACACAGTTCCCAGTTGAATCAGAACTCGTCAGAACTAATTTCAGGGGAGCAACAAGTCAATCTTCAGAGGATCCACGAGATGCAAAAATCATAATTAATATAGAACCCAGTACAGAAACATCTTGTTCACCTCAGATCACGCGGTTGGGTTACTCTATTCCATTATTTCCAATATTTCATTTAGCAAGAATGATCCAAGCATGATTTTTGATTTTTAATTTTGATTTTATAGGAATCCGAAAGAACTGAAAATAACTGGCGAGGAGGAGGAGAGGCAATTTGACAATGGGGAAAATTCTGAAGCTCCAGTCCAAAATCCACGTCGCTGGATCCAGAAAGCTCCATATTCTAGGTATGCTTTTTTGTGATTCGTTCCCTATAATATAAACTCTTTTTTCCCTAACCGATGCCGATGACCCAATCCTTTTGTATTCGAAAGAAACGGGGTTCAAAAATACACTTGCCGCTGTGGTTCTTATGGACTCGTTCCTCTGGGTGTTGGGTGCGATACGGAAAATAAATTGCCTTGGATAACATAATGTTCAAGCAACAAACATTTCTTAAAATAACAAAGCTTTGCTCCTCCCGCCCGCTCGCCTCCCTCTCCTTTTCGGGTGCGAATGGAGAAAGTAACAGATAAGGAAAAGTTTTTCTTGTAATGTTAGTAATGTTATAAACTTTAGGAATTCCAAGCGTAAACTGAAAGGACGAACACAAAATTCATCTCCCAGAATGAATCTGAATCATTTTATTGCCTTTCAAGTCTCGGAAGCGAAAGTACGCTTAAACTTCCTCGAGAGTATTAAATTCTTCATTAATAAATTGATTATTAATAATTGATTTGATTATTCATTAATAATTGATTTTCTGTTTGAAAGGTGTTACAATCAGTCCGCGAAGTCCAAGGCCTCATGATGAGAACTAACGTCCCCCGTGGCGGGTCACAAGAAACGGATTCCGGAGAACTCTACAGAGATACCCTGATTTCTCCTGCCACATTACATTTTACCTTACACGTGGTCGAGTTGAAGGATGACAACGACAAAGCAAAGTGCGACTTCTATCTGAATCTTCTTTTCTGATTCTGATGAGAGCATTTAAAAACTTTCATTTTAGAACTTTTACTTACCATTTTGTTTTTTCCCAGCGCCAAATTGGCCCTGGAGCGGGTCTGGAACGAGTGCAAGTACGAGATCCAGCAAAACCCAGTTATTGCAGAAATCCAAGGAATGGGACACTTTAATAACAGCGTTAGTTGGATCGACCATTACCCAACACTCTAATTAAGATCATGGTGATAATTGTTCTCATCCTCGACAGGTTCTATTCGCAAGAATGGAAGGCGAAGAACAAATTCGTCGCGTCACGACCTTGGCTGAGCAGCTTAAAAGAGAATGCGCCTCACTGAATATTCGTGGAGTTGATGGGAACTTTGTCCCTCATATGACACTTGCCAAGATTTCAAAATCAAGAACGCTTCGAGAGAAGGTAACCAATTCATGAATTATAAATTATGATATACAAACCTGGTTGCACATGTCATTTCAATTTCAAATCAAGTTTATTGTCTGTTTAGCTTCAACGTCATTGTTTGGGTTGTTTCTGAATTCTGAATGTATTTTGTTTTCTTCAGGGCATCCAGACATTTCCCCGTGAACTCTGGAATGAAAACGTGTCTACGGCTTTCGGAACTCAGAAGGTCAATGGTATTCAACTCCTGTCAATGCAGGAAAAAGATCCCGTGGGCTATTATAAGTCCCTCCTCAATTTATCATTTTGACCAACACACCTTAACCATCTACTCATCATCCAACCCACGTACACTACTCAAGTATTTCGATCAAAATTCCGGTGGTTTCACTTATAGTATGATTTTAATGTCCATGTGATCGTGATGCTAACAGCATTTATTAAATTATTTGACTAATTCTCTGGTGTGTTTTAGTAAAGCTTCATTTGTGTCAGTTGTGGCATTGACAGTTTCGTCACATTGGGGTATGTAGCAGGTAATCGCGAGCGAAGCTGCATCCCCAAGGTAGTGGCAGGTCCCTGGGCAAGGGAACCAAGCATTGATGTTGGTATTCTTAGGTTTAGGTGTCGAAAGCCTTGTCGAAACTATTTGCGTGATCATCATTGGAGGCCTATTAAACGAATATTCAAAGGAATTGCAATCTTTTGTAAGAAGTTCGGCAAAGTAATACTCGTCGAATTTCTTCACCTTCCACGGGTTCGCACGATCTCCCGTCGGCGTCTGCGCTTGTCCTACAGCCACACTCAAAATATTCTCTGACCAAGTTGCTACATGAATCCTGCTCCAACCGTTCAGTGTATTAGTTGCAAAGTTTCCAAAACGTTATTTACGAAAAAATGTTTAACCAAATCCTCATTCTCAGCATATTCACACTGTCCCTGGCCATTTTGTCCTCCAACCCCGCACCTGGAGGCGCCGGTGGCGGTGAGAACCTGTATGATTTATTTTCCATAAACACATTTTACGCTCGTGTCTGCTTATTAATGGTGGGAAACCATGCTGTTTCTATGCGAGAATCCCTTCTCAAAGATTTTAAAATCAAATACGGTTACGCGAGAATGTATAGCATAGACAATGCTACTCATTAATAA
>Ga0194135_10001494_pt1 | contig 14015 bp, 17 predicted proteins | sample LitLau_LLRF_2013_FD_134024 | JGI IMG/M metagenome (GOLD analysis project Ga0194135, IMG submission 134024) | Freshwater sediment microbial communities in response to fracking from North America - Little Laurel Run_MetaG_LLRF_2013 (version 2) | ecosystem: Environmental > Aquatic > Freshwater >...
AGTTATAGCGCAGCTTTATTTACACCCGACCCGACCCCTTGCCCTTCTTCCTTCCTTGACCCTTCAAAAACAATTACAAAAAACGAATCGAATTAAATTAATTCTCCAGTGACTAAGTGAGTAGTGACTGACTGACACTGACTGTGCTGTTGTCTGTTGTGTTTGTGAAGGAGAGGGGACTTTCCAATGAAGTAATCATTCATTATCCTTCCAGCTTATCCGAGAAGGAAGAAACGGACGGTGGAATTGACTTTTTCCTTTGCAACATTTGACAAGTCGAATAATTTATTGCGAATGAAGAGGAAGAGGGATTGGGACTGGGAGACTACTGGACCGGATGAAGAAAATGGTATTGGTCTAATTGGCCAGGGACAAATCAAACGATTGCAGATGGCGATTGAACTGGTAGGTACAATGGTACACTCTCACTGACTCTCACTTTCAATTCTTCGTTCTTGTTCACTCTGTCTCGGTATCATTATCATATTTCAGACACCAAGAAATAATGATTTTTTTGGAGTTATGAATTCAAGTCTAGCTGTTCTCGTCTCGTGTTGGTAACTTTACCAAAACTGCAGAGGCGTCTTACGACTAGATTTTGGGATGCTGGCTGTGTCCGAGCTTAACTTCGGACTTCCAAATTAAATTTTATTTTTACTAATTGACCCTAATGAACATAAAATACTATAGAATACTTTAAAACCAAAACGGCTTGAATCAATAAGTATTGAAACAGCGTGTGTTTGTACTTTTAGATAAATTCCAGCCATGCAACACTGAAGGAGGAGGATGCGGATATCGTAGACACTGACGATGAGGAATCTGACGTAAGCTTGTCACTTAGCGATTTGGAATCATACACTGACACAAAATTTAGGCCAAAACTTGAGTTCACTGGTACGATACACAGTTGAGCAGAGCAGAATGCTTCTGCCATTTTGGTGTGAAATGTTTTTATATGGACTCATTTTCCAATTTCCAGAGGCACTAGAGTTAACTTGTCGGATTAAATCGGCTCCTGCGACTTTTGAGGACAAAAAGGATCCGTTCCCCGTGCACCAGAACTACACTTCCACCGTTAAAAAACATGATGATGCTTGGAAGGGATCGTACGATGATGACCGTGGTCGTGACCGTGGGAATTGTATTACACAGAAGCCTCTTTTAGAATCGAAGCTACTTCCGATGAAAGGTCTCTCCCTGTCACAAATTCTCTCGGCTTCTTCTCCAAGAAAAGAGGGAATTTCAAACTCCGTGAGCTTTAACTAAAACATCTGTGTAAAGTCAAAGTAACTCAGCAGTAGTGCAGTAAGTGACAGTGAGTGCGATGTGCGAGTGGTGACTGAGGACAATGTAGCAATAACAACTTAATTAATTTGTCCAATATTTATCAACCTCGAGTCCAGAAAAAGATTTATTGCACATTTGAGGATTACTCATCCTCTGCTGTCCAACACAAAAAACATCGAAATTTAATTTAGAGATTAAAAACGAACAAGTGCAAAGTCTTTACCGCTTACTATTATAACCAACATGAGAGAAATAAGCAGCGGATAATCTTATTCTAAGGTATTTAAGCATATAGTTTTAAATTCCCTAGCCTAACCCGATTGTTGTAGATTTTATTTTTATCCCTCAAGTTTTAAAATTAAATATTTTTAATCAACAGATATCATCTGACGACATATTCACATTACTCGTACGCCGTAGCTTCCTTTTAACGGGAAAGCCCAAGTAAGCAAATTGCTGTTTTGTTTTCCGACAGCGAGAAAGCGACAGACACAGACCTCTAACCACTACCACAAGGGAAGATTCATCTTTTAATCCGTGTCGTGGCACTTGTCGCGATCCTAATTTGGAAAAATGTACTGCCTACAATGGCTTATACCTGTCCTCCTTCTTCCGAAACCGTTGAACCCAACTATGCTCCACAATCATGTGATGTTCATACGTAAGCGATAATAAATATTCTTCCGAATAATAGTATATACCTAAAATCAACTGTGTTTTCCTTTTTCAGTCCTCTACCTGACGGGATTCTTCCTGGAGAGGAAACCTTGCACAATTTGCTCAGTTGTTTTCTTCATTGCTGTCGCTCTTCTATGCTACTCCGGAATTGGGAACTGCCTATTTTGGGGCAGTAGTTGTGGTGACGAGACTCAATGCGACAATGGATAGGTAAACTCTTAAGCCTTCCATTTCACCATACGTTACCTCTTTTCTTAATTTCATCAAATTCGATTTGAAAAATTAGGCTGAGCACTTTATTTGTATCAACATTTATATAGGAACTGAAGGAACTATGTTTCATCTTTCAAGATCATCATCATCACATGTGGCCTACCTTCTAGACTGTCCAAGAAATATCTTAAGATACACGCGAGGAAGAAAATCTAATTTCCAGAGAGAACTTTTCTTCTGTAAACATATGCCTATTGCGATTTACTATTTTTATGATATTGCTCTAATTCCTTAAGGTTAGGCTAAAGGCGCTCAATTTTAGAATTACCTAATTCCCCTTTACCCTCATCAATCAATCGTCGTTTCTCCAAATTGCATGTGGACCTGCGCAGAACACAATAATGACAACAATGTATTTTCCAAAGTTAGTTGTTAAGTCTAAGTTTGGTTTACTGATTAGCTAAATTAATTCTAGTCAGTCTTCCATATTTGTCCACCTCCTTACCATAGGCAAGTACATCTTAAATTCTCCTCCGTTCTTGTTGGTTTAAAAGTTTCTTATTCTTTTTCGAGGTTGGAAGTAAGAATAAACTTTATTCTTGATCCAAAATAGTCCAATCACATTTCTAATTTACCATTCTTAAGTAATTATTAGTGAAAAAAATGAGGTGAGTAAGTGTTTTTTAGGGTGAGGTAGTTCACCAAGTATGAAAGACTACCCTTAATTAATTACATCTAATCCAAATCCAAAACTTCAATCTCGTCTTTCTCATCCTCCACGTCGGAAGGATCAGCAGGAAAATCAATTCGACGTTTCTTTGCAGGCAAAGCAACAAGTTCTGGCAAGGGACGTTTTCCCTTGCTCGGACTTCCAATGAAGCTCACCTCATCCTCTGGCTCGACTTCCTCCTCCGGTTCATCAATGATCATGAGGTCTTCCTCTTCATCTCTCACGATGCTTATTTCATCTGGAAAGATCCAAACCAGCATCAGACTAAATCAAATCTGTTATCCAACCTTTCCTCCAAACTTACTTTTCTTCATTGCAGAGGAAGGACCTGCACCTGCTTCATTTCCATTCATGACAACTCCATTCGCCTCCTTTGGAGCCAATTTACTCCGATCTCCAATTATTTGAAACATTTCCGTCTTTTCCCGTTCCGATTCCACTACGACCATCTCCACGACCGTAATGTTGAGTTGATAATTTTGGAGGAAATCATCACACTTCAACCTGGTGCCTTCCTTCACATTGAAATCCTAAGTGAAAAATAGAAAATCAATTCATGAACGGGTTATAAAACAGGAGTTATTGACATCGACATCATGAATCCAGTCTGAATCTTCACCTTTAGTAACTTGTCTGCAATATCATCTGTCTCTCCTTCTTCACTTGAGATGAGAATGGTTCCTTGCCCATCATCAATTTCCACATCAGGGGCAACCATGTTGAGCTCTTTCTTGAGAACTCTTTCTCCCAGAGTTCGAACAGTCATTCGGGAAACGTCCATTTTAACAACAATCTAAAATTCATCAAAATTGACACATGACAAGGAAAGTGTAGTTTCATATTAATAGCCCCTGTCGGTATTTAGCCTTGGACATACGGTTACTTACCTCTGGTTTCTCAGTACACACGTAGCACTTCGGATTAGGAGCAGCAACCTTGTCAATAGTAAATAGTTCCTTCCTCGTGTTGGGACGATTGTTTACATACAACTGAAAAAAGAAACGATAGAGCCTATGACGATAGAACATTTCTTCTATTAAAAAGTCATACGCAGTCATAAATTCAACGTCATAACCCCTAAACACTTATTATGGGCTTACCGTATGACACTCGTGCAAATTTCCAAGGAGAACCTTGAAGGCAGTCATAACTATTAAACCGGCGACAATGGCATTAGTGGCAGCAATCGCAGGGATTATGTTCCCAGCCATGGCTAGAAAGAAACAGATTGAGGAGTTAAGACGTGTCTGATCGAGGCTGCAATGGAGACCCGTTGAGCTTTTTACATTTCGTGTCAAATCGGCTCTTCTGTTTGATCCCAAACACAAAGCAACGGATATTAGAGCAAGCTGTGACAAAGTCCATTCCTGGGTCGTCATCCTTGTCCCAAATTAAGTGTCCTTCCTGTGCACTCTGACAAGTTCAAACAAAAGTACATAATTACAAATTCGTGTTTTGATTTATAAGAATGACATGCTATACTCTTATTACCTTGAGCTGCTCCTTGAGAGTGTTGCAACTTTGTTCGAAAACCTGAGCACACTCTGCCATACTCCAGACTCTCTGGTCTTTGAGTGCAGTCTGGGAAAGTGAACCACTGCTACAAGCCACTGCAGGAAAGAATAAAAAATGTAGTCTCTAAAACTCCAGATTTATAGTGCAACAAATGTAAACATTGGGTGGGAGTCTCTAACCAGCATCGGGAAGGTTGTTCCAATCGAGAGGAGTGGGAGGGCGTCGCTTCGTCCAAAGATTTTCCATTGAAAGGAGGTACTGGATATCGTCGTGGAAGAACTTCCGGAACAATTTGTGTGCATCGTACCCCACGTCATGGGCCCATTGCCGCGTGCTGACTTTCGAAGTGTTTCCAGCATCAGTTGACTCGTTTGAAAGAGCAAGTTGTCCCGCATTGCCTACAGCCTCTGGGTCACCCGAGTCTGGTGACACGTCCTCGTCGGGATCAGCCACCCCAAAGAGTTGGCTAGAGATAGTCACAAAAACATGCATGGTTATGCTTCATTCAAACTGAAGGCGACACAGAGTTACCAAACCTGAAAAGATGCTTTGCCCAGACGATACAATGAACGGGCTCGGAAGGAGTGTTTCGAATAGTACAACCTGGAAAAGTTTTCTGATGTGGACGTTCTGAACAGTCGAAGCACTCGCTCACGCCCTTCTTGTGAAGCTGTAATGATAAATAAACAAAAATAAAACCTGAATAATTATTTACTCCTACGTAACTGAGAGCTGATTTACGTTTCCCTTACAGAGACGTGACCCTTGTAGCCAGCAGTACCAGACTCGACCAATGGAATGTTAGCGGCAAGGCACAATCGATTGACATGACTTCGAGCCGCACGGTTGTCCAGCGCGTTCATAACCAATGAGAATTGAGAGTAAAAATTGACATCATATTTGGATCTGGTGGACCGGTAATCAATCAGGAATGGTACAAATTCATTCATTCAGAACTTGTTGATAATTTGCTTATTCTTAGACCTTACCCTGTAATACTATCATGGTATGCGGTGATATTAACGTCAGGATTGAATGCAAGGGCAGATTCTTTGGCCACCAAAGCTTTCGGTTTCCCAACATGTTCACGGCGGAAGAGAAATTGACGATTCAAGTTGCTAACTTCAATCGTATCCAGATCAATCTAAAAGTACAAAGTAAGGAAAAATTTTACTATAGCGCGACATGTCGCTATATTTTTCTGACTATAATTTGAGTACGCTGATCACGAATATGCAAAAATTTTTCGGCGGACTCATTAGCTTCAGCGGTTACGCCAGGTCAAAGTTCAGCCGCAGCATATTCGTGATCAGCATACTCAAATTAGTCAGAAAAATATAGTTACATGTCGCTATTAGTAAATTTTTACCCAAAGTAAATTGGAATTTTGAAATGCCAAAGAATTATCAAAGAAATCATTATTGTTAAAACTTACGATATGGATTTGGCTAAACCCCGTCAAAACCAAATTCTTTAGCAACTCACAGCCGATCCCACCGGCACCCACAACCAGAACCTTCGACTCCTTCACAAGTTGATTGAGATCCAGTGGAAGGAGTCCTTCAATTGTTGTCGCCATTTCTATGATGTTCTAGAATGAACGAAGATGGCTGAATGACGTGAAAAACACACGAATTATATAATAATATTATTATATTTAAGACGTTATATTATGTTTGAATTAATCAATAAATTTTATTTTCCTAGTGAAAAAATATTTCCCTGCGTCTATGTCGGAGGGGATGACACAAGTGGGCAAATCTGAAGGCCTCGTTGTTTAGTTTCTTAAGTTAAAAACTAATAAACTCCATCAGAAATTAACCACAATCCAAAAAAAAATAACATCGACTTGTTGGTCATACACTAATAAGGTATGAAAACTGAATGATTTCAATTAAGCAATATTTGCCCGTATGTAGGTTAGTTGGACTTCTTTAAGCTTTGTTTCTTGCTCTCCTTTAGACAGTCAGGGCTCAATCCCGAATGTTCAGGACTTATTGAGTCCATAAAAAGGCAAAAACGAATCTTGAAGTCGGAGGTCGGACGTAAGGCCCAGCCATTTATCCAAAAATTAATACGGATTTCTTAAGCCCAAGTTTTGGCTATGGCCCAGTTATACGGGTGTTACTGTCGCCCGAACTAAGGAACAGATGTACTTCTTGTTCCTATCTGTCTGTTTACCCAGCTCAGCGAGCGGATTCCTACATCAAATACGAAATTAAAATTCCAACTTAAATACTAGCATGTCAACCCTTGAGATTCATCAGTGCTGCCAGTACATTCAAAATCTCATTAGACCATAGAATCCAAGCCATGAGTGGTTACTTTCGAGAGTTTTTGTAAGGTATACTTTATGATGCGGTGTTGCCATATCCATTGGTTTCTGTTACTAGGTTAGTTTAGTTAAAAAAGTGCAAATAACGAATAGACTCACCACTTGGATTTTACCGTCTAAATAACTGTCTTGGGATTTAGCCTGGCTGTTTCTGGAATTACGAAAATATCCTAGACAAGCTCCCGATTCTAGAATTGGAAGGATGTACCATCCGGTTCTGGAAGTTCCGAATATTTAGGATTGTGCCCAGACTGCTGGAGGAGAGCCAGGAGGTAAGAAGGGCCTCCTGGCTGTTTGTTCATCCATCATTTCTTGTCCTCTCATCTGCTGCTGCTGCTGGAGCTTTTGGTCGGATAATTTTTTTAGTAAATTAGTTTAGTTCCAGAAGATAACAGTCTCGCCAGTTCGTATTACATTTACATAATCAATGTAATGTATGTGCCGGAGTCGATTTAATCTCGGGAAGACTGATAACTTGGGTTGGTTCTCTCTGGCATCACAATTATTATAAATGACCTAAAACCACAAATGCATTTCATCTTAATTGCATTCCTTAAAGTTGTATTGCTTCATTTACTTATGTCCCCTGTCTACGTGATTATTTATATATATAATCCTCACCGTCCGCGTCTCAGATATCATTGTAGACCAGGTAAGCAAGCAGTTTAACCTTTTCTGGAACCATTAGTTTAGTTGTTGTGGAGGTGGCTATGGCGAGGGGTCGTCGCAATTGGAATAGGGGACAAAGGAAAGATTCGTGGACCCGCCTTCCTATTGAATCTCCGGAGCCAAGTGTGGACAATTATTCTTGGTCCGCGAAGTGGGCTAATTTTAGCACACGCACTAAATTTACGCTTGTGATATCCGTGATAGGGAGTATAGGTATTCCAGTGCTGCTGCTTGGCATCTTGCAGGACGATTTTAAAAATATAATTATTTGCATCGGGTTCTTTGTTAGTGGCATTTTCGTCACAATTGTTGCGACGATTTTGAGCGGCTCGCCCAAGTTTGATTTGGACGGTTTGTTGTTTTTTTTTTAAGAAAACTATAACCAAGTCTTCAATATCTGACTTTTTATGTCTTCCAGAGAAATTGGCCCGCCTTATCGCTAAGAACGTTTCGGCTGAAATCTCCAAGGAACTGCAGGAAATCTCCAAGGAACTGCAGAAAGGTTTTACAGAACTCAAGAGCAGCATTGAATCCCTCAGGGATGAAGTTTTAGTCATGAACCGGGGACGCGTTGCTCTTACCAGTTCCAGTCTTTCAGGTCAGTCAATAAAAGATGTTTACTTTTTCTCCGAATAATTATGCATTTCGCATGTTCCATGGATTGGTGCTTGAGGCAGGAGGCCGTTTTACATTAATGTTTAGCTGAGTTTCTATTAAGGATTTTGAACCAACAATCACTTAAATCATTGTTCTTATCATTGTATTTTCGAATAGCTGGATGAGCCTAAACCTGTACAGTCCACCCTCACTCAACAAAACATTTAGAGTATAAGATAGCTGTTATTCTATAATCTTCTATAAGATAGCAACAGTTTAGGTTAAGGTAAGCTGCTGTTTTGTCAATAGGTCGAATTGTTTCAATCATGCATCTGCCACTGCTGACGGTTGTCATTCTTTGTCAATCTAGGCAACTTGATATCTTCGGACCGGGACCCCAATAATTTTAATTTGACCGAAACCGGAATTCTTTACAATGATGCTCGGCTGTGCCCTATTCACCGTTATTTTGCTTACTAATTGCAAGGAGTCTCTCAGTACCACGGGTCAATTCGCCCAGGTGACATTTTCGCAATTGAATTAATTTTAATTTGAGACCGCTCACTTATTTCGTTTTTATCTACAGTCTAATCACACGAACAACTGGGCAGTTTTAGTCGACACTTCTAGATTCTGGTTTAATTACCGACATGTGGCAAATGTCCTTTCAATCTATCGAAGTGTCAAGCGACTAGGGATCCCTGACAGTCAGATCATCCTAATGGTTGCGGACGACATGGCATGTAATCCACGGAATCCTACTCCGGCCACTGTCTACAACAATGCCAACCAAAACATTGACGTCTATGGGGAGGACGTGGAAGTTGATTATCGGTAATATATTCAAAGTTCTTGTTGCTCAACCGTTCTGTTGTAGAACCCTTTGTGTTTTTTTATACTAAATTACTTTAATTTACAGGGGATATGAAGTTACCGTTGAAAACTTTGTGAGGCTACTTACTGGTCGTGTGACTCCTGAGACTCCGAGGTCGAAACGTCTCTTGGCAGACGAGCGAAGCAACATCTTAATTTACATGACTGGTCACGGGGGTGAGGGCTTCCTCAAGTTTCAAGATTCCGAAGAAATTACAAATACTGAGCTTGCAGATGCATTCGAACAAATGTGGCAAAAGAAAAAGTAAGATCTTAACTCTGAGAAGTGAGTGGCAGAGTTTGATGGGGACGGATGTCACTTAATTCCCTCATTGTTTACTATCCTTAGATACAACGAAATATTCTTTATGGTGGACACCTGTCAAGCCGCCTCGATGTATGAGAAATTCTATTCGCCAAATATCCTTGCAGTTGGCAGCAGTCTTGTAGGAGAAGATTCACTTTCCGTAAGGAATTTAAGGAACTCTTTTCATTTAAAACTTTCACTTGTAAAAGGCAATCATTATTCATTGTTCATTAACCTTAGTTCTTGTGTCGTATTTCTTTGATTAGCATCACGTGGATTCCAGCATCGGTGTCTATATTATTGACCGCTACACGTATTATGCACTTGAGTTCCTAGAGAAAGTCACCCCAGCCAGTGAGAAGACCATGGGCCAATTTGTGAGTTCTAATATGCTTCTGCCAGTGTTGTTTTTCCGCCCCCTTTCACAATGCAATTCCCGAATTTTAATTATTTTTCTTTGTCTTTAGCTCGAAGTCTGCCCAAAGTCACTTTGCATTTCCACGGTAGGGACGCGTACGGATCTATTTCAGCGTGACCCCCGGAAAGTTCGTATCACCGATTTCTTTGGTTCCGTCCGGAAAGTGTTCACTGCAAAGGAGACATTCCACATTCAAAACCTGTCACGGTAAAATTGTTCCCCTCCTAACTTAGCCTTGATTAAGCTTAGCCGACCTTAATTACCAGTTGTAGTTAGTCAATCTCAAGTTAATCAGTCGAGTTTTTGTGTAAATAAAACAAGCAAACTCAAACTGTAAGGATGGAAGTGAGATGACTTTGTGGAAAGGAAAAAGGGTCTCTGTGTGAGAAAATGAAGGGCTTATGGAAATCAATGGAGCGTGAGTGTGACAGGTCGTTAAGCGTTATGCTTAATTGGGAACGAAATCCATTCCGGGAGGGAATCGTGTAAACTGGTGACAACTTTGTAGCGCGTGTGAGTTACGACGACGTGTCCGAAAATATTCCCTACTTCCATACTTTCAGGAAGCGGAGAGCAGGGACACCTAATCCCGAGTAACAATTTTCTACCCACAAATTTATGTTAGTGGTTGGTGGTCAGTGTGTTCTCGTTGTCCAGTAGATGCGACATATCGTAAAGATTTCAAGCAGATCATTACTACTCTCTCCTACCGTCGCCAGTCAGTCTTCCTTAGCACCAATTAATCTCACAAACAACCAAAAGTACGATTTACCAGTACAGGAATGTACCAGGAAAGTACAGAAAGTAAGTAATTGATGGACCACACAAGTTTTTACCTAAAAACAGCTTAACTGAATTGTGCAGGGACTTGACAGTTTACCAATTCTTAGCTTATTTTAACTAATTTTTTCTTCTAATGATTTTAACTAATTAAGCTTACCTTTGTAACAACTCAGAATAATTCCAAAATTTGAACAACCCTTGAAGATCAAGAAGAAGTCATGGGCAATTTAACTTCCTCTGCCGTAGTCGTGTCCGCAGGAGCGGCTTCGCATTTTAATAGCATTTGACCGTCTTTGGGCCGCATAAATTGTAATTTTAGGAGGAATGGGTATTATTTTTCTACAGAGGTCGTAAAGCTGTCAATAAGGAGGAGCACTTTGAAACATGATTGTTTAGGATTCATCCGGAAAGTGAGGGAGGATGGAGGATACTCCGAAGAAGGGGAATGGGAAAGATGGGGGAGACAATGGGCTAAGAATAGATTTGTTCAGTTGAGGGCGTCAATCTCCAGTTCTTCCTTGACTCATTGGTTCTCCCTACTTCTGGCTTGGGAAGATTTAGCATTCGGAGGAGGAGATTCACTAGTAGACGGGTGTGAGGATGAGGCGGGCACGCCAGTCGCCAGACTAACTAGAAGAAGACAAAGCGTGATAATTTCTTAAATTACTAAAAACAAAGACGGGATGCCTAGGAAGGAATCAATAGTCGCCAAGTAAAAAAAGAAACGGTGGCAGTGGCATGTTGGACAGTCATACGTCCGCTCCCTAGTAAGTAGTCCGCCGCATTCCGTCGTTGTCTCATCCTCCGCTCCCTTCCCCATTCCCACATTTCCGGTTGAGTGAAAGTCAAGGAGAAAGGAGAAAACCCAAAAGGCTCAACCAAGAAACGGGGATATTGAGGGTTGACAGGTAAATGAGTTGTGCAATTATTATTCTTCATTATGTATTTACAATTTTCACTAAAATTAACCCCAGCAAAGGATGGTGGAGCTTCCGCGAGCTAAAACGTCTCTAAACTTATCTTCCTTCCGTTTTAATTTATTTCACGCAATTACTTCCCAATATGGAAGTCTTGGATGGTTGAAGGAAGTATTGGTGGTGGTGTTTATTCTGGTCACAACACAAAAGAATCAAAATTAGTCGAGTTTTTACACCTAGGCCACAATCTTGCGAAATAGTTTTTAATTAATGCTAGACACAATTTCGTGACTGAACGGAGTTAAATTGGAATTTGAAATTCGTAAAATGTCATAAGGTAGACGCCCGGCCCCAACTTTATGATCATATTCATAAAAGATTTGGAGTTGTGACTTCCAGTTGAATTCAGCAGGAACAAACTTCAGCTTCGTCAACTTTTATCGCAAATCAGATGAAATTGAAAGTAATTGAAACATGAGATCTCCCGTTCAATTGATCCCATTCAAAAATTCATGAAATCAGATACGCCGGACGTCGGATAGGCTCCAAAGGTATCGGCATGAATTATGACGCGACTGTTTGGGCCGGCTATTTCCCTCACCACCACCCCTGGAATGGCATCCCTGAAACAGTTTTCATAATTTTGTTAAAAAATTATTGTTGTCCTTGTCCTGCCCTCCCCGTCCCAAATTGATGAAATGGATTTTATAGCCTCTATGTGGGAGGGTTCTAGTGTAATAATCCTGGAAAATCTTGTAAAGTGCGGAAGGAAGTTGGATTTTGTGTATTTTGGCTGTGGTACTTTTTCGTATGGGTCCAGGTTGTAATCGTTTCTGATTCAGATTCACAAGGCAAGTAACAGAATCTTCTTCCCTCCGCCCGTCTGCGGAAACATGAATATTAATTACATATGGAGGTTGGAGAAGCTATGAATAAAGATTCCGAAGGGATTATTTACATTATAGAAATGTTTATGGCTTGATCCCATTTTAATAGCTCCCAATATGCTGGGAAATTTCTGATCATCACACTGCAAGGGACAAGATCCGTTGGGGAGAGACGCCAAGTGGTCTTGAATTCGGATTCTGAAATGTTATTGTTGGATTTAATAGTGTCGTAAAGTTTGGATTGAATTGGAAACTGGTGGAGCCAGGGCCAGGATGCCGCGGAAGAAAAAGGTCACGGAGATCCCGACCAGCCGAAGTCTCCACTCTTCCCTTACGGTACACAAGGAGAAGCCACAACAGAGGAACGCTGCAAACGCCAGGGAGAGGGCCAGGATGCGCGTTCTCAGCAGGTACACTAATTCAGTCCCGTCTTTGGCGAATCTTTAGTCGATTCCCCGCATTCTTTTGTCTGTTCTCACGCAGAGCGTTTTACCGTCTCAAGACAGCATTGAACTTTGTGCCGGCGGACACAAAATTAAGCAAGCTGGACACCCTGAGAATGGCGGCCAAGCACATTTCCTTTCTTAAAGGGATCCTGGATGACGATAACCCATTCAGTCAGGCAGAACTTCGTCATCCTGCAATGAGCCTAGTAAGAAAACATTTTTTGTCTTTGAGACCCTCTTGAATTTCCTCCGTCTCCAAAAACTGATCTTCATCAATTAGAAACAAAACTTTGAAGAAGAAAAAAGAACTGTTCCTTTTGAATTTATCAAACTTTGCTATCATAAAATAAACAATTGCGGGAAATAGGAGCAAGGGCCATAGAGTGGGCGGAGATTTAAGGGTACTTGACTTTTGTCTTACCGCAACGAGCTCAAAGATCAAAGGGGTTGATTTTCCGAGACGACGTCTTCCGACAAAAGGTTTCCACCCCGACATCGTTAAATTACATTAAAAAGTCCGGGATTCCTCGTGCTTCTGGCTTCCCATCATAAAATTAAAGATAATGTAAAAGGGAGTTGGATGGTTTGGGGAAGTCAGTTCTCCTCCCTGAATGCGAATCATAAAACACTGACTATTTCGTAAAAACAATAAACAATTCTTCAATGATGAGTTTGTATGAGTTTGGAGGAAAGTTTGGAAGTGGATGAGAAGGGGGGATGGAGAAGGTGCCATGATGCTTTCTTCCTTTGTTACAGACATGGCCGTTTGGGTTTAGTAAAAGCTCTACCGGAAGTGGCCTCGGTGAGGCCGGGAGTGAGGATGGAGAGGATGAGTCTGGGCTTATGGATGACGGAGAGTCCTTGTCGTGTGTCTCGGGCTCGTCTTGGGAAGAAGTCAAGACGGGGATCCCGGTGGCCCCACGAACCAAGGATCGGATCCACCTGGACCCATCATCATCCTCAAACGACAACAAATCAAATCCATTCAACCCAAACCCTCCCTCCTCCGCCAATGTCATCTTCCAACATCCGCACGCCCATCTTCCCAGCTTCCACCAAAACATTCTTTCCTTTTCTTAATTTAGAATATTAATATTGTACATAATATTGTCACTTCTTCTCCCTCCTATACCCGCTCCAAACGAACCTACTCATAGCACTTTAAACTTTGTAATTAATTTTTCAACCCGCCAAAAAATGAGACCGCTCCGGTGACCAAGAGTGCCTTATCCATGTATACGTTCAGTCAGGAAATGTTAGAAATGAAATAATTTTGAAATCCGATACTCTCAAGGAATATTATCCCTTTTGTTTTCTTACGTAAGAGCAAAAGTGGAAAAGTGTCAAGTGCTAATGG
>Ga0194135_10001495_pt1 | contig 14015 bp, 7 predicted proteins | sample LitLau_LLRF_2013_FD_134024 | JGI IMG/M metagenome (GOLD analysis project Ga0194135, IMG submission 134024) | Freshwater sediment microbial communities in response to fracking from North America - Little Laurel Run_MetaG_LLRF_2013 (version 2) | ecosystem: Environmental > Aquatic > Freshwater >...
CTGTGATACAAGTCAAAGTAAACAAAGACTGTCGAGTCAACAGCATCCCGTTGCGTTACTATAATTTGTATTTTAATATAATTGACGGTTCGTGTGTATTTGTCAAATTGATTATTACTTTAGATTTGATTGACTGCTTTAATTTTCAAAAGTTTTATCATCAGACGCAGACATGTGGAGCACGTCAGATGACTCCGAGCTGGAGTTCACGGAGGTTCCGAAGGCTAGAGGTGGTGGGGGTTCAGGTGGGGCCAGAAGCAAGCAAGGGAAGTCAAAGAAAAGCAAGAGTAAAAAAAAGAACAACAATGCTATTTCGCTTGGGACAGTTGGAACAGTAGCAGCGTCTGAAGTTAAGTTGGGAGATATTGAAGATGTCCAAATGGATGAAGGCGGTGGTGAAGAAGATGTCGAAGTATCGGACATGTATTCAACAGATGAAGATGTAGGCATGGGTTGTGGAAAGTTAGCTTTGGGAATAGATCCGCAAGATGTTGAAGGCTATGATGGAGTGTCTGCACCGGTAAATGGGTCTCAGTATTTACTGGCGGTCATGAAAGAGAAACGGTCCGTTCCAAAGGTGGTCGTGGCAAAAAAGGAGATTAAGAAAGTTGGAGCTGAAGGCGTTACTTACTTGGATCGATTCAAAAACGTGAGGCATTTGCAGAGTTTGGCCATGAAACATATATAAATAAACGGATTTTGATTGAAATATATCTCTTGTGTAATCTTAGAGCGTGAATACAAGTGGCTTTGTTTCTTCAATGGAATCTAATCCATACTTGCCTTCTCAGGAGATCAGGAATGATAAATTGTATGCATTTTCAGTTTTACGGTCTAAAATTGAGCACTGGAAGGATTTAATAGCGAAAGGAGCGTTGCAAGTGAAGCCCCATAATTTGAGACTTGTGAGTAATTATAACTATTGAATCCGATAAAAGTGGAAAAAAATCCAGCGATTTGTATTATAATAATATGTATCTGGCTTCGTTTATTTTCAGCCTGATTCTGGAAATCGCGTAGTATGGTTGCGATTTTGCTTCGGAATAAAGTTAGAAGAATTAGCTGAATTCAGAAAACGAAATACTGATTCTTCTCCGGAGACGATCCTTGATCAATACTTTATCGACTTAAGTAATATTGATCTAAATCTATACAACGAAGTGAATGCTTTAAATATTGAGTCAGGCGACGTCGACGGAAGTTGTTTGTCACAAGAAGTCCAGGGATCAGGAGATGGGTCGAGCTCAGCAACTAGTAAAGAAGGATGTAAACCATTAATGAGTATCTTGCTCTCATTACCTCAAAAACAACTAGAACTTCTGGTCTTTTACTTGGCCACTTGGATTGAACAATATGGGTTTCTCAACAAATGTTTGGGAGAATGGTTGTATGCCTTGCTGGCTTGTATTGAAAAGCCTCTGGAGCCGAGTACTATGGGTGATATCCGTAATATTTGTAAAAGTTTAATTACCATTAGAAATAACTTTTGTTCGAAGCTAATGCCTGTGCCAGACACAACACAAAATCAAGATAGTGATCAAATGGAGATGGCCGGAGAAAAATGTCATGCTTCCAATACTTCAAGAGCCCATGAATACATCAATTCTCTAAATCTCTTCATTTACTTAATTGGGGATTACTTCAGCCAAAAAGATTTGGTTATGGAGCTTTCCTAAGAAATCCGTATCATACTGATATTAGAGAGACTGACTTTTAATTGACTTTGAACTAATCTGAACTATTTTAATTGAGAATATATTATGTACGAGCATATTTACAAATTGAAATACATTTTTTGTAATAATTATTATATTGTTCATTTAACTTTTAGTTGGCTGAAGTCGTAAATGTCAAAAAGCAATCCTAACCATGTACTAGAAATACGTGTAGTGGAAATAGTCTACTAGAAGCTCTTTCGAGATTTCTCCAAATCTTTTTCAATGAAATGAATGATGGCAATAAGTGTATAATCATTTTTTTTGAATTGTTCGAACGTTACGTATTTAATAGTATAATTATTATTCGTAATTATCCACGTATTTGTACAACCGTTTTCTTACGATTAGCATATATATTACAACAAAGTCGTTGCCTTACATAAGGCTTCTATTTCTATTTGGTTTCAACAGATGAAAGATGTGTATAGAGGAATGAAGAGCGATTAATATAAGTATAGTTAGTGTAAACTTTAGTTATTTATGGCGGAACATGTTTGCTCTTCCATCTTCGTTAAAACTTGTTTGATAAACAACTTGAACAATTATTAAAACATATTGTTGCGAATTCAACTCAATTTCTGTATTAAGTAATTAATTTTCTAAGAATTTTAATTTATCATCACTCATGATACTCATGAATCATGCAACATAGTTTACTTAGTTCTTAAACACGTCTAGTCTATACAATTTTGAAACGGAAGAACATTGCTCAACATATATATATACTACATTTATGCGCAACTTCGTTAGCCTCAGGTTGGAAAGAAATAAAGTTACTTCTAGAAGAACTATTACTAAACACAGACGCAGATCTCGTTTCAATTACAAACTATAATCATGTGTGTATTTTACACAAACGAAATTTAATATCACTTGTTTTCTAGATTTCCCATTCTCTCTACAAGGATCTCTGTACCTAGCAATTTAAAATAAAAACTCATTTGGAACTTCGAAAGCGAATATCTTAATGAGATGATTTGGAGTCAGGTATCTCGTTGTATGTTGTGTATATGTGATGCTGATGCGATGACGAAGCTTGGATATTCCCTTTAACTCGCCAACTTTCTATTCTCTATATATGTAGCTCCTTATTATAACAGATTTTTTTAATTTTTGATATTATTTTCTAGGTATTTTGTTTTCATTTGATATAATGAGGGTTTGATATCATAAATTCTTACTTTTTTAACGCAAAGGTTCGTTTTGTCAAAGCTTTATATGCGCATTATCATTGCTTTCATCTCATTGGTTTCCTTCGCACAAAAACATGATCATTATAATATAAGGTAAACTCAACCGTGTATTCGTGAGCTTTCACTTCTTTCATACTGTTTCTCTCTCTCTCTCTGATGATGCGATGACTATGCTATTATTGTAAACGATACTGCAGGCGTAACCTAATTTACATTTGCTTATTGTAAGAGCATAAAGGTGGTGCATGATTTCAATACGCTATCGAAGCAGTCAAGAAAAATAGTTTCAATGACCACAAACGCGAGTCAGAAAGATATGAGGGGAAAAAGTGACTCATCGTTTCCTGTTCTATTTCATTACCATTACCATCAACTTTCTCGGTGACTAAGTATGAAGGTAACAGGTGAAATTAAGTAACACAAGCTATAGCTGACTGAATTCCTTTCTAAAAATGCGACAAATGTAACGTAATGTATCAAAGAGATATAATGAAAATGCTTAAACACGGGTTAATAGCCACTATAACCACATTGAGCTGATACATCAAACAAATTCATTACTTGGAATTCCTCTTTATACATATTCTGTTTTGGTGGTACACATAAATGTAATCACTTACATGTACAACATTGAAAATATTACTCATATAAAGGATTTAATAAAAAATTGTGCTGCTTAAAAAACTTTCTGTAAAGAGTTTAATGAGATTGCAAACATGATTTTTTCGAATAAGTCAAATGTGCCGTGATACATCCAAGTAAGATAACCTGCTCTGTATAAACCGCAGAGACTTAATAATTAGGTAATTACTAATATTAACGTGTCAAAGGGCAACGTGGTAGGTTGAGGATATTCAAATGGGTAGGCTGGGTCACTTAATGCATAGATCAAAATCTTGGCTGTTGGTGATGATGTGAAGAGATGAAGGCCTACTATCCGAACTAAAATTAAGAATATATTTTTATAAATTGAGAGCAAGAAGTTTTCGTATGACTAGTGAGTTGCAAAGACAGTTCAGTTAACAGTTTATACGTGAGTTTATATAACAGTTGTATATTAGTTAGGGAAGTACACGGCAAGGGTAACAACATCATATCATGATCGTGGTAATACTATAAAATCAAGCTATGGAACACTTTTCTTTGACTTTCTTCGTCGAACTTCTAGATGAACCTTTGGAATCCAATTGTAAACTCATGTTTCTATTCTTCTCCAATGTCAGCAGTTCTTGGAAGAGCTCATTTACGTTGTGATTAGTTTTGGCCGATGTTTCGATGAAGTTGCAAACCCATTTTCGTGCCTGCGCTTCTCCGTCTTGCTGCAATTAGATCAAAGTCAACCAACAATAATAAGTAGCTTGTTCACATTATTTTTCATTACATTCTTTTGCCTCTTCAACGTTCTCTTGTAATAAGATATTGCATATTCAGAGAAAGCACGAAAGGAAAAGTTGTGTGATTCTTTTACTAAGAAGCGAAAACTTTTTAAGGAAAAGGAAAGATAGATAGATTGGAGTATTTTTCACAAGTAAGCCATGCAGCAAAGGATAAAGAAACGTGACAATGACCAGAACTAAACTCACATTATGTATCTAACATTAGAAAGTTGTTTAGTTCTCGCTTAATGTAATTAGAGGAAAGTCAAAGGATGTTAGAACATGAAAGAACAAATACAAGTGGAGTTTTTTTCTACTTCTACACAAGGGCATGGGGAACTCTTACTAGTCTTCAGAAAACGACGCAACTATACAATATACAATAGAGAAAAATGCATTCGATTCTCTTTACTGTGTTCGCAAAAGCAAACATTGCTGTTCAGGATATATAGAATTCAGACAATTCAGCAGACGAACGAGTAAAAGGCCTTCAATACACACTCACTCGTTGTTTCAATAATGCAATTACATTTCATATCGATTCGTCTTCCTTATTGAGGATAATGCTTGCCTCGAAAACTCACATCAGACACTCTTTCTAGTTCATACGCAACTACTTTCTTCGATTTGTTATCCGAAAATTGATCCTTGACACTTGATAGCCAACTTTCTCACTTTCTAAGGATAGCAAACACAGTTTCTTTCTGGCTTCTTGGCATTTTTCATTAATACCCGGCACGTGACATAATAGACAAGATTGAATGAAAGATGTGATAAAAGAGATGTAGGAGAAAGTTATGTCATTGCGCCTTCGAATATTGGGTGATACGTTGGGAAATACAACCAAAATAGATGAAAAGAATTCCTTGAGGCAAACGCAGATTCTGCTTACACTCGAGATTTTACGATTTAGCTAGGATTACAAGGAAGCTGGAAAGTTCCTGCGAACCTGAAAGGAAGCTCTTTACTTTTAGTTTTGTATACTTATAGCTTTGACAAACTTTTTTGGATTTCACGGATTCAAACAAGAACCCAATGTCTTTATTGATCCCTTTTCCAGGTATCTTTAACGCTTTGTTCGATATTTGTTTCAGTCTCTCATGCACAACGGAAAAACAAACTTGTCAACATGTCAATGCATTAGAATTAGAAGTTAATTCTTGAAGATCAAAGGATTTTATGTACATTCGTCTATGATGTACATTCAAACCAGAGCAAAAGAGACTTTCTTTGCCTGGAATGGTAAATGCATTGCATTAATAACGGAATTAAATGAAATGGTCAGTAACAGATAGGATGAAAATGAAGCAACACATCCGCCCATTCGCAAACAAGTAGTCGAACCCTAACCGGTTTAGAAAGCAGAAGACCAGATGGAATTTATAGATAAATCAATACATTCTGTGTTTGAGAATGAAATGTTCTATTCTTTAGTTAGCGCGGAGAAAGCTAAAATCCTCTACTATTGCGATAAATGGTTACAGTACCCTTGAAAGTCATTCGTGAATGTTCTCTCTGGACTCACGCCAAATGTTTTAGTACTTTTCTGTAAAAATATACTACCAAAAATGCCTCTTATACATATATATATATATATGTATGAACATAAATATACCTCTAGGCTTGTAGGTTTTTTGCAGGAAATTCGCGAGATAAAAATTCCTTTATCTACATGATGACAATATAATACTCTACACAATAATACCACATGCTCTATATTTCACATTTTATTACCGAACACATCCTAAAAAGGCACGGTGAACAAGACTGTACACAAAAAATGACTGCAAGGCAGACGGTACGGACATCGTATACAAATATACTCTCGAGGAAGAGGAATTCTTATGTATTGATGTGCCCTTTCTTCCATGTGGTGTAATACCATGGCCTGAATTTTATCATCTTGTTCGGAATGTAGTTCAGGGTCAAAGCAGTAAGCTTTTCGGGGGTATGTTTCTACAGGATGAATATATCTAGAGATCGAAATCAAATGCAGGACAGAAAAACAAAACCCCAATAAAGTAGAGAATCTTATTAGTGAAGGAGGTATATCTTACACATTTTTATGACACACACGTAATGTTTATAACTTGGCGTGTGTTAGGTAGTAATCCGTAGTATATCGTAGACCATAACAATTCTATCCCCAATCCCTATCAATAATACGATTATTTGAAGCCACCAACACAATCCTACAAGATGATTTATGACTCTTATACAATCTGTAGAACCTCAAGAACTTTCCCTTTCGACTTTCTCCAATCCCCATTACTCTATATATACTCTATACATTAACTATATAGTTCCACATAAAGACTAACGATAGAAATGATAAGATGATATAACGATCACCGGCTTTGTTACAAGATAAAACAATATAGTATATGTATAAATGAATTTAACCCGAAGGCAAACTAAACATCAGATCCAATTTTTATCTTCTTTTGCCAAAGGATTCCCTCCACACACGAAAGAGTATTTCTTTCCTCTAAACTAACTAAAAGTTCTCCGATAACTTCATTGATACTTGATGTGCTAAGGGAGTTGGAATTTAGAAGTTTTGATCGTATACATGCATTATACACACACGCGATAGTCTCTCAACAACTGTTTCGCGAGCTTCTTGAATTCTAATAAGATTCTCATGCATGTCCAGTTTCCTCAATGCGAACTTCTGAACACAAAAAAGTTCGTGCAGAGCCTTGTAGAGAAGTCTACAAGTCACTTCTTTTGATTGGACGTAGGAGTTTACAGCAGTTTTTAGCAGATTCAGGGTCAACTTTCTCTTGCCAAGTGCTTTTTTATCACTACTTTTTCACATCCAAAACTATTATGTAAAGCTCCCGTGGTGAAAGCCCGACTTGGAACGAGGGATTACATGAAAGTATAGACTCACTGACTTACACCACGCTGTATATACCACGCGTCTTAGCTATTTCTGCCCAACTAAACAAGAAGACCACGCTATGTCGCCTTCCGTTTTAACTACATATTATGTCTATATGCGCATATTTTAGTATTTATAACACTCCTTTAAAGACCGGTCATGATGATATTCTACAGCTGGTTCTTTATAAGAATGATTTTTCCTGAGGTACTAAAAACCCAAAGAAATCGTCTTCCTTGAAATTGTCTCGCGAAGAAATGGGCAAACTTTCGCCCTTCTGGAGGTGTGTTGTACAGCTTTACAGCAAAATATGGGTCTGTAGGGACACACAAACCCTCACCAAGACTCATCGAGTAATAAGCACTTTACTTTTATGTCCCCTTTCACCATCAACGGTTTTCTTGCGACTGTACTATATAACACTATAAGATTTCATATCATCTGAATGACAAGGAAAAGACACTTTTGCTTCAGAACAATTATTGATACTGGCGCAACCTCACACATTTATTAATGAACATCACACATTATAGCTAAAGTGTGATGATATGTGGAGAAAGTGGCCTAAAACCAGATCATTTTGGATTAAGTGGATGTGTGTCCCTGTAATAATTTATTATGAAGTCAGGGACTTTGTTAATAGAATTCCTCAATCTCTCATCTGCACTTGTGATTTATAATCCTTGGCATTTTGGGCGTCCCTGTTGCTCATGTGTATATTTTCGTAGAAATTGTGATCGAGGAAAGGAAATTAAGTAATTCGTATTCGTGATAGGCCAGACAGAGTGAGTTTGTGGGTTTCTGTATTACTTATGCCTTGATGAGTTGGCGAACTAGTGTGTGTGTGTTGTTCCTAGATGATTATAATGTACATCTACATAATAGCAATATAGCTCTTGCATTGTGATTGTGACTGATGGGGATGCTAAGCTTAAGCTAGATAATTCAGGTGCATTCATGTTTCTTGCGATATCATATAGTGAATAATAATTTATACCAAATCCATAGGGAAAGGGATATATATATTTGAAAAGCAGTTGGAGAAAGTCAATATTATTTTATGCATGAAATGGCGTTGAACAAACCTGAGTTAGTTCTCGGTTTTCAGCTTCATCGCATTTGTTGCCAACCAGGATGATGGGAACATCTTTCAAGTCTCCTTTGATGGACTGAATCATTTCCCAAATGGGTTTCAGTTCTTCTAAACTCTGACGGGATGTGACGGAGTACACAAGGATGAAGGCATGACCTGAAATATGCCATTCAAATTCGATGTTAGGGTTAAAGTTGAACTCAACATGTCATTTTATAAAACAATTTTAGCATCCAGCTGTCTTTCTCGTGTCAAATACATTCTCCTATAAGACACACACACTCTTGCCAGTTTTAAAAAGGCTTTCCTTTTCGTCTTCTGTGACTTACCTTTTGTTATGGAGAGCCTCTGCATAGCAGGGAACTGATGGGAACCTGTAGTATCTGTAATTTGTAGTGTACAGACATTCTTATTACAGCTGATTACCTGAAATGTCAAAAAAGTTTAGTTTTAGTTTGAGAGGGTTTGAGTTTCCAAAATAAGTAGTCTACCACACAGTGGCTTGTAATTTTTATTTTCTCCTATGCTGAGTCATCACTTAAGCTTAAGCTTATATAGATAAGCTGAAGCACATCATTAGTCCCCACTTTACACAATAATCTCAATAATAACATAGTAAATCCACTTTGGCTTTTCGACTAAATCTCGCCTCCACCCACTCATAGTATTGAACTATAAATGGTATGCATTGGATTATGTGTCGTAAAAGAATTTAACAAGCTTGGCTCTAACGATGTGTGGGTTTTTGCAAGGCTATGACTACGTCGGGTGTGAGTAAATCAGGATATCAGAAGTCAACTTGGATTCGTACTTCCGTGTGCTTTCTCCTGTGTGTCAGTTTATATTTACTTATTGGGCCTTCCTTGGTATTAATTTCTATAAAAGCTGATGCATTGGCGATCTTTACTGATATTTCCATAAGCTTGTGCTCTAGAGCATTTACTGGTCCATCTTTCAATTACAGACTCCTGACTTTTATCTCGTTCAGAGTAAACATATCAAATGCATCATTATTGTCCTCCTACGCTTATTATGCTTATGAATCTACACGTTTCACTAGACTTAATAACAAGGAATACAAACTTCAGAACTTGCAGGAACTCTGTGACGGGATTAGTGAAGCTCTATATACACACTTTTATGTGAGTTTTCGTATAGTTTGCACTTTCATTTATGACATTGAGTAATTGGAGTAGAAAATTAATGAACTTTACGTCACTCCTGACGCTTTTCTGTGGACTTTAACATACATGCTTTCCACTACCAGAGACAATTTTTCGAACCAATTATTCCCGAGAGTGACAAGACAAACATTGTTAATGAGGTGTTATCTATTCCTTCCAATTTTCTGGCGTGCTTTCACCATCTCTAAAAGTCTGAGCAATACATGCATATACGAGACAGGATGACAGACTTGTTTATTAAACATATTCTCAACTTAAACTGATTCTTTATTATTAAATAACCCCCATCATTTCTTAAAACTAAAAAATGTTGAAATAGTAATCTATACCTATAATATAATATATACCATTTTACTTCCAAAAATATTTACTATCAAATAATTTTCAAAAGAATTCAAGAGTATCGAAATTTCATATTACTATTAGAAAGAACAATGTGCATTCAAATGACAGTATAGACTTCTTATATTTCATAATTTCATCTGTGCTGTCAGCCATTCGTTAAGTTATTCATTTAATAATGAAAGATGATTATGATTAGCAGGCTGGCGTTTGGAGAATGTCCATATTTCTTCAGCTATTTGGAAAGTGGAGTAATACAAAGATGAAGTACTCTTTTATTAAATGAAAGACTACGAGTATGCTTTATAAATTGGGATATCTATACTCAAATTCAACCCAGAATTTGGTGTATTACGATGGAATTCTATGGGAAAGTCAAAGAAAGGCCGAACAAAAGCATTACTACTATTCTCATTGGAATGAAAGTCATGTCTTAAGATTTCCATCTTATATCAAAAACTATTCCTTCGAGGAAATTTCTTTCCATTTTCTTTCCTAATGGGGTATAAATCCATAATGCATGAGAAAGATAAAAGAACGATACCCTCCGTCGTTCAGAGAAAGTTACACCAAAGCCATTCTAGGATTTCTAGAGTGTTTTACGTGGACAAAGCGAATACAAGAGAGCAAGTGTGTAGAGTGCAATGCACACTGTTAGATGAGAGATGTATAGACTATATAGTACAAACGATTATATTATTATAGTTTCCTTATTGGAGCGTTTATGGATGAAAAACTATGTGGAGAAAAGCTGGAGAAAAATTGAGCGTGCTGTATACGAATTTTATAACACGGCACGTGTGACATTCTGACATACACGAATAAAAAGAGACTTTCTTTTACGTGTGTCTCTCGATTCACACGAATCCCGTGAAGTAAGAGAGAGTTATATTATTGCTCTTACCTGTCTGTAAGTGTCTTCTATCGTGGGAATGTACGCCTCTCTGAAAGTTCCTTTAACAAATCGTAAGACCAGGGAAGATTTGCCGACGCCACCCGCACCGAATACAACCACACGGTAGTCATTGCTTTGCTCAGGCATTTTAAACGGGAGAATATGTGTAATAGTAGAGTGCTGAGTAATTTTTAAAAATGAAGACACGGGTTATATGTAGAGTGTAGAGAAAGAACACACAGGAAAAGATGAAATGTCTTTCACTGTAACAAGGCCTTGTTTATTCGTTGAAGACTGGAGTTTAGGCTTCGGTAGTATTTTTATTAGGACTTGGTCTTTTCTTTCGGCTGCGGGTAGAAGAGAGACTTTTTTACGACCTTCCCAACCTGTTCAACCAATCCATCTCCGTTCTGTTGGGAATCTTGGACTGAAAATATAAAAGATTCGGCACGTTAAAAATTCTGTGCGAGGTATAGTATAGCTGAGATTTGTATGGTATCTTCGTATCCTTTCATTTTTGGAATGTAACAAAGTTTGATTAGAAAGTAGAATCATGACTTTTGCTTTTCTATTGTTATGTATGGGCTTACTATACAATGCATTTCAGAGAAAACTTTCTCCGGAGAGAAAATTAAACCTTCTGAAAAGATTTTCATGCAGACTCAAGCATTTAATACTTAACAATTCAACTGTTGTGCCTGTCTGGATAAACTTAATAGCTATTGGTTATTGGTTGGTTGCAACCGGAACCCGCATATCATTATTTTTTGTTTAGATTACTAATATGGCTCACGGAAGTCCGGTTCCTTCCATCTAACAGCAGAACAAGAGCATTTGAGATCATAAACACACCATTATCACTTCATTTAAGAGTTGGTACACCCGCATGCATTGCTTCCGTTCTTATAACATACCAGATAATTAATGTGTTAAAACATAAGACAGGGTATGAGCTTGTATGTTTGTGTCTTTTTACATTTCATTATAATAACTACGCCGAGCTTTCGAGCTTTTACCATTGACCTTGATGATCACAAAACATTTGGTGAAACATGACCTTCCTTTTTATTCTATGATAGTTCTAATTTCTAATACGTACTGCTTTCTCCATTCCGCATTTATAATAAAGTACCTACTAACATACGCGTCGTCAAATTTAGTGGCAACTGACATATTGGATAGTTATAAACTTTTGCGTTTATGCTTATTAATAAACTGTAATCAACTCCAACACAATTTCCAACCTAATTCTTTACAATTAACTCTGTTTTCTAACGGCACAACTCATCTACTTTTCACCATTTCACCAGACTTCGACAGACGACTATCAGCTCGGGGTTCGACAAAACGCTATAAACTGATTGGTTAGCAGTTGTGAAACCTTAAGACGAAACGAGTTTGCTTCATTAGGAATCAAATAATTCGGCCGGATGAGGAAATGAGAGTTCCTTACATAATGAAAAGAAACCTTCCAGTTCTATCTTTCACAGGAAGTAATCTCTATACTGTCGAGTCTATCGTCAATGGATGATGAGAGATTTAATTTCTACCCTAGATCTCATTCACTTACTGCCAAGTGCCAGTCGCAGAAGCGAAGATTAATATTGAGACCAAGTACTACATCTCTGTCTCTTACGCTTTCTATCCATGCGAAGTAAAATATCAGTCTGCCCTACAATACCCCACCTCACTGATTAGTCACGATGATGTTTTTTTATTAAAATAATCTTGCCTCCTAGATATAAGCTTTCACCTCAGTTGTGAAAAGGATTATATAGATGAAACTTAAATCTCCTAATTTTTCAGAGGCTTCTTTTCATAGAACTCATATGCTCCAAATACATAGACTTCATCCGTTTCTTGCAGAAAAGATTTAATAAGGGTTTTATTCATTTTGAAACTCAGGTTGGCTGACGAAGGCATACAATTTCATATTCACTCGCTGAATTGAATAATACTTGAGCTTCTTACGAGCTACTTCTTACTCTTACTCTTACTTCTACCGTATATATTAACAACTGCGGCAATGTCTATCTAACCTAAGTATTTTTCATTTTGAACCTAAGTCCAACAATATATATCTGTATACTATACATGTACAATTCTAGTTCTCCGTGTTTTCATAAAGAGACAGAAGGAACAGTTGGGGATGGTATTCGTAGAGGTAGGAAGTGAGAGGTTTATGTCTGGTAGGTAGATTACAAGGACTTTCTCTTCACTCTGTTCCATGCCATCGGATAAATGAAATGGTACTTTGCCAAGGACTTTCTCAATCGATCGTCCATTCCCTCGTATATCCCACTACTGGAAAGGGTCTGTGTATGTGTGTGAATGTTGAATTAACTTGGCCTTCTCACATACGCTGTATTCGACTATAATAGAACCTAGAGAGAGAAAGCATCCATTCCGGACCTCTACCACCACCAACTACCAAACTATCCTTACTACTTTGGCTTACAAGTTTTTTAGCACACTAAGCTATCCTTGCTCTTCTGGACCCTCAAATTAGACACCAAAGCCAACATTTCAGAGTGTATCTGTTGTTAACTGCATTATACTTTCCCTCCTCGATGGACTAGACTTGTAGGGACTTTCTTCTTGGCTCCCTCACTCTTTTCACTAAATATCCAATCAACTGTTTATACTACAAATGCATCGTGTGTCTGACAAAAGTAGTTAAAATGTAAATATACTGCGTGTTAGCAGTGTAGCTTTTATCGTTTCATAGTATCGTATGTATTACTACACCTTATTATTCGATTATCAGAGAAAGTATGAAACTCGTTTAATTTTAAAACGGCGATTATTTGAATTATCAGTCGGCCATTCACATTGCCGAAAAAGTCTTTACCAGTCGTTTTCCCAAAAAATAGTTTAAGTTAAGTAATTTTTCGTATATTTCAGGTTCGTTGATTGTCTCAAGACGATGAGATTCTTGAGTTAATACACATTCACAAAAATTATTATTCTAGTATGGCTAAAAACACACAATTGAAACAAGCACTGTACTCGTACATTCATATTTTCATTGATTTTTAGAATTGTTTTTGAAACATTTTGAACAAAAAATGCATTGGCTTACATTTTTAAGTATGATATATTTGACACTGTATCACTTTCCCTTCTTTTCCTGGATACTTGCACTGAGCACTTATGTAGTAACTATACTATTTATTACAATAGTAGCACACATCACTTACAATGCTGGTCTGGTGGTTGATCGGAAATCTAGGATACGGGACAAGCACTACACTGTCGACAAAGCGATTCGACACAAAGTGTCGACGATTTCATCTGCTGATGGTCACTGGCAGCAGAGAAAAACTA
>Ga0194135_10001496_pt1 | contig 14010 bp, 16 predicted proteins | sample LitLau_LLRF_2013_FD_134024 | JGI IMG/M metagenome (GOLD analysis project Ga0194135, IMG submission 134024) | Freshwater sediment microbial communities in response to fracking from North America - Little Laurel Run_MetaG_LLRF_2013 (version 2) | ecosystem: Environmental > Aquatic > Freshwater >...
ATCTTTTGTCCCCCCCCCTCGTTTGCTATACTCCATATTCCGTTTCCGCTGGTTCTTTTACCCTTTGATGTCTCATGATGTGATAAAGCGTCGTCTCATAAAGTCTGAAATTACGATATTGATAAAACGTAGTCTTTACTTTAATTGTTATACTTATGTATCAATTCAAATATGATAAAGCAAAGTGCATTATCAAATAAAGCAGATGTAAAAATACAGCTCTTTCATTGTTGAAAGTAAAAATGAGTTCATGCATGTGATAGTCATAATTGCATGCAGGGAAAGAGACACACGGATTCCCCGCAGATGACTTTTAATATCTAGGTTTCATCCAAAGTCACGACCTGGCCAAGATATAACGTGGAAGAAACCAGGAAGGCCTCATCAGTTGAAAGGTTGCGAAAGTATAGTTTTTCCAATCTACGAACATTTGACCCATCCCTTAACATGGGAAGCTTGCAATCTCAAGCAAAATTAATTGCAATTTTTGAGCTAGTACGTTTTAGAACTAGTTTAGAACCAATACACGGATTCGTTTAAGGTGTAAATTGCTAATTTGAAATCATTGGTTCTTCCAGGTAATATCTGGCTGCGCTCTAGTCGGACTAATCGCTGCTGGAGTTTCTTTCTTCTTCAACAAAAATGAGCTAGCAAAAGACGAAGCCAAGCTGGATAAGTATCCGCAACTGAAGGAGTTCGTCGAAAGCTCAGGTATTTCACGATACGAATGCATTACATCAATGTCTCTCAGAATTCAGTGAACAAACTTGCAAATTCTTCTTTACTCCTTTTTTGTAGGAATGGAGCAATTAATGTACTTTCTCATGCCAGGACTTTATTTATTGATTGAAATAATTTTGGCTGCTGTTTTGTTCATCGGGTCTTCTGAGGTAGGTTCTTAAATTACCATTGTAGAATTTTTGAATTTTTGCATTCCTAACTGTTGATTCCTTGAAACAGAACAAGCAAGGACTTCTGAAGACATGGACAACGTTAACTATCGTGATGGGAGGAATCGGATTAGTATTTGCTGGATTTGGGATCGTCGCATCGAAGGAGAAAGTACTTGCGATAATCTTCACAGTCGTTGGTAAGAGGATTTTTCAAACTTTCATGTCAAAGCTATCTCAATACAAAGCTCATTTCATTGACTGCCGTTAACCTTGACGCAGGTTACGCATTCACAGGGTATTCTTTATTCGTGGGATATCTTCTCTCGAACGACACCAAAATAGAAGTTATATCATAAATTTTTGGAATTTCCAGTTGATAAATATGCACCTGATAAGTAGAAGAGTAGGAGTAGAGTTCCTTGCATTTCTTTCGGAATATTCGCTTGTCAATCGCACAACATACAAACATATTTCTTATTCGTGGTCTGCACCTTATGTACCTTTTGATTTACGCTAAAACTTGCAAACCCGTACTCTAAGCTTGTACTTATCATTTTTTGCTAATGATTTGCCTTTCTCAATTCTCTTGAAGTTTTTGTTGCAAACTCTAACTTTGATGATATCATAGGCTAAAATCGATTCCAATTTCCTGAACTATGGTGTTAAGATTTAGAACATGTTTTATTGTAAAATTATCGAAGCAGTTTATTGCATTACTATATTAAGAAAGAATGTTAAAGCTAGTTGTCTGACATTTAAAATAAACATATAGCGAGCGACGAGTATGTTCAACATTGTATCGAGAGCTCTATCATTTCCAAGATAAGAAACATCGCAATCCGTATCATCACAATGAATTAAATTCCATGCAATAAAATTTAACTCCCTGGTAGCGTGAACGACATTCTAGCCAACAACTGAGACTACTCGTGACAAGATTTAATTATTTGGAATAAAACTGATAATAAAACTAGATAAAAATAAGATGACACATCACAACGAACAAACAAACGATTATCGATTGACAGAGGAATCATGTCTACTTCATATGACAATCGTAATCTTTGAATCCGCTTTGATAATTAGGTCCAAAGTTGCAATAATGAACATTGCTGAATAAAACATTGTTTCATGGACTCGGGGGTGGACTTTTGCTTTGGTGCATTGCATGAAACTTGTCTGAAGTTGACTGGCTCGCTATGTATGACCCTAATTGACAATAATAGTTCACCCATTGCCCATTCAATGGACTAATAAAGTTGTACATCAATACTCGTTTTTAGGGAGTGACTGGATTTGTCCAGGCTGTGAGACTTGTAATCTAGTTTTGGTTTTAATCGGGAATGTGGAAGTATACGTGACATTTTTCGTATACTTAACTCACTGAACTTGAATGAAACCATAAAGAGCTTATTACTATATTACTAATATTAATAATGCGACTCCAGTGTTAATATTATCTCCTTTGAGAAGCAATACAAGCTTTAACATGCGATATAGACGTATCCTTCATTGTAGCATTTTTTACTCTGCTGAGTTGAGATTCCCTTCCTGTCAGCAGAGTTCCGGAAAATAGTTTTTATGCCCACTAGACCATCATCTCTGCTGCATTGGTCATGATCATCCGTGTCATTCATTCATCAGCTGAAAGGAAACGAGGAAATTGTGCATCATCTTTTAACTAGGAAAGTTTATTAAAACTGGTTTTTATTTTATTTTAATTTAATCTCGAAAAGAGCAGATCGAATGTATCAAGCAAAAAATACAAGCTTTGTTCAGTCCCCCAATTAAACTTATACCGACCGGTTAGTATTAACATGAAAACATGTTAAAGGCGAGCTAAGACAAGATTATCAATATTATCATTATTTATCAATTAATGATCCAGAATACCCTGCTTGTTTAAAACTATTACACAGAACACGATTCGACTCCAGCTCGAAAGCAGTTTCAGTAGTTTCTACATTGAAAGAGGCAAATTGAGACAGGTTTAATCAGAGTCAATCAGAGTAAGTACCGTGGTTGTGCACCTAATGACCCTGCTTGGCATTGGGTGTTAAACTGTTAACTGTGATCAAGTGCTTCATCGTGAGCTGCCTAACTGAGAGAGTTCTGCAAACCTGATTAATTCTGAGCTATCTCTATCGTATCAATCAAAATGAACGACAGTTTGGCTTCCGTAGACATTTCCTGTCTTTTCCAAACTTGCGACGAGATTGGACCTCCTGAGGAAGTGGGAGTAAATGGTATGAGTTATCAGTTTCGTTATTACTGACTTGTTAGGCTATAGTTCTTCATGTTGTTAATACGGGCGTCAATAAAAATTATTAGGAACGATTCCTGAATGGTTACGAGGAAAGTTATTTCAAATTGGACCTGGAAAATTGGACTTATCAAAATGCACTTTGAGGGACTGGCTGGATGGATACGGAATCGTGACACAGTTCACTTTTGAAAGTGGACCTCGAGTCTCTCTTCAGTCTAAATATGTGAAGACTGAGGCATTTGAAAAATCCGTGGCTTCAGGAAGACCCGTCTACACAGAGTACGGAACCCCTGCTATGACGGAAGGGAGCAAAAGCCTTCTCTCTAAAATTGTGTCTACTTTGGTACTACAGAATTTCACAAAAATGGAGTGAGAAAATTTTTGAAAAACTTTATTCTTTATCTGCTTTACAGGCAAGGGAAGATATGAGTGACAATTGCTCAGCGTCAATGTATTCGATTGACAATCATGTTTGTGCCTCAGCTGCTACGTGCTACTTATGTGAAATAGACCCGAATACTTTAGATACAAAGGAACGCTTCGATGCGAAGAAGTTACTGGGACAAAATGGGTTTGGAGTCCACCCTCTCAAAGATGAGGAAGGGAATTTATGGAACATGGGATTTACTGTGATGCCTACACTTAAGTATAACTTAGTCAAAATCCCTTGCGGAAAGAACAAAGATCAAGACTTGAACAAAATCTTGGGAAGGGGAAAGGTTGTGACCTCAATTTCTAGTCGGTGGAGTGGAGCTATTGCCTTTAATCACAGGTGGGAATTTCCTCCGGACAATAGTCGAGAGTCTGCAAAAGACGGTACATGAAGTCATTAAAGTGGTTATTCTAATTGATTTCAGTTTTGGAATGACACAAACTCACGTAGTGTTCATCGAACAGCCGTATGTAGTCAAAGTATCTCGCGTACTAGCAGCAAAAGTCAAAGAGTATTCAGTAAAGGAATGGCTAGATTGGCAACCTACAGAGAAAAACAGATTTTATCTGATTGAAAAGTCCTCTGGAAAAGTCGTCAATTTGGAAATTCTCTCGAAAGAGCCATTTTTCTTCATGCATGTTATCAATTGTTTCCAAGAAGGAAACCAGGTAAGACTTTCCGAAATCGAAATAAAGCGTAACTTCATATATACAGGCTCAACAATGATTTTCAATGTTATTAACTGCAGATAGTTGTGGATGTGACGACAAGTAAGGACCCCTCAGTGACTGATGCCACGTCTCTGGCAAAGTTACGTCAGAATATCTTGGAGCCAGTAGAATCCATTAGACTTCAGCGATTTATCATTCCTTTCCAGTCAGAGAACATAAAGGATTTTCCAGAAAATCGCAACTTAGTCACTGAAAGTTCATCAGGAGCTAGTGCAGTGAGGGTTGGGAATACCTTGGTTTTGAGTCCTGACGATATCACGGATTCGGGAATCGATAGGACGACGATTCACCCGGACATGATTGGGAAAAATTACAAATTCGTGTACGGAACAGGATCGTTCATCTTTAGTAATGTGAGGAAACCAGCTAAGCCGTCAGAAGGGATTTTTGGGTTGAACAAACTGAATTTGGAAACTAAGAAAGTACAGACTCTGAATGTGGACAAGGGTTTGTTTCCTGGAGAGCCTGTTTTTGTACCAGCGAAATCAAAAACGACGGAAGAAGACGAGGGAGTGGTCTTATGTCCTGTAGAAAGCGCTGTAAAAGATCAGAAGAATTTCTTGTGGATTATAGATGCGAAATCCTGGAAGGAATTAGGGAGAGCTGAGTTTTCAAATAGGATTCCTGGAATGATGCATTCAGTGTTTGTACCTGATGAATAATAATAAGAAGTTTAAGGAAAAAATGACAATTATGAGATTCATCATATTATTACATTATCTGCAGCTCTTTTTCTGAAATAAAAACATTTCATAAGTTGTATATAATGAAACGATTACGGAATACTAATAATAAACTACAGAAATGAAGAAATGAGAACATTAAAAGGTTGCTAAATGCACGAGCCTGTTTATTATCTGAACACGTGTTAAATGGACTACACACCTTCAAGTCTTATCAAGTCATATTAAAACATAGAAACAATTTCATAAACATTAGGAGCAGGAGGAACCTCCAAAAGTAAACGAGAGTACATACAAGCAACCTAAGTGAGACTCGCTAACAATAAATATATGCAGACATGACTAATTGTGGTTAGATAATTAACGTTGACGTTCTTTAGAAAGTCTGTTCGCGTAAGCTCTCGAGATGACATTCCATGCGTCCATGTATCTGTCCATACACATTGCCACGCATTTCTGCTCGGAACTGTCCATATCTAGAAAAACAAGACAGAATGTATTGATTTCGAAATAGATCTAGGACAAGAATCATCTCCATTTGAAACTCACTAGAGCCAGGACGCACGATGCACTTCTTAAAGCATTTATCTGTCATTTTCTGTAATTCAAACACATTCCATAATCGCACTTGTCAGAACTATTCCAGTACACCATCAATTATAACTTTCAACTTACAGTGATAAGTTCCTGGGCGTTGACAAGAGCGATTTGGGCCTTCACTTGGTCCATCAAGTCTTCTTTATTCGCTGCCATATTTGCGTCTTTTGAACCTTTGTTACTAAAAGAGAAAAATCAAACTTAGGGCTTTCACTTCGAATAAGATAACCCAAATGTTTTACTTGTGAATACTCTGTACACATCAATCGCTTTACAGAACATATACTCAACTTACCTTACAACTCCGACTTCTGTATACTTTCCTGAAGTACCTTATGCGGAAACAGCCCCCCGAATTCCGTTTAATTGGCAATTGAAGACTTCAAAACCCGACGGGGTATCCGAAGATGTTAATTAACGTTGTTGATATCCGTAGATAGCTAGACACCGGTACTAGGTAGCTGGTTAGCTCGGAGAGTGTGTGAACATGTGGACGAGAGAGATCACGTTGACTTACTCAATGCAGCTCCCTCGCGCCAACTTCAAATTCCCTGCAAAGCCAATAAAAATATTTAGTTGCAGTGCTCCCAAATTTTGAAATCTTCGATCTGCCTGCCTGTCACTCGGAGAGAGTGGATATGTTGTCGAGAACAAAGATACTACGAAGCTTGTCGAAATGTCTCGTCGAAGGGGTGAACAAGAGTGGAAGAAGCGTGGGGGTGGTCGGAGCAGTTGGAGGAGCCCGTCATTCTTCACACTTTACGTACGTTCCTGACACGGTGTCCACGTCTGAAGGGGAGACCGTCAGGATGAACTTGTTCCAGGCTGTGAATAACGCGATGGACATCGCACTCGCCAGTGATCCTAGCGCAAGTAATAATATTATAATGATATAAGAGAGTGGAGAGCGAGATGTTGCTGATTGTCACAAAGTTGGAATTGTTGGAAATGTTATACTATAAATGTTGTTTGTTCACTTTTCAGTTATCTTTGGGGAGGACGTGGCATTTGGAGGAGTATTCAGATGCACATTAAATTTACAAGAGAAGTATGGAAAGGACAGAGTGTTTAACACGCCCCTGTGTGAACAGGGAATCGCAGGGTTCGGAATTGGAGCTGCTGTTGCTGGTGCTACTGCCATTGCCGAAATGCAGTTTGCAGATTACATTTTCCCTGCGTTTGATCAGCTAGTGAATGAAGTAATGTCAGGGTTTAATTCTATTAGTAAATGTTGAATTAAGGTGGTACAAAAAGTTCATGTGGTTTTTTAAAAATTTTTTAGGCAGCCAAGTTTCGGTATCGATGTGGAAATGAGTTTAACTGTGGGAAGTTGACTATTCGAACACCCAGTGGGGCTGTAGGTCACGGTGCGTTGTATCATTCTCAATCTCCTGAGGCGTATTTTGCTCATACTCCAGGACTGAAGGTTGTCATTCCAAGAGGAGCTGTTAAAGCAAAGGGCCTTCTGCTCTCGTGCATCCGATCAAATGACCCGTGTATCTTCTTTGAGCCAAAAATTTTGTACAGAACTGCCGTAGAGCAGGTTCCAACGAAAGACTATGAGTTACCTATTGGAAAGGCAGATGTTCTTATGGAAGGAGAAAATGTTACTCTTTTGGGATGGGGAACTCAGGTGAGTTATTTATGAAGTCAATTCAATTGCCACACTGAATGTGTGACAAGTGTACCTAAGTTTAAGTAGGAGATTGATATGATGATATATTGATATGATATGAATGATTGTATAGGTTCACGTACTTAGAGAAGTAGCGCAGCTAGCACAAGACAGACTTAATGTGTCCTGTGAAGTTATAGACCTTGTTACCATTCAACCTTGGGATAAAGAGACAATTTATAATGTAAGATTATAAACTGTTGGAGTTTGAAGCGCCTGAATGTTCATTATTTGTAAATATGTTAGCTAACTACTTTTTATCAACTGATTGTAGTCGGTAAAGAAGACGGGTCGGTTGGTTATTGCACACGAAGCACCGCTGACTAGTGGATTTGCGAGTGAAATCGCAGCTTCAGTACAAAAGGATTGCTTTCTCAATTTGGAAGCTCCAATTCAACGAGTGACTGGCCATGACACACCATTTCCTCATGTGTTCGAACCTTTCTATTTGCCAGATAAATGGAGATGTCTTGAAGCAGTACGAGCTGCTGTGGAATTTTAATCGACTACTAGAAATGTTACACAGTAAAAATTCTTAGCCGGTGTACTTAGGATACTGTGTAGGGAAAAGATCTGAATCTGAATGGCTGCTAATCGTAAAACATATTTGTTTTAAAGAACTAACACGAACGACATCAAGTTTAGACTGTAAACTTGCCATTTGTCAAGACTAATTGTAATGATGTCAGCGAATTATAGAAGAAAATCATGAGCTGGCTTCACATTATTTTTTGAGATTAATATTTTCATATTCATTAGAGAATTGTGTGACTGTTAAGAAGTTGAAACGAAATACTTATCTGTGGTAAGCAAAATTAATTTTTGTTTGATAATGCAATAAAGGTGCTTCCTGGAACCAAATCGTAATGTTTAATGTTAAAACTAATATTGTTAGTTATTATTAGTTATTGTTAATTGTTAGCATGTGTTTAAGCTTGTGATTCAGTTTTCGTTCATTTCATGATTCCTGACTGTGGGTTAGAAAAGTATCAAAGAGTACCAAGTTCTAGTTTAGGTATAGGAATATGCCATCTCAGTTTTGAGAAGATCTTTTGTATGCACCATCTCTCGTATTTTTTCAACTTTCCTCTTGTGTAATATAATTTAATTGCTCATTTCCAATTAACAAAACAACCAATAATGTAACAATTTTCTAATGATGTATTTTCGATAGTGAAAACTCGTGCTTCCCATTGCATCCCATCCCATTGAAAGTTTCCCATTGCTTGTCAATGCATCTCGAAACGCTTTTGTCTCACTGTTGTAAGAGGTATGGTGTACAGGTGACCAGAGTTAAACGGTGAGTTTGATGGATTTCCTTGTGGAAAGTTGTGTGGATGCTGGGCTTGTCTATAAGTCGGGGGATAACTGGAACCAGGTTGCGACGGAGGCATGGAAGGTGGCAAAGGAACTGCATAGTTCACAAATGTAGGCGATGGATGAGTTACATGTGGTGGAGCTTCTTGTGAGTGACTAGAAAAGCTGTACTGATAAGCTTGCTCGTTGGGAAATTCTTTTCCAAACAGATTATTCGGTTGATGGAGAGGTAGTTTCCCATTCCTAATGAACATTATTAGAATCATAGATCTAGATTTATCACTGATTGAGAGTGTAATTTTAACTAATTGTAAATTTTTACCCTGGAGGATAATGAGAGGGTAGAGCATTTCCAATGTTATCTTGGTTTACAGGATGACCATTTGGACTTACAAACACGGGAATATAAATGATTTTTCCAGGCTCCCCAGGCTCTCCTTTCGGCCCTGGAGGACCTCTTTCTCCCTTTTCGCAAGGACATTCTTTGTACGGAACCTGGTGGGCCTCCTGCCAGTGCTCTCGTTTAGGAGGAAAACGATCTTGTCCTGGAAATTCAAATCAACTAGTTTTAATTTTGTTTCATACATTTATTATTAGGCTCAGCCATGAGCAAAACAAAAATGCAGTTACTCCAGTCGTTGAGGTAATTCTGTTGATGGAAGTCTTCCATCTTCTCCCCTCGTATTCTATAGTTAAGTTCCTGAGGGTCTCGTGGTTCTCTTTGATAGGCATTATGAGATTCAAAATGTTGAAATTGATCCGGATGAGTCGGTTTACGACGATAACTTTCTTGACGATGGAAGTCTTCAAAAATCTCAGACTCCAATGGATCATTAGGATTTCTGTTCACTGCTGCTCTACTTGTAGATTCAAAGCCTGTCTCATGCCTCTGAGCATTGTGAGCATTCCGTAGATTATCTTGATAACCATCTTGAGGCAAATCAGGTAAAGGTAGAGGATTTCCATGTATATCTTGAGCATAAGTACGGGACTGTTTTACTTCTCCATGACCTACGGCATCTTCATGAGACTGTACATGATGCACACGATGATCTTCGCCTCCTTTCAGGATGTTCATTTCTACATCATTCAGCTCAGGAACAATGTCTTTATTGTCAGGCTTTATCTCATCATCCTTATCCACTCCTGTTGAGGGAGTTTCCAATTCACCAAGTCCTGTTTCATTGTTGTTAGCTTCTCCCTGGCTTTCCTGCAGCAGTGCTTGATTAAAGCAGCAAACCATGCTTTCCGACTCTCGAATTGGTCCACAATGGAAAGCCTGCAAAAATGATTTTATCATGAAGATATTCATGGCATAACCTCGCCGTTATGATTGATTCAAAACTATTTTCTGCTTATTAATCAATACCTGCATATCTGGCGTCATGTCTGGAATTCAGAAATTACAAATAATTACGTCATGTAATCCAAATTAAGATTTCTATTCTAGTCGTATGGAAGCTTACAATATCCTGAATCACATTCCTGTATAAGTTTGCAAGTAGAGTCCCACGGACACTGGTTAAGAGAGCCACCCCCACTGGCACCTGAAGTGGGATTGCCTGTTACCACTATTGACCACAATCCTATTATTTGTAACAACATGACCTTCTGAATGGTCCTAAGCCCTTTAAACCCCATCGGAACACCTATGACTTCTCCTTCAGACAAGTTTTCGATAAACTCCCACAAATCTGAATAACCTTGTAGCATTGCATTAATCCGTGTGTCTCCTGCAGAGGAATCAGGGAAGATATCTCTGTACCAAAGAACTGATATGCATGTGCATTCGCCGGCTTCATTTGCATCTTTGTCTTATCTTTCATTTTCAGGTGGTGATAAGATTCACATAGCCAGAGATTCATTCCTTGTGTGAGATAACCAGATTTGGTTTCCTAGAAATCATGAGAATTGAGTGCGAGTGTCCGAGAAGGCGAAAGGGAGTTCGGTGGCGGTTCATTCATCCTCGCTGAGCAAAACTCTTGTCAAGCCGGCTCGTGTTGTATTTTGATAAGACTAAATTCATCGATTCATTCTCAATATTTATTGCAGTTTACTTTTGTGTTTTTGAAATACTTCCAAAGTATGACTGCATTCGATGGTGAGTGACATTCTTATTTTGCACCGTTTGAATTCAAAAAGTGTACTACTTTCATTAATCGTTTGTTTTCATTATATTGCGAATTTTAGAAATGGGCTTGATGCCCGAGCTTACGAAAGCCGTCGCAGAAATGGACTGGATGTAAGTCAGCCTCGTCACTTGTGATATTCAACACTTGTTAAAATCGATAAGATTAAGCTAAGGTTTAAGTTCTCTTTAGGTTGCCGACGGATGTACAAGCAGAAGCAATTCCATTAATTCTTGGAGGCGGAGATGTACTTATGGCTGCCGAAACTGGTTTGTTCAGATTCAAATGGAGAGAAATCATGATTATTTTTAATATTATTATTAATTATTAAATCTGAAAAACTCTTGTACCAGGATCTGGAAAAACCGGTGCGTTTTGCTTACCGATTGTTCAGACTGTTTGGGAAACTGTCAGGGACATCAAAGATGGAAAGACCAGCTCTGGAAGTGGCGCTGGGGGTGGATCCACAAGTCAGTTTCAATATTTCACTCAATAATTTGATGTCTTCAGTTGTCAGTATTTATAAAAATTAACTCTGCGCGTGATTTGTCTTTGTGCTTAAATATAAACTTCTTGTTTTGTGGAAAGATGCTAAGTGGGCGCTATCACTGTACGATCGAGGATCTGCATTTGCAGTGACTCCGGATGGTCTGCGATGCCAGTCAAGGGAATTTAAAGAGTGGCACGGGTGCAGAGCAACGAAAGGGGTGGCTGAAAAAGGAAAATATTATTACGAAACTATCGTTCAAGATGAAGGATTGTGCAGAGTCGGTTGGTCTACTCAGCAAGTAAGTTTTCAAATTTTAACTACTATTTTAAGGGTAGGTGTGAAATCCATCATTTTCAATATTCGTTTGCTTCACAGGCCGTACTTGACCTTGGCACGGATCGATTCGGGTTTGGATTTGGAGGAACTGGAAAAAAATCAAACAATCGACAGTTTGATGATTATGGAGAGGCGTTTGGAAAAAGTGATGTCATTGGGGTTTGTATTGACTTGGACAGCGCGGAAATAACCTTTATGAAGAACGGAGCAAATTTAGGAGTGGCATTTAAAATTCCGTCGCAACTTCTAAAAGACACTTTTTATCCAGCTGTGGTTCTTAAAAATGCAGAAATTTTGTTTAATTTTGGAGATGAAGCGTTCAAGCATCCGCCACCTCCAGGATACATTGCCATCTCCAAAGCCCCTAATCCAAAGATTAACACAGTGGCGTCCGCTAAGTCTTCAAATACAGCACCGATGAAAATAATTAATAATGCACCGCAAGCAATTATCATTGAGGTGAATATTTATTTCCTCATTCTGTTTAAAATTTTAAATATTACTAAATTACTAAAATTAACTTTTTCCAGCCATCTCGAGAATTGGCAGAGCAAACATTAACACAAATACGAAGATTTAAGCAACATTTGGAATCTCCTGTTATAACGGACTTGTTGGTTATTGGTGGTATCCCTGTGAAAGATCAAATCAATGCTTTACGTAACGGTGTAAGTAAAACTTTTGAATCAAACTAAAGCTTTCAGGCGACACTGCCATGCACGATTTAAACGCACAAAAAATTATGTAAATTTGCCTGTAACAGGTTAACATAATCGTCGCCACCCCTGGAAGACTAGAGGAACTCGTAAATTCTAGCGAGATTTTGCTGTCACAATGTAAATTTTTTGTTCTTGATGAGGCCGATGGTCTGCTTAAAGCTGGTTATACCAAACAAATTCATTCTATGCACTCCCAAATTCCGAAAGTGACACAAGATGGAAAACGACTTCAAATGATTGTATGCAGTGCTACGTTGCATGATTTTGAAGTGAAAAAACTTGCGGTTCGTAATTTTGATTTGTTGTATGAATATGAACTAAAATTCTACTTGTTAAGTTTTAGTGTATACATTGATTTATTTCTGGTCATAGGAGAAGTTGATGTATTTCCCAACATGGGTTGACTTGAAAGGTGAAGACGCAGTTCCAGACACAGTTCATCATGTAGTTGTTCCGGTTGATCCTCGTACAGATACATCTTGGCACAGTTTGAGACAGCAAATACAAACCGACGGAGTTCATAGTCGGGATAACATCAGACCTGGCAGTAACACAACGGAGTCGTTATCAGAAGCAGCAAAAGTTTTGAAAGGGGAATATTGTGTAAAAGCTATTGACACCATGAAGATGGATCAAGCTATAATATTTTGTCGCACAAAAGTGGATTGCGATAATCTAGAAAATTATCTCGTTATGCGGGGTAAAAAAACCTCGATGCGTTTCGTATACTCATTGGTATTATATGTAAAGTTAACTTTAATAACATATGTGCATATTTTTCACAGGTGGGGGTTCCAAGAATCCAAACAACAAGTATACGTGCGTTTGCCTGCATGGGGATCGAAAACCTCACGAGAGGAAAGCAAATCTTGAGATGTTTAAAAGGAAAGAAGCGAAATTTTTAATTTGTACCGATGTTGCTGCTCGTGGGTTAGACATTTCTGGTCTGCCTTTCAGTAAGACAAAACAAATCGATTCTCAAGATTTCACTAATGTCTGACCATTTTTAATCCAACCTTAACTATGATTAGTGATCAACATTACACTACCGGATGAAAAGTCAAATTATGTTCACCGGATTGGTCGCGTTGGGAGAGCTGAAAGAATGGGTCTAGCCATTTCTCTGGTTTCAACTGTCCCTGAAAAGGTTATTGCATATTATAATTCTTATGTAGTTATTGGGGTCACTTTGTTGGACAACTGAATAATTTATGACTTTCTTATCCCTCTAAAGGTTTGGTATCATGGTGAATGGTGTCCTTCTCGAGGCAGGAGTTGTCAGAATACGAACTTAACAGATAAAAAAGGATGTTGTATTTGGTACAATGAGCAACAGGTAATTAAGCGGAAGCGCTAGATGCACCTAATGCACGCTGTAAGTTTCATTCAAATTTACGGTTTCTAATTTCAGTACTTAGCAGACATTGAAGAACACTTGTTAGTTACCATCCAACAAGTAGGACCAGACATGGACATCCCATTTGATGAATTTGATGGAAAAGTTGTGTACGGTCAAAAACGAACACTACAAGGTATTGTAAATTATAATAAAGTTAATTTCATCGGTTTTTTTGGGATAATTAAAACCGTGGAATCTTGCAGATTCATCAGGGAATTACCACCTTAAAGAGACAGCTTCATCTCTCGCTCAACTGACTGACTTGGAGCGACAGACTCAAAATTTTTATCTCAAAAGAAATTTCGCTAAAGAACTGTCGGCGCAATAACAGCTCGCACTCTG
>Ga0194135_10001497_pt1 | contig 14009 bp, 7 predicted proteins | sample LitLau_LLRF_2013_FD_134024 | JGI IMG/M metagenome (GOLD analysis project Ga0194135, IMG submission 134024) | Freshwater sediment microbial communities in response to fracking from North America - Little Laurel Run_MetaG_LLRF_2013 (version 2) | ecosystem: Environmental > Aquatic > Freshwater >...
AATTACTTCCGGGTATGTTTTGCTGGCTCTAATTGGCGAACACTGTTCAGTCTTGTTTCCTTCAGGCGTTTCAGCCCTAGTTGGAACGGATTTTTTCTCGGATTCTTGTACAATTTCTGTGTTGAGTTCTTCCTCTTCGTCATCAGAAATATCTGAAGTAAAGATCATTAGATGTACGTTCATGTACAAATATATTAGATACCTTTAATTTATAAATGATGTCTTACCATCATCCAGCGGATCATCTGACCCTACTTGGTCAAGACTAGCCATCGTGCCAAAGCGTCTAAGAGATGATGATAGAGTTCTGTACGGTAGATCTTGGTCACTCGATCCATCTAGAGTTTCCAAGTCTTCGTCTTCTATGATTTCGGATATTCTACTGTGAGGTCTCTGTAACCAAGAGGTTGACATTAGAATTCCTCACTCCAAACACGAGTTACTTTCCTATTTGCCAAATAGTTTGTAGCTACCCATGACACATTTAAACTATACATATGTATGTTAGGCTACCTGACTTCAGGCTTTGTATTTTAATTTTGCTTACCCTTATGATTTGTACGGGTGAACACGGTGCTGATGAGCAGGGTCGCTCAGTGAGAATATTTTGGGGGAGGGGAGGTCCTTCCCACGCAATACACCTGGCTTGCTTGTCAGGGGTAGGCGGAAGCACGAATATGGCAGGCAATTGAGCAGGGGCGAAAGGGTCTGAACCGCCCATCATCAGCGATCCCCATGTGTCGTCGAAGTCATCGTCGGGATATGCCTGAGGTCTCTGACATGTATCCCGGCACTCACGACAAAAATGACTGTAACAATTCCAAAATTAATTATTTAAGAAATACGTATTAGCAAATTTGGAATTTAAAGCCTTATTATTAATATATTTACGAGTGATTTCCGTTGTGGTTAGACTTGACTGTTGTCACACTCTCTGATGTGCTGAGTGAATGTTGGCTGACTTCCGTATTGCGAGACACGCTACGCTCCGACGACATGTCTACCTCCTCACACCTGGCCAGAAAATATCGTTCAGTAAAATATGAGGACTTTTTTTAATAAGTGTATGTGCTTTCGGGGATGCTCACCTGCTGTCATTCCGTGTATTGTAAGCTGTAACTTGTAACTGACTTGTTCTTTTCTTCAGTTGTTCTTGGGACCAGATGCCGGGGTCGGGGTCTGCTGTTTTGTCTCGGTCTTCTAAATCGTGCTGACAAGACCCTAGTTGGCCTTTCATCCATTCCGCTAAATGCATGGCCCCGCCTTTGCTTGTTTTGGTCTTGCCCAGTTGTCTGCATTTGTGGTCGATCAACTCATTCAGCTGCTTGGTTGAGCCTTTGCTTATCTCTATATCCTTCAAGTCAAACCGCTGAATGTGGGATTTGGATTCAGGCACCACCTGCGAGTAGTTTCATTATATTAGATTACATTATTTTTTGCATAGCTGTTGTTAACTATTTATCATTTCATGTTGCCAGAGAGGCTCCTACATTTAATCTTTCTCAGTCGTAGCCCTTAAAAATCTAGTAGTTCCCACTACGAAGTACATCTTCTAGTCGTTTTTAGGAACTTATTTTTTTCACTTTTGTCAGGTTTTTAGGAATTGCTGACCAAATAGAGTTACCAAGTGTGTGAAGGTCTATGAATAATTAACTGCACAACTATTTCTTTTGCCATATTGTTACTAATTTGGCAAAATAGAGACTATTCTAAAGGTAATATATATCATCGAAGCAAAACATTTACTCTGAACTAAATGGGAACTAAACTAATACCTAGAAAAATTTGGAAGATGAGCTAAGTTGTCTATAGTTTCTATTTTTTTCTGTTTCTAAGTTATAATATTTTATCTGTTTTCTACTTAACTATTTTAACTTTTGAAGAACAAGGGGTGCTCAATTAACCGCACATACCTCAAAATGTGTTTGTTTATCCCTCTTTACTGTCTTAATTGAAACCAATTTTGGTGGCAAGTACCCTGTGTAAACATATACATACATACATAACAAACATCCATAAATGAGTAGGTATACCGACCAGTACATATATTGTATATCCACACGGCATCCAAATATTATCTCGTATTTGGCTCCAAATGTACCTTGCACGTTTATTTAGAAACCACATTATGGTTTGGTTTTTATGCAACCAAAGATTTTCAGTCAATTCAAAACAACGAAAAGTTGATCTCTAAAGCATGATCGAAGCGGTCCGAAAAACATTTATGTTACCATCTCAGTACCTATCTTTTTATAACTGAAGCATACATGTGTCATTTAAGGCAGAAAACCATAGATATAGATCCAGGATAGGTACTTTGATCCTACAAATCGAATTGTGTATGGCAAGATCCATTATACGAGTATAACTATGACTGCATAACTATTTCGGATTCGGTGATTCGATCTCGAAGATTTTTGTATGATAAAAGAAACTTTCCGCTTTGGGGCATTTCCTATGCATAAAATGAAAATTCATTAAGTGAAGTGTTTTATATGTGCGTTCTTAAATTACCATAAGATGGATATGTTGTGGTCATTTTTTCTTAAAAATAGATGAAGTGGCTTGCGTCAAGCCAATACAGCAGTGCGCTACACCACCAAGATGATGTGGTTCATTATAGGCTATGGCTATAGGGCATCATTTTATTTTTATCATAGTGAATAGTAAAAAAGAAATAAACAAAAGGAATGAAATCAAAATTAAAACCATTTATCCTGCATAAAGTAGATATCAGAATCATTTCATCATTTTTTTAAAGTAAAAATGAGCAGTGGAATATATTGTGTATACTTCTGTATGATTAATAGGAGAGATGTTTTCAGTATTTGGCTTACCTCAATTACCTCATATCTATAGTATTTCGAAAAAACAAGGGCAGAGTTCTGCTAAGCAATTTTCTATAGTACGTAGTACCTACGTTTGAGGCAACAAGGTTAGGTCGTATGTTAGAGAAAAACATTTGCATATGCCTCTACATTTCAGCCAAAATATTTCTAAAATAAATTCTTAGTGACTTAAATGCTTGTAATAATTTCTAAATATCTTTTGATGATTGGTTCATGCATAGTGTTTGAGATCATGAAATGTTTTTCTCCAATATTAATGAAACGCAATGACAATTTCACCATTTTAATGAGAAGAAAACGACTTTAAAAATTAATCAATCTATACTTATAACGTCTTTATAAATATTGTAAATGTGGCACTACTTATAAGAAATAATGTAGCTTTTAACAACTCCATGTAGGTAGAGTAATAATTTTAAAAAATAGTACAGCTCATTGTTTTGTAAATTTTGGGCGCAATGAAGATAATTTGTAAATCGAGATCTTTCTTCAGCATTGATCACTTATGTATAGAAATATTTTGGCCTAATTGAGGTGAACTTTAGGAAACCCTCCAAATTTTTCCCACACATACGACTAAGTTCGTGCCTTACATGGCAGCTCTGTTACAAATAAAATTTTAAACTATAAAATGAAGAATTATTTTTGTAGATGCATTAAATAAGAAGGATAATTAAACTAAGAATTATTATAAACAATGGAAGCATTATTTTCATTGTACACTTGTACATGTATGCAATTTAGATTGAAAAAGATTTTAAAATCTGGTACTTAAAAAACAAATTGAATTTTAAGACAATCATATTAAAAACTTACAAAATTTGTGCATCAATTTTATGAATTAGGTACTCTTTGTAGATGGATAGTTTTGGGATCCACGAGTGAAATCCCGAGATATTGCGTGTGCATATAAAAGTGGTCAATTTGACTCAATACCCCTAATACCTCGGGTAAAAAAATGGTTCTCATTGCCATAAGTAGAATAGCAATAAGTATGCTATTTCAATTTGTTGAACGGGTCTCTCTCTACCCTATTTAATTGGGAATTGTAAGTTTCGCTAGGTTTGGTCATCTTGTTCGTTATCGGAGGATTCAGGGGTGAGGAGGGGTTGGTAACCGTCGGGGGGCCGCGTTTTGACGTTTTGTCTCGGAGAGGGCGTGTCTTGCCGTAATACATGTCGGGGTGAGCAGGACACTGCGTGAGGCATGTGTTTCAGTAGAGGACGCACCTGACTTCTAAGCGGCGTTGACTCCAGGGTGGTCCCAGAAAGCAAGTGGCTGAAAGTTGGGGGGTCAGGCGACTCCAGAGGCGAGGTCGCTGGCGTTCCTCCTCTTGTCGTGTTCAAGTAAATTCTAGAAATAAAAATAGAGTCATAATTGAGTTGGGACCTCTTTCTTGTTGATTTTGTGGTGCCTCGAACTGGAAGATCTTGGAGACGACGACATCACACCAGCACCACACTTTGAGGTGACCGGTCACAGGTTTTTACCTCAAATTGTGTTCCTTGTGCGATGTGGTCGTCTCCAAGAGCTTGCAGTCATCAGCCCAATCAGGATTCAAAATTCATATTTGACAATGACAGGCGCTTCATAATGTAATTTTCCTTTTTATATTAGTTTCTATCCGACAAGCGTATAATTTTAATATTTTCGTCTTTCAAAGCTGCAAGCTGCAAACCAGACTTTCCACTTACATTTGGCGTTGAATAAGATTCTGCCACACAGCCTTTAGCTCTGGATTGGGTGCACGCAGGACGATGCTCCTGCACTTGGCGTTTTTCTTTGGCGTGCGGACCAAATCGGATCCACACATTGCGTTGGCTGGACTGTCTATACCATTTGGACTGTTGTTGATCAGTAGCCTGAATTCGGTTGCTGAAATGGAATTAGTAATTCAACATTACTATTCGCCCTAAGCACTAGTGATTGCCCAAACCGCGCTATCTACGTCTACGACACAGGCAAATTTCGAAATGTATCTATACTATACACTATACTAGCAAGTGAACGCGTAAATGAAGAGAAGAGTAGGTATGTAGTTATAACGTATTACGGATAGTTGTGTGAGCTCGCGTATTTCTGAGACGTTCTTTAAATTAAGGAGCAAAATATTCCTCAAATAAAAATAGGAATATATATTACCTACCTTTTTTTCGCACATTGAAGAAGGCTTGGGAAACCGCTAGTAGCGATAAAGGATCTTCTGTGATGAAGAGAACTCTATCCCTACTGACTTTGGCTAGAACTAATAAGTCAGTGAAGAGTAAAGCCCAGAAAGGGCGAGTGGAACGGCCGTCTACCCTGCTCAATTCCCCTGCAAACAGCCATCTCCGTCCTGGTGTGCTCAGTACAAAAGGCTGCAAAGACAATAAGTTTCGAAAGAGTCAAGAATCTAACTTATTATTCTGTAACTCTAAGAGGAACTTAGTTCTAGCTTACCATGAATGATACCTTATCTTATAACCCTCTGGACTCAGTAAATTGCAAATGAGCATTTGCAGTTGGAGTATGGATAGTTTGAGCTAGCAAAAAAAGCAAAAATCCCAAAGTAAGGATGAAGCTACCTACCTAACCCATGCTTGGGTCATTATGACAAAAATCAACTCATACTTCCATAGGGCACTACTGGGTGCACCTGCATTTCCTAGGAATATTTCAGAAAACCCGGTGTGGTGACTTATATTGGGTCGAAGTATCGGCGTATCCTGGGCCTGGATCGGTTATGAACTTCAGTAACCCTTAGCAGATTGAGAGATAGTGCCAACATGCTGCAACCTCAGCCTCGTAGCCCTTCGGGTCAAAAATGTGGCACATACAGTCCTAGGTACCTTGCATCTTGTAAATACTAGTCGGCTTTCCAGGTCTTGCACCGAAAGAAGTGGTCTCCCCTCTTCAGCTGGCTCCATTATGCCCGCTCCTGCTGTCCAATCCCGATAAGAAGCATCCAATTCGTACACTACTCGATTCAAGGCATAGTTATCATCTTCGCTGCTTTTACTTTGGTTCATAATGGTCGTTGTAATTTTCAGAACTTCGCGAAAGTGCTGTAAAACGTTTATTCGTTATGACTCCCACAATCTGCTTTTAGACATTGCATGATTAGGTAAGGGGCCTTACCTCAAGAGGCTTATGGAGAAAGGTCGTTAAGTCCGGTTTCTTTTTTGGAATTGGTGGCTCAGTGCAGAAATTGGTAAACTCCTGACATTTTGTTTTTTCCACTAAAAGACAGTCGGCTCGTTTGATTCCTGAACAATATTTGCGATAGGCTGCAGTTATCGCCCCTATCTATAAAAAAATGCAACAAAAACATGGTATTAATTTATTTGCTAAAACATGAGGAAACGGAATAATCTTAAACACAGCCTTACCTTATGGTAGTAAATGCGACCTATAAATGATGCTGGGGTGTCGATGTCTTCTTGTGCGGCTAATTCCAACACATCTTCAGATAGTTGAAGGAGCTGCGTCCCAAACAAATACATCACTTAAGTTGGTAGTTCCCTTTTTATGGTAGGAACCTATTTCTGTATTGCTGGTGTAAAGATTAGTTACCCTATTCCTCCCTTTTTTTAAAGTAACTCAGATACAAAGTAGGGGCAACCATTGTTCCTTGTATGCCACCCCCATTTCTACATTTTTAAAATCCTCGGTAAATAGAGTAAAAGGGTGAAATTTCGTATTAATCGGTGCTCAGTTTAAAAACTTTTTTACCTCTTCTATATTTTGAAAGAGAATGTGGTGCTGGGTATCGGTAATACAGTCTTTTCTCTGGGCGAGGGGTAATAGGAACCGATTGACGCCATATTGCAAATTGGCAGCATAGCTCTGCTCTTTGTTAAGCAGCTGATGGAGTGCCAACTTTTGTGGCGACTCCGTCGTTGACGGACCAGACTGAAAGAATAACAACTTTCAAAAATTGTCAAAAAACTATTCACTTCTAACGCCACATTCTACTTTCAACAGTAATAGCATTCCAGGCAAAGTAAAGAAATGTAACAAAAAGAAATATATTTACAATAAGAACAAGCGACACAAAAAACGAAGACAGTAGCTGAAAGAGAGGCTATATAAAAAACAAAAAAAAACAATGATAATTTCCAAATCAAAAAATTATAAAAATGGTTGCTTGGATGATGCCGAAAACATTTGAGCTAATGATAAGTTTGGTTGCTTAGTATCGTTTTAGGCGAAGTTCCTACATTCTACAGTACTACCTCGTATTTATCTATATTTCCTGAAACTCTGTAGGTACTTATTAAATAGAATAGGTTGCTATTTAGCTAGATACCTAATATACAGTTTACTCGAATACCCGTGTAAGTCCTGTAGCATAATCGTTCCTTTGAACAAGAGGTACATAAATTATTGTATAGGTAAATTGAGAACACTTTCCATAATAATTCAGTGCTCACGGCTCTTTTGAAGCTATCATTTTCGAATGCGCTTAAATCCTTCTAACCATCCATTTTTTTTCTTTTCTCTAGGTTGCAGGCGAATGGCTGGGGAGGACTCTATACTATAACCCCTGCACCAACCTCAGTGGAGAAGGCGACATGAGGTAAGTGAAGCCGACGCTTATTTATATCTAGGGCGTTGGAAGAGGTAGGAACGGAGCACGATTTTGGTGAGCTGTAGGCTAGCGGTTGGGGACAAACAACTTCATTATTTTCTGCTGGAATGGTCGGAGGGCACATGGTTTCAGTTGGTAGGGCCATTGGCTCGTTCATTGCTGGCATCGCCATGGCTGGTGGATTCACAATCGATTTCCGATATATTTCCAACGGCAAATTGTTCCCACATGACCTGTAGACAATGTTTCGAAATTTAAGGGCCCTGCGACGTTTAGTTTTACGGTTCTAAGCCCTAGTTCCTTTTTTATTCTTACCTTATGAGTTTAAGAACTTGGTCTTCTGATTTGGTAACGACATTGCACTTGTCAACAAATATGACGTAATCCCCTGGAATGACACCTGCTTTATCTGCAGCGAGGCCTGCTTCTACCTTCTCCACTCTGAAAGAAAGCCAATCAGCATTTTACTCATGCATTTCCGCGCATCGCGGTCAAGAGAGCGTACCGGTCACGCATAAATATGCGTTGCCTAAGAGCCTAATCTTCTGATGGGGTGACTTTATAACTATTCCGCGCTTCCGAATAGCTGCTGCACCCTCAAAGTGCCGCGGTGTTGCCCCATTTATGACAGCTCAGCCGGTCCTGCATAAGCAATCGAAATGAGGTCTGGTGTCTATGTTTTGCGCAATAGGGTAGAATCATGAAAAAACAACTTGTGCTTTTTATAGGTTTATTTGAAAGAGAAGACGATGCAAATAAAAAAAATACACAATAACAAATAGAAAAAATGATTAAAAATAAGTTGTTAATAGAAAAAATTGATATTATTGATATTATAGTTTTGTTCGATTTCGCATCCCACAATTGCTTACCAATATTAAGCGCCGTGGTGTTTATTGTTTGTATACTGGGATGGAAAATCAAACAAAACTATAAATTTTTTTCATCCATTTTTTTCAGCGGTAAGTTTATTTTCATCATCTCCTCATCATCTCATCTTTCAAATCAACCTATAAAGAGCACAACTTTTTAAAATGATTCTACCCTACAATATTTTCTGTACCTACTGTGTGATTGACAGTAAAAATTCCATAAGGAAGTGGTAGAGATGCAATTATTGTTGTCAAATAAAGATAAATGAAGAGACCTAGTCGCTTGTCAAATCGGATATTTTACTTACCTTGGAGGCTGTGTCCACGCAATGGAAAATCCGAAACCTGTCGTGGGGGTCTTGTTAAGCATCTTTGACGTGGTGAAGATGGTTCGTCCGGGGCGTCCATTGGTATCCCCAGTCTCGAGCTCCAGATGCCGCAAGAACGAGCTGTCATCCTGCACAGTGACATCGTCGGAATACACAGTCCCGGTTTCTTCCACACTACTGTTCTCTGACCTGCGGGCCATCATCCCTGCTCGGGCCCCAACGCCGGCACCCCTTCCCGCCAACCGGAATGAGCCTCGAATTTCCTGCAAAAACACCCCTTTAAGGTTTTGAACACTTCTCCACGTCTATCACTTTACTCATTTTACAACAAAAATGCAACATACCTTTTTAACAGCATTCTTCACTGATAATGACACACATCCCAGGAAGTCACTTCGCCTGCAATAAATAAATACGTTGTCGTAAAATAGTTTTAAATGAGAAATAGATTAGATTGAACATTCAAATAATTGTGTTCACGTTTTTAAAATCGGCCTAGCGTTGCTATTCAATATGCATGAACATTGCTCAATTCCACCGTCGAAAAAATGATTATGCAATATGTTCGTCGCTATAATTATTTTTATCGCTGGCTAGAGAAACTCACCACGATTCAAGGCGCGCGTTTTACGGCTGTATAAAAAGCATAAAATTCAGCGGCAGTTTTGGAAACGGAATTTGTGAGATGAGTGAGCCCTGGATGGGGATGCGTTAGTTCTCATTGAAGCCGCTCGAGGCGCCCGCATCGCCCTCCCTACGACTCCTTACTATCCTAGCTGGACCCCATCGATCCCCCTCCTCCACCGGCCCAGAAAGCCGCTTCTGATGTAGGTCAAGCCTACAGTTATTCCAAAACACTACCGTTTTGTCCCTGATCCGATGAATTAGACACCCACCAAATAAAATTGCCTTCACGTATTGACCTTTTTGACAATAGGGTATGGTACAACCGCTATGGAAAACTGACGTTGATTGAATTTTTTGTGCTGACCAAACATTCAATCACATAAATGTTGAAATATTGTCGAAAATAGCCTTGAGCCTTCAAAAGGTCCTATCTTAAAGTCAAAATTTATATGTATTACTATTTAATATAGGTACCTATACACATTGCACCTAGGTACCTAAATATTCAATTCGGTCATACTGTGCTCTTGTACAGTTGATTCAATCTACTGTCGAAACCCGATTGTTAATTGTTAATTTTTATTTCGAATCGGGGTAACATAACATAGCATAGGGTTATCCAGGGACTGGGAGAATATTATTTAAAGCCAGTGTTTATGTAGAATCAGATAACATGGTCCAGCATAGCAACCAGGGACCGGATAGGATAGGGAAGGAGGAAACACGGCTAGGCTTTAAATTTATAAGTGCAAGGAAGTACATATGAATAATATACAAGTGGGCCGCATTCAATCAATAGAAAGAGGAGCTCACCGTTAACAATGTCATTAGGAAGCTCTACAAGCAACCCCGAACCCCGATGCGCCCGCGGTTGCTGACTTCACCGCATTAACATATCAACTTTAAGTCCCTCCCTAGACGAAATCGCTGATGCTTGCACATTGTATTTACATAAAAAGGCTATTTGAGGGGCTGGTGGCACTAACTATTAACTCGACCGCGGCGAAATCTTTGGCCTAGGATTGGATTAGAATCGATGAGCTTATTCTGTTACAAACGGCGGATTTGAAAATTGGCTGGCGCTTGTCCAAACAAAAAGCCAATTTCTCCTTCCATATAGTGAATACCTACCTAAATATTTCGAGCAATTTTCTTCAATGTTTTTAGCAAAGTAGTCGGTTCATTAGTGTTAAATATCTTTTTTTCCCCTCCCTAGTATTCCCTAGGAAGGGAGAATGTAGTTAATAAAAGAAAAAACTATGTACACAAAATGAAAAAATTCTACTTTGACAAATAATTTGTCCTAAGCCTAGAGTGTCCTTTAGTCGTCCGTCGTTTGTTCACTTGTTTGTCTTGATTTCGATTCGGAATCAATCCTAACTTCTAATAGATGGTAGCTAATGGCTGTCCTGTTGTGATGAATAATAATTATGTAAAATAAAGTATGGCGCTTACCTGTTATCTCGATCCCGATGCCAAACGGATACTAAAATGCGTTTGTTTAAATCTTCCGGGTGAAGTTCGAAGGAAAATTTTTCATCGAAATTGGGGCAGCTTGATTCTCGTTGAACGGGTGTGCGAAAAAATGTTCGCTGACTGGACGGAACGAGTGCCACCTACACATCAAACAACGTCTAATGTAAAATTAGTTAATCCTTAATTTATTAAAAAGTACTAGGGACGATAAAACCAGGAATCTATTCTACTTTCACGTAGGAAACCCGAGCTTACGATTTCACACTGAACGGCCCCCACGTTGTGATTTGAAATGTGAGCTGGGCTCTCCGTTAAATGAATCATTCTCCCCTCTAACTTATTCTTTGAGCCCCGTTCTACATCCAGTGTGGAAAACTCCCATGACTCTTACTCTAAAATTACCCTTTCTATTTGGATTTTCTTCCATTCAAGGTAACCTTTTTATAGTTCCGTACCCAGGTCGATAATTATATGTACCTAGTTGACGTCAGTTGAATAGGTTATAAAATATGAAGAAAAGTAGGTGATTGCAATGAATACAGCAGATATTTTTTACTTGTCAAAATAAATCTTTATAGCCGAATTCCTCTACCTTTTGTATATTATTTGTTTTTGACAAAGCCCTTGTACCTTGTTGGACATCTATCTACATATTTTAGGTGTGGGCACAATGTGAGCTCTTAATTCTTGCTCGTATTATGTAATTATTTAGTTTTTCTAATAAATGAATGCTGCTTACCTTTGCGTAGGCGTTGCAGTATTTTCCTCCTGGTTTGTGTAATTCGGTTCCTTTGCCAACTAGAAAAAATGAATTACTTTTATGGATATTATGTTTTTTTGAAATAATTAATAATGTCTAGATTAAGATGAACACATTTATATAGCGATGATTACTATTCGCAATCCAGATAGAAACAATGTATTCGTGTGTCAAAATGTGCTAAGTAGGCACGATGCTATTTACTTAGCCATTTCCTCAGCTGGTTTGCAAAAGGGTTTCTAACGCCTATGATATCCTGAATGTTAGTTTGAATTTTTCTCACCGTGAATTGTTAGCATTTTGTATTTGCTATACACTGCTATCTCGAGTTCTCCCAAGTCTGAAACATTGCATTAGTTTTTTAAATGGTGGTAAACCCGCATAAGGGATTCCGGGTCTCATATGGGTGGAGACCATATTAACAGTACTTCAAAGGTATTTTGGCCGAATTTTCTTATTATAGACATGAAAGGAACGTTTGAAAATCTTACTGGGTTTGGTAGGTTTTAAGGGCGGATTAGATAGGGCTAAGCTCGAACATGACCTCCGCCTCCCGGTGCACCCTGGGGACACGAAACGCAGACATCTCCTGGACCTCGACCGTTTTTCGACCATTGCCAAAGGACTTGCTGTTGCAGAATCTAAGCGGGAAAAGGCTTATTTAAATGTCATCCATAATACCAAGGAAAATATTAATTTAATGTTCAATTACCATAATTATCGAATCTTGGCGTCTTCACCATGGACACCATCTCATCTCCCGAGACAGTCACCTCCAGCTCTTCATCATTGAGCCGTTTTCTGAGGGATGAACCGAGGGAAGAAGACGAAAACCTATTATAGTTTGAGGAACAATTGGAGAATGGTGAAAATTTATGAACTAGAAGAGATGTAGCCATCGATTCGGCTGTGATGACAGATGATAGACCTGCTACGGTTTCTTCAGTGAGGGATCCCCCCCGCAACGGTGAGATGTTCAGAGGCTGAATTCCTTCCAGCCCGATACTGCAAAGTCCTGAATCGTCTGATGCAGCCGGACTTGGGATTCCTGCCATAAATCGGAAAATTATATAAGTACTGCCACTTTTCATTAATTTACATTACCCAGAATATAGCTTGGAACATTAAAGACATACCTAATGGTAAGGTGAGTCCCATGAGAGGCAGGCCAGATTTTGCTCTCGTTCTACTCGTATCACAGTGCGAAAGCTTTTTCTCTATGCGACTTTTCTCTTCATTTCTTGTATCACAGTCTTTAATTCTCTTTCTCGAGTGTCGTTCTTCAGTTGCACTGTGTTCAGCTTTTCGCCTTGTCCGCACACCTCTTGGCGCCGTTGCATTTTCACCCTGAATGGAGCTACCTGAACTTTCCGTAAGACTAGCTTGCCCTAAAGTGCTATTTAACCTGAGCCACTCCAGCCTCTGCGACAGTGATGACATTAAAGAATTTTCAATCCTATGGTTTTGTTGACGAAGACTATTGAGGAAATTTGATCTTTTTGCTTGCTCTAAAATGCTTTTTTCTTCTAGAAGACTTTCAGCTGACGGTGAGGTGTCATTATTCATTTGGAAAGGCCCGCGAACTGCTGCTATTAACGGGTTTTCAATTGTTGAATCATTTAAAGGGCCAGCTATGGAGCGCGTTAGCCTTTTGCGGAGTGTTATTAAACTCTCAGTTGCGGTGAGGGGCCCTGGGGAATATTCTATTTGCATGGTGGCTGTCGATTTGATGGTGGAGCTAGGTCCCCTTGTGTCCACCACATCCCCATCCGAGTTGCGGCGTATGGTGAGTTGAGGTGGGGACCCCGGAGGAGAACCTTGCAAGCCAAGACGGAATGGGAGAGCTTCTCTCCTTGGCAAAGAGCGTTTCGGGGTAGCCTGGCCCCGGTATGGCGAGTTGCTGACATCTTGCAATGGGGTTTTCCTTTCAAAGCTTCTTGATGGTAACTCCGCGATGGCAATCTGTAACAATAATTATCAAAAATGTTTAAGCAAATCGTCATGCAACTTCTCATGTCAATGGTGTACTCGTGTATTTAAATATTCTTTGGCTTACCCTATGCGGAGTCGGAACATTTTCCTTGTTTTCAAGGTTTTGTCTTTTGATAGCCCGGACAGACGCTTTTCGTATGTTTCCGGTACTGCGACGAGTTTTAGCAAAGTGTAAGGTTGATGGTGGGTGTTGGGGCGGCTCCTCATGAGCTTCGGGAAGCTTTTGCCCCAGCGTCCACTTCAACATCAGATCACCCCACCTGGAAAAATCACAAAGCAAGTTGAATGACGATGATATGCATATGAATTATGACCGTTTTAAAATTGTCTGTGATGTGATTGATTAGACGGTGCAGTTGTAGCATGAGGATGATGGGTAGTGGAGCATGAAGACAGTGCGCAACTATATAGGGAAGAATGGCGAGCACAGAGGGGTGAGGGGTGGGGAAGGATGACAGCAGCGAGTCCAATTAGATTAATTTATTGAAGCAGGTAGCCAGTCCCTTCATTTTCTCGCCCAGTAGTCTAAGTTTC
>Ga0194135_10001498_pt1 | contig 14007 bp, 6 predicted proteins | sample LitLau_LLRF_2013_FD_134024 | JGI IMG/M metagenome (GOLD analysis project Ga0194135, IMG submission 134024) | Freshwater sediment microbial communities in response to fracking from North America - Little Laurel Run_MetaG_LLRF_2013 (version 2) | ecosystem: Environmental > Aquatic > Freshwater >...
AGAGATGAAACTGAAATACTTGCAAAATATCCTTCACTAATTGTATGATATTTTCATTTTGTGTTTCTTCTAGTGAGGTTCAGGATGGATGGATAGAGACAAAGAAACTAGATATAATATTGTTGGTTTCTCTTTTTGGTTTCTTTCGCAATTCACAATCACAATGGTAGTTACACTTAAATCACTACAAGGATTGCTTAAAAGCTAAAAGGAGAATTCGTGATAAGTTTCACTAGCTTGGGTGCTGCGAATTCTGCTGTGCTCTATTGCTGAGTGTAATAATAAAGATGGTCGTTTTTATTATGTTGTGTGTAGTGTAGTGTGGAGATACGCGAATTTTCTACAAAACAGCCTTTACTTTGGTCTCACTATTTATAATATTTATAGCATGCATGATAGAAATCTATGATTATTTTGGACTGTTACTAGTCATTCTATTTATTTAGTAACTGTAAAGTTTTGTTTATACATGGAAGAACTTGAACAAAAAATCCACTTACTCGTATGAGAATCAGAAATGGGAAACTTGCAATGCCCATATAATGCATATTCCATGTCTACAACCTAATCTCTTGTTCTGGATACGTTTAAAAGAAACCTTTGGCGTTTTTTAGGGCTGTAAGGCTCTTAGGTTATACTAGTAACTACAGGTATCAAGTGCCAGGCTGCGTTTTCTAAATTCATTTGAACTTGAATTGTTTTATGAGCTATAAAGGTGATGGTGGTGTGAGTGGAGCTTACGCGGGTGGATTGATTCTTTTACGAGAATTATAAAATTTCTGGGAATTGGGATTTAGGCCATTGTAGTAATAAAGCTTCCTTTTCCCTCAATTTTGAACATTCTGAATATTGGTGTTGGTTTAAAAGCTACTAAAGATTTTCAGGTATACGTTTAGACCATACTTTACCAGAAGCTAGTTCGTAAACTCGTAAAGCCACGAATGACGGGCATTTACGTGCGTAAATGAGTTTAGTGAATAATGGGAATATTTCTCATAAATTTGAAGGATGTAAGAAATGGTTAAAATCATTCGGATCAGAAAGCATATGTGGGTCACCAGCGGAAACCAATTATTCGTAGCATTATGTTCTTAAGTAATCTGGTAAATAAAGGGAAAAACACAAGCATCCTAAGTAGAGCAGTTGAGGAATCATAAACACACATGAGCTGATGAATTGCTGAATAAAAAAAGTCTCACTGCGTGTGCTTCGAACGGTCTTTGCACTGAACTCTCTGCTACATAAACTATTAGCTACACTTCCTGCTTTCCTAGTTTACTATCAATTCACAGTCATAACAGTTTCACACACACGACAGACACAAAGACCAACACCTGGTTTCGCCCGAAATAAAACTGTGCTCTGTTTTCATACATTAATTTTAGGATTACATGAAGCTAAGGATAAGATAAACAAAAGTTTTTAGGCTAAGGTATGCTATTATTAGAAGGCATGTTTGAGGACATCCATTTGTATGCATTAGGAAGTACAGACAGGCATCTTTATCCCAATGCCCATACATGCATGGAGACTATAAAAAATCTTGCAGGGCGTTTGTTTGCTACATGGCGTAAACGATTCAGTGACTTGTCATTTCCTTGCTTTCATCACGAGTCTGGTTTTAAGGTAAACATTTGAATGTATACGTAATACCGGAAGTATAAACGACTATAAGAAAACTTATTCCTTGTTAGAGCTGAAATATTAGCCTCATCATTTTGTGGATCTTCAATACTTTTTAATTTCCATTCAAGAGTGTATACCGTAATTTTTAATTTAATCTGAATTGGTTCCGTCAATCTGGCACTATTCAAATAAGTGAGAATTGCATGAAATTTATTTTTATGACTGCTTCGTTATTTCTATCTTTTAGAGAGTTTTACATTTAATTTACCTGCTTGAATTATCGCATCAGAAAATCTAGTACGAGTGAGCAAAATAAAATTTAAAAATGAAAAGACGGAAAGAAGTCTTTTGACCTTACGAGATAAAATATGTTCAAACTAACTGAATGAGACATTATAATGATGTCGAAAAGCATGTATTGGTTGTTGGTAGTCAAATCATCTTGAGCTCTAATAACTCTTTGTGGGTTATGGTGGGTTATTAAAATGAAGATCATAGCATTGAATTGCAAGCTGGTTCTTTCTTGCTCGACGCACAAAAAGACAATCAGTGTTGGTTAATGGTTATCAAAGAAAAGAGATCGAAAGTTTCGACAGGTGTACAAAATAAAAAGTAAGATGTTATTCAGTAGCACACATAGATAGATATACGACTTTTTAGAGCAGCAAAACTGTATAAAATGCTAGTTTGCTTGCTTATGTAGTGGAAACCCGATTGAGCTGTCAGCTGTAGGGAAAAGGGTGCTTTATGAAGTCTAGGTAAAAGACGATGATGAAACATTCTTGTATATGATTATGAGTATCGTAATCTCAGAAATTCAGATTCAGAATGTTAGTTTCATTTTTATGTAGAATAACTTGACTGCAGCATGAATAACTGAATGAGATGCGCAGGATTCTTGTGTTAAATATAGTTTATAACTCAAACATTAATGAGTGTTTAAACAACGGCTGGTTTGAAAAAATTATTGCAGAAGCGTGCACTCAGTTGTGAAGCTGCAGGAGATAAGACTAGAGAGTGAAGGAGAGCTACAAGAAATAAATTTTGAATGTAAAACCATGAAGAAAGCAATGGAGTTGTCGCAGTTTTAAATGTGTTCAACAGAAAGTAGGATAACAGTAATGGCATGTTCGTGTGTTGAGATGTGCTATTCAGTTAATGTCAGATTGCATTCGAATTCGTGAGAGGTAGACGGGCAAAACACAATTTGTAACGCTAACAATAAGTACACGAGGAATTTTGATTTCGATTTTACGCTTCAAAGCTTTTTCTACAGAGAAGTGGTAGTGCGAGATTTCAATTATGTTTTAGAGATGACATTGCTTCATCCAGTCATGATTTTTGATGAAGCACAACGTATTAATCCATAGCATCAATGTAGGCAGTAGATGTTATCACTTGCTATGTTGCGAAATAACGAAGAAGATTGTTCTTAATACTTAATTTTAAAGAGAAATTGTTTTACTGCACCACATACATGATATATTTATATAGCTTATAAAAACGCATGAATAATTCGCAGGTAATAACAAATTTCGTTTATAATAAACATTTGGAGCATTTCCTGAACTTGTGCCAATTTGTAAAAAGTCAATTAAAGGTTATCAGTCAAATAAAGTCTAAGTTATGGCGCAAAATAAACATTTTTTTTCTTTTTCTTCGGAATGATCGAAATAAAAATGGGAGAAGAGTCGAACAAAAAATATCTAATATAAAAATTAACCTGCACATTGACCTTTGGTTGAACTGTATGCGTATATTTATCTTGTGGTTAGTTCGTGTTTATGTACTACTAATAAATTGATGTGGATAAAGACAAGTTTTTAGTATCAATGTGTGTAATTAATCATGCTTTTGTTTAAAATGTAGCCTCAAACTGTAGATATTCAAAATACTACTGATTAGTGATTACTTCATATTTAATCATTACAGGGATTAGTACCTTTAAAGAACATTGCAGGTGCAGGAGATTACCCTACGGGATTAATTATCACGTGATGACGTGGTAATGAAAAATTAGTTTAATAGGGAATTGTCGAATTTCCGCCCACAACTTGTCATGATATAGCATGCCAATGAGACAGGAGACAGAATTGGACGACAGTCCTTAGTGACTCAACTTACTAAAGATAGTTTTAGTTTTGAAATTTAAAATACTTCATGCTCAGTTTGTGCAAACGAATATTTTTAGGGTTTGAGTGTAACGTTATAATTGTTTTTGTTCTGTTTATTTGGTCTGTCTTCAAAACATAAAAGACCTAGTGGCTGAGAGGGCGTTTTGATATATTTGGGTGAACTAAAAAGCAGGTGATATTGAATAGCTTAGTAAATTTCAGTAAGGAGTTATGAATCGAAAGAAATTCACTCACAAAAGACACAATGAAAGGCCGGTCAGTTAGTGAAGGGCTGAATGAATGAATTCGAAACAGGCGTGTAGGACGCTTTACATGGCTACACAGATTAACACGTAAAGCATGTAGAGTAAATGCCTTGATAATTTTTAATGTTGGATAATCTTGGTGTCACTAATATAAATATAGCATATAACAGAGCTAGTGAAGGTGCTTTAGTCACTTTTACTATTTCTAGAGCATTTACTATTTGCCTTACTACCAAGTGTGTTATTGGTACATGTATTTATTGTAATGCTCGTGTTATTATTTCGTTGACTGTGCATATGAATTTTGTTGGACGTCTCATTGTCGAAGAATATGCAGAAGATTTGATACCACGAGATATATAGGCGTAGACCTCAGGTATCTAAACCTCCAAACTAATGCACTTTATTATTTGGCCAAAAATGGAGCGAGATGAGATAGAAAAGGAGGAACGGGAGTTGATAAATGCAGTTTACTAGATCTTTGCTTGATATTTTAAATGTGTTGCAATAACGATGGTTGAATGGCTGCATAGAAGTGTCATTGAAAACAAAATGTAATGGTTTTTAGTTGGCCAATAGAATGCAAAATGAAATGCACTATTTGATATACTTGGTTGTTTTATTTTCTTTGTGGATGTGCAATTTATGCAACGGGGTATTCAAGAAAGAAGTGAGAGTCGACTGTTGTAATATTAAGGCAATGTTGTATCTTTAACGTTGAACGTGAACGAAAACTCAAAGAAGAAGAAACGGATGAGTATTGTGCGAGACAATTTTTGGCTTGGTTAGAATACGGTACATAATACTTTTGTTTTGTAGAACAAGTCGACATGACGTGACAACATTCAATCTTTCAGCTTCTGTGTACTTCACGCGTCTTTTGAATTAGGAAAATTGGGATATGTTGAGAATGAATGAGTAATATGCATTAAAACGGCAATACAGAGATTAGGAATGTAATCATCGTAAGCCAGCTAGAGAGGCAAACGCTATTACGTATTATAATGCGTAATATTCGATCGATTTACACAGTTTCAAAGCACAAGACATAGGCAATACTATAATGAGTAGCAATACGATAGGTTTTAAAAAACAAGTGTATAAGTTCGAAATTGTGGCTTATGGTTCTCTGGGTGTGCGTGAACTGCATGGTATAAACCTACATGAGTGTGGGAATATGCAACTATGCAAGCCCCTGATCTGTGTATATAGGATGGTGATAGCGTGTAAGGTAGTAACTGTATACTGTGCATAAGCAAAGGTGAGGAGGGGATGTGGGATAGATTGTTTTGTACACGAATGTAAGTAAGTTGGAGGAGTAGAGTAGACGGAAAAGACGATTCATCTAACGGGATTTCGAATAAGAAAGGATTTGGTTAAGAAGAAGTTTCTTTTGCATGCACTTCTTACAGTGCGTTCAATTTTTAAATTTTTTCAGTGCTAGCATCGTTCTATATGGCATGAGTGTGTAGTTAAAAATGTTTTAGCCGTGGCTGATGAAGTGTTGTGTGCCTACCTTCAGGAGTGAATGGCTTTTTGAACAGTAAGGCAGCTAAATGCGGTATCAAACTTGAAAAATCAAATTAAAAATCCAGCTTAAACTTTTAATTAATACAAGTTTTGTAAATAATTAATTTACCTGACGTGCTGAAACTTCCAAAAGCTACAAATTGTATGCTCATTTAACGATGTGAGTTTAATTTCTACGGGGGTCGACATAAATTATGTAATAATTAATAATTAATGTAATTGTATAATGTTCTATAAATATAGAGCTATTGAAGAGACCACTGAGAAAAAGTAAAGAGAATGAATTTTTTACTCAGATTAACGAATACAACATATTATTCATAATTACTCTCGTAATGAAGTATTTCTCCCCTTTTTACATAGTTTCTTTCTCTACTTAAATGCGATCTTAACGTGATAAGGAAAAATTCTAAGGACATGTTTAGTGGCAGCAGTGCTTGTGAGAAACAAACGGTTACTATTATGTTATTATAGAAAGTTAATCTATATTACTGTGTAGATCGTATAATTGTGATCATGAGAAAAGTGGGACAAATTTTCATAAATTGATTCTAATCTTCTATTCTACGATATGTGTATAAAAATGGAATTCAGAATGAAACCGCACAAAAATTTCAGTTGATACAGCAAGACAGCTTTGACAAAGTATAAGTCATCTCGACTTTGTTTTTTAATACTAATATAGTTACTAATCACTCTGCTCTTTGTATTTACACACGGATGGTATCATATTTATTATCGTATCTTCAAATGACTGCAGTTCGCTGATTATTGCGATTAAGAGGTTGCGAACGATCCTAATTGTGAATGAATGCAATTCAACAACCAAATCCGAACAATAGATATTGCAATGTTGTATTTAAAAACTGTATTCAATTGTTTGTTATCGATATTTGTAGTGAATTTTATTTATTGTTGATATAAATTGTATTCACTGGTGAAAATGGTTGTACTTGCCTTGCCGATTTAATGGATTTGGTTCAGTAGGTTCTTGAGTGCATTATGTAGTCGTCGTGCATTATCAATGATACACACTGGTTATCAGCGGTTTTTTCCGAGATTAAAAGAAATAAATGAGTGCATGGCCTTTTTGAAATTGAAGAAAAATGTTGCGTTAATATTATTGGATTTTATGAAGGTAGTGTAACTTTAAAAGATCAAAAAAGATTGTATGAAATAAAAGCATATGTTAGGAGCAAATTTTTTCAGGTGTTTAATTTCCTGACTGCTCTGAGGGTAATTTGTAATATTCAACTTCGCTAGAATAAACACGATATTGTGCATGTTGATGAATAATTTTTGCAGTCTGGTTTTATCGAAAATAAAATAGAATCTCCCAGGCATCAGGCGGATACAGAACCGTTATAAAAGAAGTAGACTTTGTTTAGGCCGAGAAGTAAAGCTGTGGGAGGAACTAATTAGTTAAATGTAAATTGTAAAGTTATTCCTTATAATATTATTAACTTTGTAGCATTGAAATAACGCATAACATTAAATCCATTAAATTTTCTAGACTAATCTAGACAATATAGTTCTATGTTTTTGTGCGTGAGGAAAATCTACTAATCTTTATTTAATACTTTATGATCCGCATTATTTACAATAATAAGCATGTCTCAAAGTAAATATTATACAAGGTGCTTTACTGTCAGTTAACGAAAAATGTTTGTTCCTGTTATACCTCTGCACAATTCACCACGAGTGAAACTTGCTAACTTGTCACATTTTTCTTGTATTATTTCAGCCCATTAATATGATGGTTCCCATTAAGTAGTAGACGTGTGTTTCGTGAGTGCATTTATTTGTGTTGAAAGAAAGTTGTTTGAATGCGTTTACTCGCATGCTAACTCATTGGAACTTTGAACGTGTCTTGATTTGCAATTTTGCATGTGAAATAAAGCTTATAAATATTAGTAAATCCTTAGGTTTGTGCTCACAAGATGATCATTTACACATGGCCGCGCAGTTTAACAATAAAAAGTCTATAATATGTTAGTAGGGAGTTGGTCTTTGTTTTACGAACAATTAGTGCCATATGGTGTGGTTAGTTGGTACAGATTACAAAAATGTAAGAAATCAAAGTTGTGCAAGTTTGGCACACTATGTTGTACTTTGCACGAATTGTGCCAAATCAATAGTTATATATATATGAATAAGAACTATCGTAACGAGCAGAACCATCGAAAATTATTCATAAAACTGATTTGATTCAAACGCATAATATTTTAGAAATTCTTTTCCAACATTGATAAAATTTTTTGATAAGATAAAATAAATTTTAGTTGTAATTTTAATCGTGTGTGTCAACGACTTTCTTTTAATTCAAGGAATATAAAATGCTCCTTAATGTTACAATATTAAGATAGAAGTCATTCCGGAAGTCGAACAGAAATTAATTCATAATCGAAATCCGCGACGGTCTCGCTTGCTGTGGGTGGTGGATTCTTAGGTATTATTTTGGTGCAATGAAACTTCATCTGCTGCATTAAGTAGCAGGAGAGGAAGGAGAAAGGCTAAAGAGAACGGCTATGCAGTGACGTATATGAAGTCAACAACAAGTATTAAGCACTGCACTGTCTGGATCTCTCAATGCTGGGCGGGTTAGAATTTTACAAGACTATGCCTCTTCTTTCCTACATCCTGTATCAGTTCATTTTGCAATTCACGAGATTTCTTCGGATAGTCCGTAATAATTGGTCTTCTGATTTAATATTGATATTGCTCAACTTTTAATGTTCGCACTCTAAATTACATTAAGGAAGTATTTTTGCCAACTAAGATCCTTCCAATTCATCTGTTTTTTATGCATTGATATCTCTCGCTATCTTAATGTCGTTAATCAAAATTATCTTGCTGTCCCTTTATCAGATCGCATGTAGATATCATACATTTTTTCCAAGATCCGTCTGTGTAAAGAAGAATCTAAAGCTGGCTGGTCAAATATAGACCGACATAGCATGTCTCGTATAATGAATGTAGGCATAATTAATTAGTTCTATGAGGCAAAACACATTTGTCAATAAATCTTATTTTTGTTAAGCCAATAAGCAATTAAAATACCACCTGATGATGTTGTACGACGATTCCGACAAATACACGCTTGATGCTAATGCCTGCTAACATGACTTGATTAATAATTTAGCGTTAAAAACTCCTCTGATAATATTTTCTGATTTTTTTATTGCAGGTAAGAAATTGTTGGTCTACTTTTCGTCTTTGAGTGAGCTGCTTATCCATGGATGGTATTTCCCTCCCGTCGACTAAAATTTAAGATATGTACTTACATGGAGAGTTCTTTATTATTTTGCTTTGATCGGACTAAAACAATATGGAGCGAAAATCTCATGTATCGTGGAGCGGCTGTACAGCTCGTAAAAATGTTAAGGCATCAAGGCTACATGGAAGAAAAATGATAGTGCTCAAGTCTGTAATTAGCAGAAAATTTACTGATTTCTTTTTATTTATTTTTTATCATAGAGATTTCTTTATATCGCTTTCAGTATCATGTAAATGTGTGATTCACTTCAATTACGTGGGTGTTTTCTTTGTATTTACTAGAGTTGCATAATTCCACGTGAAAGAATATGAATAAGTACGTAAGTCAGAGATGTTGTTCTGAGAAAACTGTGGATACATACAGAGACTTACAAATAACAACTTACTGAGTGAGTAATTGTAAACTTACTATTTATCAGTTCTGAAAATCTGTCGCGCATTATGAGTCAAGTTGAAACAAAGTCGTACGCAGATACTATTAAGCCAAAAGCTTAGGCAATCATGAACAAGTGTACAGAATATGATTCGCAATGAACCTAATATCTCATCATTAGTCATACTGAATGCGTACACACTATAAATAATTAATGCAACACACTATGCAACACCTTCGTTGTTCGTGTTTGGTTTATTATTTAGTTAAATTTCACTGATGAGGATATGCCAAATTGTTTAGTGTATCAGGATTATCAGTATAAAAAAGAAAGAGCTGTGTGATGTTGAAAATTTTTAAACTGAGACTGCTGCTTTTCTACATGAAAATTAAATGGTTAAAAACATAGCTTTTGAACTTTAAATCATAAAACTCTTATTTTTCACTTAAATAATGACCTGCTAGTAAATATTACCAAGATTTAACTCGTTCTATCAAGCTAACTGATACATTATTGTCAATATTATTATATTATGTTTTTAAATACATTGATTGCAAGTTGCATGCATTGAGAGTTCAGTTTAGCTGCTAAATAGCTTTACAGATTAGAAGAAGTGTTTCTGGCAGAAGCAAAAGGCGAAAAACTAGTTTGTTTATATCAATGGAAAGAAATGTGGTTTAGTCGAGTTTGTGTGGAGAGTTTGAGAGGAGAAAAAGAGAACTAGTAGTAACTGTAGTAAGAGTGAGAGTTGCTGCATTTTGGAAGCAGCATATATATTGAGTATTGAGTTTAAAGAACTCTCAAGAAATTGAGAAGAGCAACTCTTTCTGAAACTGATAACGTGATTCTATGATTGAAGAGAGTAAGAGTGTTTGGGTAAAAATAGAATATGCGGAACAGACTGATGAGGAGGAAACATGTACTCATGCAAAATATCAAGGAATCAGTTATTCCAACTCCTGATTCCGGTTTTTGTTATTGAATTAGTTTGGACCTGCATGTATAGTAGAGGTTGACATGAAGCAGATCAGTATTTGTATGTTTCCGAAAGAGTCACATAAAATCAATCATTACAAATCATTTGTGTGCGACTGACAGTGACAGTTACAAAAATGTTAGACAACTGAGACAAGTGATTGGTTTTTAAGCTTATGATCGAAATGTGAAGTTGATGAAAGGTGGAAAGTTGTAGAAACTGAAGTGTGAGTAGCCCAAGCGTATAATATTTATGTTCGTTATTACTTTTATGTGGACGTATGAGAATTGAATTTTCATATTTTTATAGAAATCAAGAATTGGATTATAATGGAATGATAAAGCTCACGATAAAGTTGTTGATCAATGTTAGTGTTAACCTTACCTGGTTCAGCAAAAGATGAGTTAAGCATAAGCGAATTTTGGTAAAATCCAGGACTGAAAAGGGTTAAATAGACACAGCTTCATGTGTATTAAGTAAATGAGCATGGATGATATGTAAACTGAATATAACATCCCATCTTTGACTAGTTGGGTGATTCTGTGAAGCATAGAATCTAAAGGTACAAAAAGACTATTGCTGGCTTAGTAACTCGGTGTGGTGAACTCTTATTGCCTTTGTTGTGGAAAAATGTGTAGAATAATAAGACTTAATAGCTCCACCAGTGATGAGGTTCAAGGGCGAACGAGTTTCCCACTAATTACTTCCATCTTCAACGAGAATTGCGAACTGATATATACGAATACTTACTAACAAAACGAGGAAGAAAGAAATGCAAAGCAATTTTAACTCACAAGGAATATCATTTAATTTTGCCTTATTTGGGTTTGTTTGGAAATGTCTTGCTTCAACTTTGAACTTCGTAAACGATGGTATAATGATAGCATGCATAAGCAGAATAGTCTATCAGATTTTATGGACAGATTCTCTGTGTCTCATTGTGTAGTAACTACACATAAGTACTACTGAGAGTGTGATGAATCTGTAATTAGTTACAAGTATGCGTAAAATAACATGCACACTGTGTGTTACATACTATTTTGTGTTTGTGTTTTTAAATCGGTCAATCGGTGATTGGTATTGCCTCTGGAACATTGGACAACCTCTGCATTATCGTTGTACTGTATTGCATCGAGATGCGGTGCACCTTGCCTCATCGATTTGATGTTATTTATAGAAAATAGTTAGGCTTAAAAAAGTTTTTTGTTGACTAACTTTTTAAATATGGAGCTTTAGAATCAGTTCTTATTCCTCGCTAGATTATCAGTGCTGTGTAAAATTTTATGGAACTTTCTTAATTAGGGGTTTAGACGTTGAGAGTGAGAGCTCAAGGGTTCATGTTTAATCTGAAGTCCAGGTTATTATATACGTGAGTTGTTGAACTTAAGAAACGGAGGTAATATAAAATAATATGACTGCTTGAGGAAAAGTTGTGGTTCTCCACATGATTGTGTTATTAGTGGAAACTGTTAGTGTAGTCGGTTTGCTTGTATTCATGTTCTGTCACTTCCTCTTGAGGTGGATGAAAAACTTGCGAGATTTCCTGGCAGGCAAGAATGGCAGGTGAGGTTATAGGTGATTATTAAAGAGACTTAATTGAGCGGACGTCACACCCCAAAGCGTTAACGCTAAGCAAGTTTACCAAACAAAGTAGAAAAGCCTTTGCTGGTTGTTTAAGTTGAACTTTCTTTCCGGTCTGGATAAAATATTACGCTAAAAAGGTTTACCTCTGTGCAAATTCTTTTAGTTCATAACCGTTGCAAGTTACTTCACCCTATGGATATAAGGAAGGCAAATATTTAAAAAAAAATTTTTGCAAGTTTAAAAAAAGTTTTCTCATCCCCCCACACAAGGTTTATTGAGGACGTCGATTGACATTAAATAATAAGTATTAAATCAATAAGTAAATATTCTGATCAAAATGTGGCTTTTAATTTTGTGCTGCAGAAGTAGTTGAATGTCAGGTTTTAATGAGAAGGCAAGTAGAGGTAGAAAAGAGTAAATGAAATACTTTTTGTGGTTTTATTCCTGTCACGCCTGTCAGTGAATAGATTGAAGGATAGACCGGATTGAGTAAGCCTGATTTTTTGAATAACAAAATGATGTTAAGTATTTGTTGCAAGGCATTGTTTTGTGAATTGTCTGGTCAAGCAGGGTTGTTAAATAAATATTTTTGAACTTCTGAATCGAGTCAATCTCCTCTAGTAAACGGAAAATTAAATTGAGTGCAGTCGTACAGCACAGAAAGATGAGTAAGTTCATAAAAATTAAACAGGCATGCAGTTAAGTGATACATTAATGGTAGTCTGGCGGTACTATTCTGTGCTGACAATGAACTAAATTAACTTTGAAAGTGATGAAAGCGACACAGAAAGATGAAAGATTTCTAATGGTTCTTTAACAAAAGAGTAATTGTAGTTCGCCAAGTAGGCAATCTGGAAAAGGTTTTTAAAAATTTGCAAGTGCCAACGAGTAAAATTCAAACAACTTCTTCATAAGAAACTGATGTTTATTAATGAAGTTAGCAAATGTCAACGAGTTTGAATTATTAATAGCGTCAAACAAAGTGTTATGCTAACTAAAAATTTCTGCACCTTTGAATTGGTGTCCCCAAATAATGTCAAAACTTAAAACTAAACCTCATAAAATTATGTATCAAAGCGCGGAGTTGTTAAATAAAAAAGTTGAATTTAGGATTTAGTTTCATTTCATCTTTAAGATTCCGAAGCAGATTCTCGCGTGTACTACCGAATGCTTGGCTTCATTTTTGGATTATGTTTTATAGTCTGTGAGTCGTGACGATTATGTGTCTGAGCAGTCTGACGTTTGATTTAAGAAACAAGTCAGTGGAAAGAAGATTTGATTTTGCGAGTAAATTGTAAATTATGGGCTTCTTGCTGATCTTTTTTCAACAAGGTTTTGATAGTACATGGTCAGCAATGAGTTTACAAGCAACCATCTTGTGAAGTTTTATTAAGTAACATTATTATTATTATATTATTAGATTATGCTTTGATGCTTTGGTATCCTGAGATTGGTTATAGTTGCAATATGTAAAGCATAATTGATCTAATGTGGTATGAATAAGATGAGCCAACCTTTGATTACTTACTGTGGAGTCTACGAGCCGGATTAATGCAAGTGGAGTAGTTAGCTGGTGAGTGTACTAAAGCAATGGAATAAAATAAAGTAGTACTCGTTTTGCCCGGGGGACATAGGCAGAGTGCATTTACAATCTGTTGTCAGTAAGAATACCGTTATGCAATTTTTATCTTGCTTGTTTATTGCATTCGCATATTGAACAATGCGCAAACGTACAACTAAACAGAAAGTAAAGAGATTCGTTTGCATGTTTTTATTAGTTTTGTTTGGGATTATTAACTAGTGACAATTTGGTTTTTACTCAATGCATTAAATTCTTCCTGTACGTTATTTTATATCATATTATGATAACAACACGCACACACAGGTGGATTATGGATAACGAAGAAGAAATTGAGATAAAGTAAGTAGGTCTCAGATCTTGTTGTATAATATTTTTGCATGACACAGCAACAGCTGAGAAGCTTGAGAAGCAACGATAATGCAGTATAATTAATTAGCATAACATAGCCTAATACAGACCATTACAGATCAGTTGATATCAGCATATGTCTGGTTTGAAGTTCGGGAAGTTGCAATGAAATGAATATACGGCAAGTTTTTTGGTTTACTTGCACATTGAACTTTGTTTGAAAGGTATGGCGAATGGCTCTCAGCACAAGTTAATGTAACTAAATACATGACCCAGTTTTGGCATATGATATTGGGAGTAGTAAAATTTAACGAATCAGAGTTAAGTGGAA
>Ga0194135_10001499_pt1 | contig 14003 bp, 21 predicted proteins | sample LitLau_LLRF_2013_FD_134024 | JGI IMG/M metagenome (GOLD analysis project Ga0194135, IMG submission 134024) | Freshwater sediment microbial communities in response to fracking from North America - Little Laurel Run_MetaG_LLRF_2013 (version 2) | ecosystem: Environmental > Aquatic > Freshwater >...
CAGGTCAGAGGTCGCGTGGTTCATAGAATTCAGACTAAACTGGAACTTCGTTGACCCCGCTTTTACAGCCGGCAAGGTTCGAGCTTCCGAAAATATCCGAATTCTGCAACAATACGAATGACGAAATCGCTGCCCATCAACAGTTGCAGCGAGTCCAGGCCCATTCCACAAGTTCCATTGTGTCTGAGAATCCAGCCGTGGTGGATGAGCGGATTTTTGTCAAAGTCTACTGGTACACGGCTCCGGTCACGAAGCATCACTGTAAGCTCCCTCCCTTCAACTGAAATTGTTCGTTGTCGTATCTCGTTTCGACGATGGTTCATATTAAAAGAATCAAAAAGTGGAAAGGTCAAAGGCAAGATGAATTTCGTTAATTTGGCCTTGTTTTGGTTGTAGACAAGAAGAAACTTCTGTATTCCCGGACCCTCCTGGTAAAGGAATCAGGTTGGATTGACTTTGACATTCAGAAGGCAGCCAAAACGTGGCTCGAGTCTAAAATTAACTACGGACTCACTGTCGAGGTGGAGAATGAAGACAATGACCTTGTGGACGTGCGGACCTACTTCTCTAATGTCGACTGTCCCCTCATGAGTAAGTTCTTCAATCGATTTGAATTTTAGCATGGAAAAGAGGGTTTTGGTAGTCAGACTTTCACCTTTGACACGGTTGAGAGTCATTTCAGGAATTTTGCTTTGATTCCTCTAAATCTTTGATTTCAAGTACCATTAGTTTCCTGTTAGCTCTTGTAGACTTATAACCTTATTCTAATTAACTACAGATTTGACTGCCGGAAGACGAGCCAGTTCCTCCCGTGTGAGCAGTTCCGGTGTGAGGCAATCCCGGATCCCGCAACCCGTCAGCCAATACCCAGCCCCGATTCTAGAACTTTGCACCCTCGCATTGCCAGTTGAGCCCGTCAGGCGGGCCGTTTCCTACAAAATCTCTTCATTCTCTCAAAATGGGCGGATTGACCCCGACGGGCAATCGGAGGTCGAGGCGGATCCACTCCAGTCCCACGCTTCCCACGAAGAAGTATTTTGGCAGAGTGATGACGACTCGTTCCAAAGCTCGACGACGACGCTCCCGCCGTACCTCCACCGCCGACGACACCACCACGGCTCATCCCAGCGCTCCTCCCTGTCTGCCCGAAATACGCATCGGCGGGACTTTGGGAGCTCCATGCAAGGGGACTCCCCGATCCCGGCAGTTCCAACCACACCGGAAACCACGACCGAATTTGCCCTCGATTCGGATCATCCCCTGAAAATGATATTTGCCACCGCCAAGACATACTTGTCCCGAGAGGAAATGTATAATCGTCGACGGAAACATCATCATCGTCACTACCGTCCAGAAGTACGGGAGGAGGAGGAGCAGGACGAGAGGGAGGAGAGGAATGCTCGATTCCAGCAGCAGCCCATTATCCTCGAGGCAGAGAATATAATAATTGAGAATAACAACAATAGGGGTGGTGGTGGGCAAGAGAAGAGGAGGAGGTAGTGACCCTTGACCTCCCGTCCATCCTCCAACATCATCAGTATAACCCTTAACTTATAGCAACCAGCAGAGTACCATTTATGACGCCGCGACGTTTTGTAATCTCCTCTCTCCGCATTTTAGTTTTTATTGAGGAAAACCATGGGAGTGACTACGTTTCGCAGAGACTCGTAGACGGAATGCCCGGATTCCTTTCCTTTTTGATGATCACACACCCTCCTCCGTAGTATTTTGTAAATATTTTATTATTCCTATTTTTAGGTTATGAAGAATTTTGTACACTCGGAGAGATCAGTTTTAAGGTATTTCGTATTTGTATAAGGAACCCAGCAGAACCCGGAGCAGGGAATCATGTCGGAGTGCTAAAAATAACATCACTCCTCCCCCTCTTGCTCCTGTCGGATCTTTGCTGATTTTGAGTTTTAGCAAATCCATTTTTAATTAAGTTGAGAGTGTCACTAATTAATTCTTGTCCTCCTGGACAATTCATTACGCTTATATCAAAAGGTGTTTACTAGAAGTTACCTCCATCCAATGTCCGTTGGTCCCTCCTACATTTAAGAATCAGGACACAAGAATCCTCTCTCGCCATTTCAGTAAACAATAAAACAAGATGCATTTTTGTTCATTGAGACTCTCGCTCTCACGTTGTATGTCAAATGCGAACTGAGGCTGTTTGCCGTGTTTCCACGAAACAAGCTGAAAATGTGTCAATCCTGCTGGGATTTGCAGATGACTGACTGAATAGAGATGCAGTTTAATGAGGAAGGATGGAAGGGATGCGGCGATGTTAATCCTGCTGTTGCTAAAATTTTGCATTTACCCTTGCCTTGGGCTGTTGGAATTTATTGTGGCTCCTGTGTCGTCGTGTCTTGTCCGTCCTGCCCATGTGGTTTCTGCGAACAATCAAAGACACATTTTTGTCAGCATAGCCAATAGCCTTTCCAATATACCACATTTAGCAGGGAAGAGGAAACCACAGTGACTGCATTCCAATTTCCAATCATGGCAAACACCTCCGTTTTGATTCGCATAGAAAGTGCTTGGAATTAATCAGGTCTCCAGGAGTGGAGTTAAAGGGGATTTCCGCCTACCTTTCCCATTTCCTTCCACCAGGAGGGTGAACAGCCTTTGAGCAATGCAGTGCATCAATCAGAATCAGCAGGGACGTTGCAGCAGGTGTGCTATTATCTGAGGCAGTTATAATTCACTCCGTAAATAAACAGCCTTCTCTCAACCAATCAGGCAGCGTGTGGCTCCTATTTAAATTCAATTAATAACAATAACAATCCAAAGACGTCTTGAATTTCCGTCTTGCTTTTAATGTAAACTGCCAGTGAGAGAAGGGCACAGGGATGCAGTGAATCCTCACCAACCGCGGAAGTATCGCCACCGTGTGACCAGTGCGGAAGACATGACGCCACCACCACCCCGGAAACCAGGGTCTAATGGAGCCACGAATTTAGCCTACGCTGGAGATCGCGGTGAGGTTGAGCTGGAAGCGGTGGGGGTGGGACTCACTCCACCACCACCACCACCATCAGTCCATCCAGAAAACGTAAGAACCGCGCTCTTCCTTCTGTTGCTTTCAAAGGGAAGTTTTGATTTCAGACCAAGACTCGATGGATTTTAAGTGAATTTGCTTATTTCCTTCCTAGACCCACGACTCCGTTTCCCCGAAGGAGAACCGCCAACCAGGAGATGAGCGTAGCGTAGGAATTTTAATTGGTCCAAACAATGGAAAAAATGGAGACGAAGTTCCACCTGGTGGGAATTTCTCTCTTGGAAAGACTTTAGTGGATCTCCGAAGTAAGGTACGCGACGTCACAGTTCGGAATCATCAGAAAGTGAAAGTTTTCTGTACTCTCCTGGCTGGGCTCCTCTACAACGTCTACCTCGCCCTGGCAATTAATTTCCTGGTTTCCAATGAGACTGGGATGGATTGGTGCCACGGGACTGGGTTCCTCCTCCTCCTCACTGCCCTCGTCTACTGGAGCCTCTTCTACTACTGGATTCTGAAGAGATACTTTGGACGGAGAATCCTGACCTCCATTTTCAAACCCATTGGGACAGCGTCCAAGAGAATTCTCCAGAACAGGTCCGAACCCAAGGGCCTTTCCCATTGTTGATGACCTTATGTGATGAAATTATTCTTGTGGGAATGTGTGGGTGGGGTTGCAGGCTCTGGCGTGGGCTCCTCACTTCCGCTGTGGGGCGCGGGGTTGGAGCCTTCTTCGTCTGGGACGCCTGTGACCAGCCACGCCGCCTCATCTCCGCCATGGGCGTCCTCATTCTCATCGCAGTTGGATTCCTCATCTCCAGGCATCCCACACGAGTCAACTGGGCTCAGGTGGCCTGGGCCATTGGCCTCCAGTTCTCTCTCGGCCTTGCTGTCCTCCGATGGGAATTTGGGCGGAATGTGCTCAACTGTCTCAGTTCAAAGGTAAGCCGAACGGACTGACGTCTGCTCTCTGCGGTTTGCTTATTAAGTTTCCAATTTTGCAACTTTGTACTTTTTGAGCCCAGGTCACGACATTTCTGGATTTTGCAACCACAGGCTCAGACTTTGTCTACGGGTACTTATCCTCTGGGAAGCCTACGGACGAGCTCAATTTCCCCACAATTTTTGCATTCAAGGTAAGAAAACAGAAGAGGTGGTGACATGGCGGAATGAGTGGAAAGGTCAAAGGTTGACGTGATGACAGTTTCGATCCTTCTCCTTCTAGCCCCTCTCCGTAATGTTCTTTTTTGGATTCTGCATATCCCTGGCATACCACTACGGGTGGATGCAGTGGATAATTACGAAATTGGGATGGGTCCTCCAGGTAAGGAATGAAGCCAATAGATCCACACCACAATCATTCCGTTCCATAATTAGTAATTACCCGATTTCGTTACTGCCAACTGTGTAGACCACCGTGGGAACCACGGCAGCAGAGTCGATGAATGCCGCCGCCAATATATTTTTGGGAATGGTGAGCTTTGACTTAAAGGAGAAAAAAAGGTTGTTCAAAAAGTGTAATTTTGGTTAGCTCGAATCTCCGTTGTTGATTAAACCGTTTTTGGGGAAGATGACCAATTCCGAGATTCATACGATCATGACAAGTGGATTTGCAACAGTCGCTGGTGAGAAAAGTTACATGTATAACTTAATTAGTTCACAAGCTCACCTGGAATCCAATGGTACAACCTAGTTTGCACTTTCTTCGAAAATTAGGAGCAGCATTCGCAGCTTACATCGCATTCGGCGTCTCCGCCTCCTATGTCATCTCTGCCACCGTCATGGCCTCCTTTTGTAGTCTTGGCTACTCCAAGCTCATTTACCCCGAAACGGAAGTCTCCCAAACGACGTTGGGTGATGTGTCGGGGATTCAGACAAAGTGAGGCCTGATTGGTCAGTTTCACGCAAACTCCCTTCCGCTGTACCTCACCATCGTCCTCGTTTCCGTCTCTTTCCAGAACTGAAGGAACGGCCCTGGATGCTGCTGCCCAGGGGGCAATCCAAGGGGTGATCATGGTGGGCTGCGTCATTGCCAATATAATCGCCTTTGTCTCCTTTGTGAATTTCCTGAATGCGGTGATTGGTTGGTTCGGGGCCCGGATTGGCCTGGGCTACCTGTCCTTTGAGTACCTCCTGGGGAAAGTCTTTGTCCCGGTTGCCTGGATCATGGGAGTGGACCCGGAGGAATGTGAGACCGTGGCACTCTTGCTGGGCTTGAAGACGGTAGCCAATGAGTTTATCGCTTATCAGCGATTGGTCAAAACTGCATTGTCCGTAAGCAAAGTTATTAAAAACCTATTTAGCCAAACGTTGTTTATTTACTCAAAATTGATATTTTTGGTGTTCAGCCTCGCAGTAGAGCAATCGCAAGTTTTGCGCTCTGCAGTTTTGCCAATGTGGGATCCGTGGGGATTTCCCTTGGGGGACTGAGTGCCCTCGTACCTGAGCGGAGGACGGATTTCGGGAAGGTCATCCTCTGGGCAATTGTGAGTGGGACGATTGTGGGCTTCCTCAATGGATGCATTGCGGGGATTCTATTGAATGAGCCCGGATATGCGGAATGGGCGGCGAGCCTCGTCGAGCTTAATCTCACGACCAGCACCATCACACCCGGAACTGTGGTCGTCCGTTGATGTCCTTCACCTTTGACCCTTCACATCAATTTATTTTTATAAAAACACTTTTACACACTTGGACTTTTTATAAATTTTCCGGAAACGCATCAAATCCGCGGATGATCAACGTAGCCTAATGCCGATTCTTTTGTCCTCTACTATAATTTTATTGATTGCTGTTACGACCATGTCCATCACCACCACAGTCATGTCATCAGGAAGAGGAGATTAAATTATGCATTAATTAAACACAACTAACTGGAGTGGGGATGGATGGATTCACTTCATTTTGTTTAGTTTATCAGCAGGACAGCAATCTCCTGACCAATCATCACAAGCTGTGAAAAGATTAAGAGAGAACAATACGCTTCCGTGGAATCATCACGATCATCAGAGAGATCAGCATTTGTTTGATTGCTTGTCAATTCGTGCTGATTACCCAATCCTTCTCCTCTCATCACCCACGCCTAAAATATCCTTCCTCTAATCTCCAATTCCCACGTACGTGATTAAAAGTGTAGCCCCAGCGGTCTGTCAGTCATTCCTTTCCCCCAGTTGCATTGTTCTGGCCTCGGATTGGTGGATCCTCCTGATTTAGTAACCGTACTTCTAGGCACACGCACGCTTTCGGTCGAGAAAGTGTCTTAATTAATCAGGAAGATTCAATTCCAGCCAGCACATCCCAAATCTCGATGGATAATCCAAGTTTCGCGAATGGAAGTGGAAGAAGGGAGGCTGGGAATAAGGTAAAGCACGTTTTTGACCCAGTTTTTGGACAAACCCTCTTTTGGTCTACCGTGCACATCTCCCTTCCACTGGTTCCTTCCAGGGACCCCTGGACAAGCTCAATTACAACACCTTCCAACCGTCTCTATTTCAGGGATCATCAAAGAGCTATGCCAAGGATAATGACGGTTTCCAGCCTGGGAAAGTTGCGGATGGGGCCGAGATCGGGTTGGACTTTGATGAGGATGACGAGGGCGGAGATCCAGGAATGATTTCCAGGATAGTCAAATCCATCCATACCGGTTTCCAGCATGTTATCCTGGAGAATAGGAAGACAGTTAAGATCCTTGCCCTCCTGACCCTAGCTGGCCTCTATGTGGCCTACTTGGGCGTGGCCATTGCGTTTACCGTCCGGAACGACATCACCGTCGACTGGTGCGACGGGATTGGGATGCTCTTCATCCTCACGGGACTCGGCCTCTGGGGTCTCTTTTACTACTTTATCCTCAAGAAATATTTTGGGAAAACAATTAAAAAGAAAATTATGAAGCCGATTTCCAAGAAACTGTCTCCACTCTTCAAATTATGGTAAGAGGAAAAAGAAATCCAGGCTCAGCCGGAGGTCAGGGGTGAATGTGGGATTCTTGATTTTTATTTTGCTTCCTGATTTCCTGGCTTGATCATTTTAGGTACGTGAAATTGATACTGGTGCTGGCCATACTCGCCGGCCTGGGAGCCTTCCTTTATTTTGACACCCGAGACCAGCCCGCTCGCCTCATTTCTGCCGGAGGTCTCGTAGCCCTCATTTTCGCCGGACTTTTGATGTCCAAACACCCGGGAAGGGTCCAATGGAGTCAAGTCTTGTGGGGTATTGGGATTCAGTTCGTCATGGGCCTGCTCGTGCTCCGATGGAGAGGGGGACAGTGTGCCTTTGAGTGCATCAGTGGGAAAGTGTCCACTTTTTTGGATTTCAGTCTCGTCGGGTCCGACTTCGTCTACGGTCACGCCTCCTCGGGATTCATCATCAACGCGACGCTTATTGGGGAAGAGATAGAAATCCCGGCCATTTTCGTCTTCCGGGTACGTTTCGCCGTTCAACCTCAACCTCATTGATTTCAATTTCAACTGAATCCTAATTCATTCTGTCTCTCATTTCCAGAATCTGTCCGTCATCTTCTTTTTCAGTTTCTTCATTCAATTGCTTTACCATTATGGAATCATGCAGTGGGTCGTTGAAAAGTTGGGATGGATTCTGCAGGTATGACCTTGACCTTCCGTCCACTCCTCACTTGATTTCATTTGGTATTGGTTGATTCCGGTTTCGGGGGGATTCAGATCACAATCGGCACAACGGCGGCCGAGAGTATGAATGCGGCTGCCAATATTTTTGTGGGACAAACCGAAGCTCCGATCCTGATAAAACCTTTCCTGTCCAAAATGACCAATTCCGAGCTTCATGCCGTGATGACTGGGGGTAAGTGAGCGGGCCGAGGCCGGAACCAATCAGAGATCAGGATCCGATCCAATAGCTACTTCTTGCTTGAATCCACAGGATTTGCTACTATCGCCGGCGGCGTGATGGCAGCGTATATCTCAATGGGCATTGAACCCACGTACCTCTTGTCCGCGTCTGTCATGGCCGCTCCGGGTAAATCAACTTGTTCATGATTTTGGAAAAATTCTAAAAATACGCCACAACCAATTTTTACACTTTAGCTGCACTGGCCTACAGCAAATTATTATATCCGGAAACCAAGAAATCCCAAACAACAGCCAAGCACATCAAATTCATGGATGCAATCAAGTAAGAACCAATCAGAGCAGAGGCGAGGATTCGGCCCAACTTACAATTACTATTGTCAATTGACATCCTTTTAGACAAGAAGGAAACGCCCTGGATGCGGCAGCCCAGGGAGCCATGCAGGGAGTCTTGCTGATTGGAAACATTGTGGCAAACATCGTAGCATTTATGGCCTTCATTGCCTTTCTGGATGCAGTCGTAAACTGGTTCGGACTTATGATTGGTCAGGAACAACTTTCCTTTCAGGTAAATCCACCACCAACACCCACCTGAGTTTCATCTCAGGATAGTTTGGAGTTGGCTAAGCGGCCTTCATTTCTTAAAATTTCAGTGGATCCTGAGTCAAATTTTTATTCCTATTGCCTACCTAATCGGAATTGATGGAGAGGAGACTGAGGATGTGGCTAAACTGCTTGGTAAAACGAATTTACACAAAAATTGACCAATAACCTTTAGAATTGTATGGTAACATGACGGGGAGTTCATTAATTGGGTTATGTTGATTTCTCCGGGCAGGATTGAAGACGGTGGTGAACGAGTTTGTGGCTTATCAGGAACTGACTCAAATGACGCTCTCCGTAAGTGGTACTTTAGATCCTTCCTGTCTAAAAAGGTTGAATTTGGATCGATTTGTTTTCGGAAAGTAACCTTTGATGGATTGTAGCCGCGGAGTAGAGCCATTGCCACTTATGCTCTCTGCTCCTTTGCCAATGTGTCCTCCATCGGGATTCAGTTAGGAGGACTCAGCCATATGGCGCCTGAGCGACGGACTGACCTGAGTAAGACCATCGTGAGGGCATTAATCGCTGGCTCTATCGCTGGGCTGCTCAATGCCTGCGTTGCGGGCACGCTCCTCTCTGCTCCAGGCTACAAGGAATTTGCAGAAAGCGGGTTCAACCTGACCCTCGATTCCGCAGCCTCCTGTTTTTCGGCTAGTAAAGTTTTTTGAAATTTTTGAAAAAAACATTCAATTTGAAAACCGCAAACAATAAATAAAGTCTGTTTTTATAATAATTTACTCAACTCAAAAACAGTTTGACACTTTTGACTTTTCTTTTCCAAATTAAAAAAGTTATCTGATTGGATGATCATGCTCCACAGTTTCATAACACGGTGAGCAGAGTAAGTCCATTGGAAATTGAAGCACCCATCGCACACGATTTCTAAACCAGAAAGAATGAACGAATCTCGAAAAAGCATAAATAATTAAGCGTTGACCCTTGCCTGCCCTCCCTCTTCAACCGCATTCCCTCCGTTTCCGAGAGCAACGCAACCCGTCGTCGAGTTAAAACAAAGAAGTGGAATTTGTCCCAAATTTTCCTGCATTCATGAATCTCACATTTGAAAACCACATTCCAACACCTCACCTTTGAAACCACTACTGAATGCCGTTGATTATAGCTCAAGTTGATTGATTTTGATTGTGCGGAGTAATGGAAGTACTCTACCGAAACAAATCCTATAAATCCAAACGTAAGTCTCCGAAGGATCCCAAGACTGGAATGAAAACGAGGATCCCGCGGACACCGGATATGGAAGGGGACGGGATTGGGATCTCGGAGCAACAGTTGGATCCGAACATCCTCGCGGTGACGAGCGAGGAGGATGAAAGTGGTCTGATAGGAAACTGTGCCCGACCTGGGACGAGCGCCAGCGAAACGGATGAGGGATGCACGCTTGATGAGGGAAGGATCGGTCAGGGGGCGACTGAAGAGGAGTACCACACGTCAACGCTCAATGGGATCGTGCTCGAGGTAAGTGGATGCCCTCGTAGTACCCGGCCATGGACGTGGATTCCGGCAATAACTGGAACTTGTCTTTTAGTACCTGGAGCTGATGGGCCTGGAAGAAAGTTACAAAACGTTCTGGAATGAATGCACCGAGAAACGGATCCCACTCCCCCTAGGAATCCGAGAGCCGCTTTTCCAACGCACGGATTTCACCCAGACGGACGTGGATGCCTTTTTGGTGCATTTTGATAACTGGGAAGGAGATGGCCTGTCCGAGGTGAGTCCCGATTTTCAGACCCAATTAAGTGGTTACAACAAAAGTGGAGTGCTGGGATAAGGAAAGTGACAACGAAATTACATTATTTCTTGAGCAGCTCTGGAAAAAATTCCTCGAGGAAGAAGAAGAGAAGGAAAGGGGGAAGCTGGGGCAAGTTACAATTCTGCTTCGGATCTACATTGCCAGTTTACCATTTCGGAAGAATGAGGACGCGGCGACGAGAGCGAGTTCACTGGAGGAGTTACGGGAATTCCACCAGACCTACAGCGAAGAATTCACCAACCACCCAATCTGTCTCCAACTGTTCGCTTTTCCGTTTGTAGCTGATCCGCCGCTTCATCCCGCTTTTAAGACAATCTTTACGGTGACCACTTGTTACAGCTGAGGACGAATCTGATGGAATTCTTGACAGATTAAATTGAAATTTATATATTTAGGATGAGTGGCAGAGCGACTTGCGGAAGCAGCTGGAATCAGTCTTTACAAGTCATTTGGAAAGTCACGCTACCTACGGCGTCTCCACGTAAGTGTTTAAGTTTAACTGTCATGTAATAACCAGTTTTTTCTGATTATCTGACTTCTTGCGGGGGTTTAAAGTTGTGACTTGAAGCAAATGTACAACCACTACATGGAGTCTCCGGATGAGGACATACCAGAAGGCAGCAGTGAAGCAGGCGGCGGCGGCGGGACCGCGCCGGCGGCGCTGACGAATGAAGAAATCTCTGGAAAGGATTCGATTTCAACCGTTGCCAAGCTCCGGCCCGAAATTTGTTCCTACGTCAAGCGGAGTTTGGACCAGACGCAGGAACGCTACTGCAAACTCCTCAGTAATCAAAATGAATTAATAGTAGTGTTAACTTATATAATATCGTGAGCATGACAGTAACACCAAATACTACCTTTACCGTTCGCAGCAGCTACTGCCGCTGTTGTAAACGCACTCGAACAAGCGGTCCAAGGGAAAGCTCCAGCCATCCAAGTCCTAGAAGCAAAACTCCAAATCACTTTCCCGGAAATCTTTGCACCGAACGTCAGCGGCAAGCCGAGTGTGAGTACTTGACGTCCACCAGGCGTCTGAGATCTTTTTGAACTTCCATGGTTAAAGAGTCGGACGGATGATTTTTTTGCAAACGTTTTTTCAGGAGCCAGTTGTCGCAAAAGTGGAGGAAGTGCATGAAGCGAAAGAACCCGAGGAAGTGGAATCCCAAGTGGAGCAGATGGAGGAACCCGATCCAGTTGCTGAACCTGAAAGTGAGGAAGAGACATCGGAGAGTGAAACTGAATTTTCAGATGAGGTAAGAGATTTCTATTAGCGGGAATCAGTTGTCATTTCCGCGTTCCGCGCCCTCGTGAGACTCGGCACTTTATGAACTTCTAGGAGACTGATCTCGCCTATGAATCCAAAGAAGGTAGTGAGGAAGAACCGCAGCACAACACCAAGGACTCGAGTACGGCTGCCAGCACAATGTCCACTCCCAGAGTTGACAGTCTGAGTGTCCATGTCTCTGCCCGCTCGTCCGTTGACCGCCTCGAGCAGGATGACCACGACAAGGAAGAAAAGTCATACAATCGTGGGGGGAGGACACGACGCGTGGAAGGGGGTGACTCCGTCTCCAGTCTCAGGTTGACAAACTCCAAGGTCAATACTCGCGTTATGGAGAACTCCGAGGAATGGGATGAGAATGAGGATCATGAAATCCCGGACGAGTTCTGCCAGTACTTTGAAGGCCTTTCACCCTCTGCTCGAAAGAGAGTTGAAGCGCCTCTTCCTTCTCCTGAAAATACAACAATGTAAAAACCAAAACCAAAAGTTCGGAGCTCGAATCCGATCCTCTGAGTAACCCACAGGACTTGAGTCGAATTCTATTTTTATGTTGTGTGTAATTACTAATTAGGAAACGCTCACTTCTTCCACCATCCGTGTCCGACCCGTTCCCTTTGCCTCCACGGACTTACGAAGTCTCCCCGCGGAATTCCAAGATCCTCTACATCCCTTCCTCGGTGGAAGTGGGATGCTCCACTGGGCCACCAACTTTCGAATCAAGGGCTTCTACCATGTCATCCGGCGGTGACCGGGGACGAGACGAAGAGGAGGACCAAGACGTTTCTTCAGAGAGTTCTCGTTCTCCCTCTCCCAACCAAACAGGTTCGTCCACTCCTATTTTACGATCCAGGAAGTACTTCCGTCGTTCTGAAAAGGAAGAATCAATTTTTGAAAAGCCAGTCTATAGAAATCCATTAAAGGTAGTTGCATTTTGCGTACCTTTCCAGGAAGGAAATCCCAACCCGAGTCCCCACGGTGGTCGAGTGGAGGAAACCTTGAGATCAACCTAAAAACCGTTGCCCAGCATCTCCTCCCCCGACAATCCGTTCAAGAGACGCTGTTGCTCGGCAACCGCGTCCTCACTCCGCCTCCAGAAAAGAAAGGAACGGCCATGGCCTGCATCATGGGCGTCCTCCCCATGTCCTCTCCGTCTACTCCACTCTCATCCCGCTCGCCAAACAAAGAACAATGGAAGGGTTCAGTGACCCACTCCCCAAGTAATAAGCAAGGAATCTCCGCCTCCTACAAACCCCCGCGTCCGAGTGTCAGTGAAACTGGGAAACCCTCAACGAAGACCTCACTCGGCTATCGACCGACCACAACAACCCAATCCAGCGTCAACACTTCCCATCTCCGAAAACCTGGATTCTCAAAATTACACTCTACCACCAAGAAGAAATACTTCTCGGATGGGCAAGGATTTGAATATCCACGACGAATTTATAAAATGGATCCAAAGGGTCACGGTCACGGTGGTGGGAAAGAAGATTTAGGAGTTCTGACTGTCAAACCGCTTGGAGCTCACGGTCACGGTCCTGTCCCTAATTAGCTGAGCATTCCTAACCAAAAAGTAAGTTTTCCAACTAAGCATCAACTATCAACCAATCCGTGTCAGCCTACTCAAATTCCTCCGTTTGCATAAATTGAGCCAAGCTCCTCCTAAATAAAGAAATAAGCCTCTTTATTATAATAGTAATTGACATTATCCAACCACCACTTCCGGAAGTGTTTCTCTCAAGTTTTCCTGGATTTAATAATTTAGGCTGAGGGATTGCTCATTATTGCATTTTTGCATTTAGAAGACAACAAAGAAAATCACAGTGGTTATCCGCTTCCCTAAATCATAAATCAAGTGAAGATGAAGAGGTTCAATTTCAATGCTGAGGAGTATAGATTAGGCTAACATTGGGAACTAATAATTAACTTTAACTCGAATTTGGCAATGGAGAAACTAGACCTAACCTTACGAGTTTGTTTAAACTGATTGCATGATTTCCTCCTGGCAAACTAGGATTCTTGGGTCTTCCCACCCGTCCGAACGGTGCTCCTGACTATTAATTGTAATTAGGAATAAGGAATAAGAAATTGATTACAGAACTAAGCCAGACTGTAAGAGGTTAAGAGGAGAAAGATTGTGGTGTGTAAGTGGTGGATTCGTCATCATCAGCATCCAGGAAGGAAAAAGGCTTTGATCTAGGCAGAGTCGATGTAAAGGAGGAGCTAACGCTCGGATCGGACAAACGTCCTTCCCCTGAAAGATGAAGAAAAAGAACCAATCAGAATTGAGCATCTCACTTATTCGGAGGGCAATGCTCGAGTAGCGTTAGATTTTAGAAGAGGTTCGGCTAAGGCTGGGTTCCTTACGTGATGGTCTTCTTTTCCGTAGTTTTTGGCTCTGGGCGTGCCCTGTTGAGGACTTTGAGGAATTCGGACGTCTTTGCCCTCATCCGGGAGTGAATGTAGGCTTTGGAGCACTTTAGATGATAATGAAGGTAGTCACGGAACAGGTGGATGAGGTTGATGGTATTATCC
>Ga0194135_10001500_pt1 | contig 14002 bp, 12 predicted proteins | sample LitLau_LLRF_2013_FD_134024 | JGI IMG/M metagenome (GOLD analysis project Ga0194135, IMG submission 134024) | Freshwater sediment microbial communities in response to fracking from North America - Little Laurel Run_MetaG_LLRF_2013 (version 2) | ecosystem: Environmental > Aquatic > Freshwater >...
ATATATGATAGGTTCCTTTAATGGCAAATAACCAAAGTCAGCGCGAAATGCGTTTCGATTCGCTCCTCATTCTGTTGTGTTGGGAGGGAGAACTGCGAAATGGCCGTCTTCAGCGCCTTCTAAACCTCGCAAGCGTTCAAGTTAGCCGCTTAATCAGGCATTTTAGAGATGAATATCCCAATCTGATAATCAGTGACGTTGCTGAGAAACGTTGGGTGCTAACGGATCGAAATTGGCTTCCAGTGATACCTTCGATTGAGGCATACACTCGCCTCTTGTCCGAAAACGACCCAACGTCGCACAAGTGGATGACAGACGCGCGACCATCTTTTTTATCGCCAGATCCGGCTATTTTTGCGAGCGTAAGATCCGCTTGTGTTTCTGGCAGTGGCCTAAAGGTGTATTACCGTTCCATGACCTCACCGGAGGGGCAATTACGATCTTTGTTTCCGCACTCCATGATAAGGTTGGGGAAGCGATGGCACGTGCGAGCTTGGTGTTCGGATAGACAAAGCTACCGAGATTTCAATTTGGGCCGCATGCGTGCCCCTGTATTGACGGCAATTTCGGCAAAAGACGAGCGGCCTGATGATCACTTATGGCACACCCTTGTTGATCTCCATATAGGAGCTCATAGAAACCTTAGTCCAGCACATCAAATATTGATAAGAGAAGAATACTTTGGTGGTAATGAGACGCATGTAATGTCGGCTCGTGCTCCATTAGTTCCATATTTAATTCAGGATCTTCAGATCGCAATCAAACCAGCTGAAGAGACTCCGCCTGCGTTTCAGTTAGAGTTGTTGAATGTTAATGACATCGACAGATTTACGTTTACGTAACACTGCGTGAACGGCACTTGATTGATCAATGTGCACAAGCCTGACCACCGGAACTTGAAAGGCACGCTCGGTTTTTAAAAAGCTTTGATAGATGTGGGAAATATTTTTCCTTCAGATCTGTCGGCAGAAGGATCTGTTAAACAGTAACTGACTGATTTTTAGCGGGATTTAAATCTAATTAAAAAGTTACTAACTATATTTACATTAATTTGTGTATTGCCCATATTGTTAAAATATATAAGTTACTATCTTTATTTATATTCATATAAATTCGAATCCCTTTTTGTGAGGGTGGCAGGCAGATTAAGTTACTGACTTTATTTGCTTCCCACAGGTTGGTATAATAAAAGGCGACAATAATTTTTGAAAAGCGATAATAGTCCGATTTTTATTAAGAAACTATGATAATAAAGCCATTCAGCATTGTTGAGTGGCTTTATTTCGTTTTATAGCCTAATTTAGATGTTTTCATCTTCGGTAGGATATTCGAAGTGGTGTATACAATAAAAATCAGGTTGAAAGGTGTAACGGATTATAACGCAGCCGCTTTGAATCAAGGTGCTCTATGGGTAGTGTTATTTTCAATACACACGATGTTATATTATTAATAACAGCATACCAATGCATTTTGTTTGCCATATTGCTGTTTTCAGTGAAGCGTGATGCGTATTTGCGCAATATTTTTCTCGCCCTATTTTTGCTGCAACAAGCAGCGATTCCACTAGACATTCTTATTAGTTTTGGCGCTGAGTTTCGTCGCGTTGCTCTGCAATGGTCACCTAATTTATTTTATGTGTTTGGGTTTGGTTATTGGCTTGAAGGGCCGTTATTACTTTGGTATACGCGGTCATTAATTTATAAAAATTATCGTCTTAGCTATAAAGACTTATGGTATTTATTGCCTTTTTTTGCGTACCTCATTCATGAGATAGTGTTCTATTACAGTTTAGATATGCACTATAAGACTCTGCTACAAAAACAATACAACCTTTTTCTTGCTCCGCAATATATGGATTTTGTGACGCTTTTTCGGGAAATTTTCCGCGTTGCACTTGGTGTGCTTTGTTATATTGAAATAAAACGCTATAGCAAACATATAGTCGCTAATTTTTCTAATATTGATAAATTAGATTTAACTTGGTTGAAAATTCTGGTCATAGGATTTTTAACTATTCGCTGTTGGGCGGTTATAGTTATTTGTCTTATTTTATTGTCCATATTTTTTGGTATTACTACTAATTTTGAAACCATGGGACTGTTAGGTAACTACGCCACATGTGTATTTGTGAGTATGCTGATTTTTTTTGGTTTGGGTCATTCAAATGTGTTTGAAGGCTTGGACTCACGCACTTATGCCGATACTCACAAAGACGATCCTGCGAAAGATAAAATTAAACCAGATCAAGTTGAAGCGTTAAATAAATACATGGAAAAGGAAAAGCCCTATCTCACACCTGCTTTAACTTTAGATAAGTTAGCGGCACAATTAAAAATGCAGCCACGAGTGTTGTCGCATCTTATTAATCGACATTTTTCCTGTAATTTTTTTGAATTTATTAATTCTTACCGAGTGGAAGAATCTAAACGGATGTTAATAGATCCAAAACACCATGATAAAAATATGTTAGATATTATGTATGATGTTGGCTTTAACAGTAAGGCGACATTCAATACGCTTTTCAAGAAGAAAGTAGGCATGACGCCGAGTGAATTTCGTAAACGCGCTGCCTTAAAAAACCGGTTATAAAATTTATTCTAAGTGCTTGCTTATCTACAACCACTTACAAGCAGATGAATTAAACGACTTTAAGCGAAGCTATGGAAGGGGTTAATACACACTAACACCTTCAGTCGCTGCTCAATCCTGAGGCTATGGCTATTCGGCGTTTCATCTTCTTCGTTTGCTGTTTTACTCTTTTCGCGTAATCTCGAGCAGTTAAAAAATACCTATCTCAACGGCTCCGACAAACGGCCGACATTCAATATGTCGTCTTTAAATATCCTTTCCTCAAAAGACAATGTTCAAACTTCCTCATCGGCGAAAGTCATACCTAGCTGCATGTTCAGCTTTATCCAATAGTCGAAACTTGAACGACATGTTCTGAATTTAAACGCATTATCCCGCGGCATTAAAAAAGTACCCTAAATGAATCATTTGGCTCTACTTAACTGCAATTCTTAAATGCTCTGATAATCAATAATGAATAGAGGCTTATCAACATGAAATGTCGTTTTCACTTTGGATGTGTGGCGTTATTAATAGCGCTAATAGGATACCTACCTTTCGCGGCACAGGCTCAAACAGGCGTTAACTTGCTTACGAACGGTACCTTTGGCACAGCTACTTATAGTTTAGCGGGTTCTACTTTTAATCCATCAAGTCTAGGTTGGGTTGTAATTGCCAATGGTTCAACTGGGACAGCATTAAGAAGCCAAAGTGTCGCTTATGGCTGTACACAATTCTATTGCTATGGCGGTACTGCGTACAATTGGTTCGGTGGTCAGGGCACAGCACAAATGGGGATTTCCACAACAGCCATTTCGACTGCATTTAAACCCAGTACTCGTTACAGGCTGAGCTTTTATGCCATTAGGGATATAACCTCTCTCCCTGCCACAGATCCAACTTACAACACGCCGGCTACTTTAGCGGTACGTATTTTTAGTGGCAGTAAAGGTAATTATTTGACGAAAGATGTGGCCGTTAAAGGGTACAAATTTAATGATTATGTTCCAGATTTAAACCGTCCGTTTGTATTTGAATTTACTACACCCGTTGCTACTAACAGCAGTAACCTTAGTAATATTGATACACCTCAGCTTCAATTTATGTGGCCAACATTAGGGAAATATGCCGTTATTTTTACAAATGTTAGTCTTCAAGAAGTAAGTGAAGTTCAAGCCCCAACGAGAGTTGCAGTAACCAATGTTTACCCAACATTAGGTAACAAAGTTGCTACCCTAATTATGCCGCAAGGATCATCGACCACTGGATTGAAGTGGCGCTTACGTTACGGCAGTAGCTTTGCAACAACAGGATATAGTGTCAGCATTCCATTTTACGCTGTTGTGACTGGCGCTAATGGATTGCCTGTTAAAGATGCTAATGGTCACTACACCTTACAAACCGATAGTAATGGCAACCCGATTTCGGTTGGTGGTACTGGTACTGGTGGACAGGGTACCTATAGTCCACCGGCTAACGGAGTTATACCTTCAAATGCACTGCAATTAGATACAGATTCTGGTGATTACACCTATACATTAGATTTCTCCAATTATGGTGTGCCATCCCAAACAATTAACCCTCCAGTGCTGGACGGCAGCGTAACGCCATCGCCATACACCACAGCGGATGGCCTTCACAGCTACTACATAATTGCAGGGAGTACGGTTAACAATTCTTCTGGTTCTTGCTGTGGCGCTTTGTACAGCATTGAAGTTGTCGATAGCACGGGCAAAGTTGTTGCGACAAGTCCTGGATTTTCCATTCTAAATAACCCTTACGATAATCTAAAAAAAGACGCCCTTTATAGTTTTTATCATCAGCGCAGTGGCGTAGATATCAATCCATTGTACGGAATATTTGGCTATAACTTTGAAGGTAGTTCACGCAGTCATGCAGCAGGGCATAAACCAGACCTCGCTAGTTGTTGGGCAAATGGTGCTAGCAATATCGACAAGCATGGAAATGATTGGGGTAATTCTACGGGATGTTTGAATTTCACACAGGATGTGACTGGCGGCTGGTACGATGCTGCCGATCACGGTAAATATGTGGTGAATGGCGGCGTTGCACTTTGGACGCTACAAAACATGATTGAGCGCTTGCAAAATAAAGACGCTACAAACACCGCATTAAACAACGCATTTCCAGCAGGGCAATTGCAATTACCTAGTACGCTCAATGCTGCTGGTACTGCATTAAGTGTATCCGACCTTATGGCAGAGGCTCGTGTGGAAATGGAGTGGATGCTCAAGATGCAGGTGCCAAATGGCACGGTGATGAAAGTACCTCTTGGCTATCAAGATGTTAAACAAACTACGGTGGGTGGTCAGGGAGAGTACCAGGTAGGACTTGATGGGGTTCAAATTGCCAACACGGCTCCCGGAGCAGTGGATTTTGGTGGTGGTAAATTACCACGTTTACGTATCAAGCTTAATCTTACCAACGTTAATGTGGGTGGAATGGTTTTTCATGCAGTACATGATAGGGCTTGGACTGGCATACCTTTAAACCCAGCGAATGACACGCAACAACGAGCGCTCATGTACCCAACAACTGCTGCTACATTAAATTTCGCGGCGGTAGCTGCGCAGTGCTATCGCATATGGTTGCCGGTAGATAGTGTGTTTGCTAATAAATGTTTAAATGCTTCCAAAACTGCATGGAATGCAGCAAAAGCTTTCCGTACAGGATTCACGGATTCGTTCACGGGTACTGTGGTTCCCGCTAAATCAGATATTTTTCGCTATGAGTATTCTAACCAAGCTTGGGATGCGACTGATCCAAGTGGGCGAAATAAAGCTATATTGCAATATGGATTTGCTCTTAACCCCATGTTTGATGGCGGTGGTGCCTACGGTGATTTACGTGTCGGTGATGAGTTCTATTGGGCTGGCGCAGAACTCTATTTAGCTACAGCTGCTAGTGGTACTCCAGATGTTAGTTATCATACTTATGGCAAGGCGCAAGGTGTTTTAACTGGGGTTGATATCAATGGTCAATACAGCAAGTGCGAACAAACTATTGAACCCGTTCGCTGTTACAGCTGGATCAATGGATTCGATTGGCAAAATACCAGCGCATTAGGAACAATTTCATTGCTAACTTATAGTAAGGGGCAACTGGCAAGTGCAAAAGCTAAGGCCAACATACTTGAAGTGGCAGATGGAACAACCAGTTGGCAAGGTTTAGTCGGCCAAACCACGGCTCAAGGTTACCACTTTGCCAAACAGGTTTTTGACCCGACTAATAGAGATACTCAGTATGAATGGGGTGCGAATGGAGGTGTTCTGAATCGTGCAATTTTGTTGGCAGTTGCTTATGACAACCAAACTGACCCCACTAAAAAACAACAATATTTAGCCTCTATTGTTGCATCAATGGGATATTTATTAGGGCGTAACACCTTGGAAAAATCTTTTATTTCTGGTTATGGTAATAAACCTTTAGTAAATCCCCATCATCGTTGGTTCGCCAAAAATGCTGATGTGGCTTATCCTTTGATTCCAGCAGGTTTCATTGCAGGTGGACCCAATACTCGAGATATACCTGCATTGCGAGCTAACGCTCCGCGCTACCAAACCCAGGCCGATGTAAGTTATGCGCTTAGCATTGGTGTGCTTGATGCGAAGTTAGGTGGAATTGCCGATGCAAGCCAGCTTTATTTTGACACTAATGTAGTTGCGAATTGTGTAAACGAAGCGGCGACGACAGCGCCTACTTATTTACCGCAAAGATGTTATTCCGATCATTTCCGTTCTTTTGCGACGAATGAAGTGGCAATTAATTGGCAAGCCCCGTTGGTATGGGTCAGTCAATTTTTGAGCGAAACATATAAATAACCACGAGAACGACTAAAGCTAAATCGTTGTTTTATATGAGGCCTTAAGTGAAGTATTACTTAAGGCCTTTTTTGTTCTATAACGCAATAAAGCATCATTATTTTTTAAGAAAAAAAGTGCATAGACTGTTATGTACTACTATTAATAATAATTTTTTTGCCCATTAAAAATACTTGCGAATACCAGCAAGAACGTTTGCCATCAAAAAAATTCCATCCATAAAATAGCCCCCAATCTCTACTAAAAAAAGTTTACTTAAAGTAACAAATAGTAATTTTGACAATAAGTCTTTGTGGAAAACATGCCCACTTGTGTCCAAGCTATTGAAATGAGGTTGTACTTCCGCGTAATCTTTACTTGCGGCCTGATTATCAGACGTAGCGGTTTAGATGTTGGTGACTGAATCGGGATATTGGATTCCTGATCTTTATAAAAATAAAAACCAAGCATGTCATCAAATCCCCGCTTTCAACTTTCCGAAGTAGTTCAATTGTAAAAATATTTTTTTGCCGTGAGATTACTGGCGATGAATTTTTTTGTGCTAACTTCGGTTAACAATAATGCTCTGTGAGAAGACAACCATGAAAAAAATATCTAGCGTATTTCTACGTGCAATAAAATCAACCACGACAGCTAAAAGCCTTATCGCGGCACTGTTCTGTGTTGCAGGTTTCAGTGCAACCGTTAATGCGCAAACCATAACATCAAATACAACAGGCACTAACAACGGCTATTACTATTCGTTCTGGACCGATACTCCCGGATCAGTGTCTATGACATTGGGTTCTGGCGGTAATTACAGTACTAAGTGGACTAACACAGGCAACTTTACTGCCGGTAAAGGCTGGTCAACTGGCGGCCGTAGAAGCGTAAATTTTTCAGGCAGTTTTAATGGTGGCAGCAATGGTTATTTAGCCGTTTATGGTTGGACTACTAACCCACTGGTTGAATATTATATTGTGGAAAACTACGGTAGCTGGACTCCACCAGGCGCCACATCACTTGGAACCGTCACCACCGATGGTGGCACCTATAATATTTATAAAATGACCCGTACCAATGCGCCTTCTATTCAAGGTACTGCTACCTTTAATCAATACTGGAGCGTGCGTACCAGCAAAAGATCAAGCGGTACTGTAACCACTGGCAACCATTTTGATGCTTGGGCTAAATTAGGCCTGAAAATGGGTACGTTCAATTACATGATTATGGAAACTGAAGGTTACAAAAGCAGCGGAAGTTCAAATATCACCGTTAATTAATTTTTCGGTGTGGTTTGCTATTGAGCAATCGCTCATAAAAAAGGGGCGTATTATTCGCCCCTTTTTCCATTGATGATTATTAAGAAAAAGTAAGAGAAGTATATGTCCACTATAAATACTGGCTCTAAAAGAAAACTATTTTTTGCAGCATTGATAGGCGCTGCAATTTCTTACGGTGCTCACTATTTCATTTTGGATGACTCTGAACAGAGTCAAAAAATTATTTCTTTGGAAAGTAATATCAAAAATTTAGAGGCCGAATTAGCAGATAAAGAAAAGCAGTTAATGGATATGCGAATACTGGCGTTGCGTCAAAACAGCAATAGTGGTTTTGCGAAAGCCAATACGGTCACGGAAATTTGTAAACAAGTAAAAGACGGCCAGTTCGGAAATGCTGGCGGCGATCAAACATTTGTAGATGCGCCATTAAATGGTATTCCACAATTGAAAGATTTAGAAACTCATTCGGTAAATGATCAGCGATCCTTTGCTGACAAAGTAAATGATTTGCTATCAAACAATCCTTCCAAAGAAAAAATAGCCATTGCAACCAAAGGTATTTATGATTTAGCCGGTGATCGAGAAAGTTTGCCCGACTATGCGTTGCAATCTATGTACACCAATCAAACTGACCCTGAATTAAAAAGAGTTCTTGCACAAACCTTATCCTTAAGAGGCAATAATGTATTACTCGATACTTTAATTACAGAGTCACAACAACGTTTAAACAGCGAAAAACCTGCCGAACGTCAAAACGAACTACAAAATCTTGCCAAAACACACAGTGTAGATGCAGTTAAAACCATTGAACCCCTATTGCAAGATTCCGATATCAACGTAAAACTTGAAGCGCTTTTAGCGCTCGGTGCTACAGGAAATCAATCACATATTTATCTAGTTGAAAAGTTGCTCAAAGACCCAGACCCTGCCGTTAGTTCTCTTGCAAATGATGTAGCTAAAAACTTAAAAAATTTGAGTGATAGTGCAAGAACGACCATAGCGAGTAGTGATATAGCTGCAGAATTACCACGTATTGATAATTAAAATCCTGCAAGAAAACTATAGGTTAATAATTTAAAGATTTGCTACGTATTTGCCAATTGACGCAAGGCATTTTCTAGTACGTCTATAGGCTGTGCCCCTTGAATTAATTGTCGCTGATTAATCACAATACTGGGGACTGCATTAATGCCTGCACTTTGCCATTGTTGCTCCAGTTCGCGAACCTCTTGCGTAAATGTCTCACTGGTGAGAACTTCACGTGCACGGTTAACATCTAATCCAATCTGTTCGACTATGGTTAGTAGTACGTCAATATCGTTGGGGTTTTTCCCTTCGCCTTGGTAGGCTTGCATGAGTGCGAGTTTCAGTTGGCGCTGACTATCGGTTGGCCCTTCCTTATCCGTCCAATACAACAGACGATGTGCATTAAAGGTATTCCAAATGAATTCACGCTTGCCAAAGTAAAATCCGACTTCTGCACCGCGCTCACGAAATGTGTCGTAACTGGCATTGATTTGATCTGCGCTCATGCTGTATTTATTGAATAAATAATCGACGAGTTTTACGCCCTCAACTGGTAAGGTGGGGTTTAGCTCAAAGGGCTGAAAATGTAGATCTATCTGTAGGTCATCGCCAATATTGTTAAGCGCTTGTTCAAGATTTGCCAAACCCAGTGCACACCAAGGGCAGTTAATGTCAGAAATAAAATCAATACGCAACATACCTGTGCTCCGATGAGAATGACGAATTGTGAATTTAATATGAGGCCAGATTCTTCTTTTGCAAACGTAAAATGCCAAAACTCCAAAACAGTGCGATCAGTATAATCACTACACCAATATTGAAACTTGTGTGCGCTACTTTGTGTGTTTTTTCCAGTGCATTCATCATTGCCAGTAAGTTGCCCCAGTCGTGCGATTCTTCTCCGCGACCACCCACTAAAGGCAGCATGCGATATTGCGCATCGTCAATATAGGGTGATACATCAATAAAATTTTGCCCACACCACCAAAGCATAATACTTGCTGCAAAATTGTCGCGCTGCTTAAACATAAATACACACATTAATCCGAGTGGCATGAGTACTTGAAATAAACTACCGCCTAGAATCATCATAAAATGACCAAAAGGCATAAAAAAAATGTGCCCAAATTCATGGAAGGGCAAATTAACATGATGCAAAAAAGAGCTGCCAATTTTTTCCCAATTCACGCCGGCTGTTATAAAATAAAATCCCCACAACGTAAATGCCATAAACGTAACTACTCGTGCCCAAAAAGTTGCAGAATCTATTTTGGTAGGAACGTAAGTAATAAATTCGTACAGAGTTTCGTGTTGTTCTTCATCGTTAATTGCAGAATGCGAAGGCGTTTCGAGTTCTACCCTTTCAGCTATTTGTTGGTGTGCCAGCCATTTTTTATACACAATACCGCAGGCCGGACAAATATCGGCATTCACCTGATTATCTTGTGCAGAGCGAACATACTGGCATTTGGGACACTGAATCATAATCTCCTCTCCAGGTTCTATAATGCATTGCGAAAGGTTAAGTTAATTCGCCGCTCACCGAGCAGTGGGTGCCTACCGGCTTTTATTGGCAGTACGCCGTGAAAAAATAGACGCGCAGGGCCACCCCACACAATTATATCGCCGTGGATCAGTTGAATTTTTTGCGTGGCATTTTCACGCGCTAATCCACCCAATAGAAACGTGGCCGGTAACCCTAAGGATACAGAGACAATTGGTTGCGAAAAGTCTTTTTCATTTTTGTCTTGGTGCAGCGACATTTTTGCACCCACGTTATACACATTAATCAAGCAAGAGTCTGGTACATAGTGTTTAAAACCTGCAGCACTCGCTGCTTGCTGCGCTAACGTTGAAAAAGCCTTCGGCATAGCAGGCCACCGTTTTTGTGCGAATGAATTACGCCTAGCATAGCGGTAACCGTAAGCATCACTCACCCAACCGGCATCACCGCAGCTTGTGGTTTGTACAGACAGCGGCAAGCCGCTAGGGGTGTGCATGGTGCGCAAGGGTGCTTGGGCAATAATCTGTTGTATTTCAAATAAAAGTTCGCTGGTAAACGCTAAAGCAAAACCACGCAATAACCAAGCGCCCTCCGCCACTTTCTGTTGCGGCTCATGTGCGAATAGATCAAGGTTCATGGTGATATTGAGAGTGAGTTGCGAGGAAGTTTTCCAAGCGTTTCTTTAACCGATCAATGGCTAAGGGGTGCTCCAAAAATTCTGCAATATCCATTAGCTGCCAATATTGGCCTTCGTCACTGAATACAATGGCTGCAATTTCTTCGCGCTTACCTTCAGCCACAAAAAAATAAGAATTTCCGGTGTTATTAAAATTCACGCCGATTTTTTTATAAATCAAACGTGATGAATCCAACGTAATACCAAACTCTTCTTCCAATTCCCGCAACACACATTGCTCAGGTGTTTCATCGCCCTCGCGGACTCCACCGGGGAAGTCCCACATGTTGGGGAATGGGATATGTGCGAAGTCATCACGCAAATAAACGAGAAGTTGGCCATTTAAAATGTAGGCGAGTTTGCAGGCGGTGAAATTCTGCATCTCGATTTTGCAGCTATTCAATATGTTAAATATCTCAAATTTTAATTGTCATTTTCCACAAAATTTTTCAACGCTAATAAACGCTCATCCCATTGACTTTCAAGGGTGGTAATAAAGGTTCGCGCGGCTTCTAAAGCGGATACATCTAAGGTCACAAGAGTTTCTCTCCCAATAGATTTCAGATAAACCACATTGGCTGATACCAAGACTTGGATTTGCTTGCGGGCGCCTTGCCGTGTAATGCCAAGATCTTTTGACAGATGGTTCATCGTGTGAGATGAACCATCGGCAAGGCGTTTCACAATTTCCAAGCGCACTGGGTCGCCTAAGGCTTTAAATATTTGTGCTGCTATCACTCACACCTCTGCAAAATATTTTTCAAGACGGCCCAGCATGAACTCCCAACCATTAGAATTTTGGGCAACACTTTTTTCTATTAATTCGGCGGGTAATTTGGAAAATCCCGTTTCAGTTAATGTTAATTTGCAAATATTGTCTGCTTGAGTCTCAATATGAAATTCTACAAGGGTATTTGGTACAGCTAAAACATCACCCAAAAAATGATTACAACCCGGCACCCAACGATACGCAAAATACTCATGGGGCCGAGCGGCCTCAACATAGACTTGATTTTTGCCATGCTCGCCAAAGCCAAAAATCAGTTGTTCACCTACTTTGTATGAACCTTCAAGTGTTTCGGGAAACCACAATACCACTTTTTCTGGGTTGGCTATGGCTTCATAGATACGCTCTTTAGTCGCCTTAATCATAATTTCACGTTGAATTTTATCTTGCATACGCGCCACCTGTTCATGGGTTAAGTTGAGGGTTGAACAGATTAAAGCACTCTTTGAGAAAATATGCAACCATATGGTTGCATATTTGGTCTTAAGGCTTGGGTTATCGCAGTGCCCTAAAAACAAAGAAGCCCGAATCATTTCTGAGTCCGAGCTTTTTCAAAGTGGTTATCCAATTTATCTTGGTGTGTAGGTTTGCGGTAAAGCTTGCGAATGCAAGCTGCACCCCAACATGGTCATGTTTCGGTTCTAACCAAAATTACCTTAATGAATTTTAATGTCGTTTGTTTAAAATCAGAAATGTTGGGGTGCGCAGGCTTACCCCAACCTACGAACAATGATTTAAAATTTTGAATTGCTCTCAGATTCTAAATGGTATATTGGAAGATACAATTTTTTGTGCAATAGAATGCTTTCCAAGTAATTTGAGCATCTTTTTAACTGAATTTTCATGTAATAACGACGAATTAATTGGGCCAAGTATTATTCTATCTATTAATTTATCGAAGCTTACATCATCTTTCAGTACGCCAGTGTTAGGTTGAATACTCAATTTCAGCTTTGGTTCGACCCCTCTTGAAGTTACTGCGTAACTGAACCAAGGATGAAATTTATTTTCAGTATCTAATTCACTCATATAGATCACCCTCCATTCATTTTCTTCTTCAAATCCATTATGCTTGGTAAATAGTGAAAATATTTTTAGCCTAAGTAAAAAATAATTTACGATATCTTCGATATATTTATTGGCTTCAGGTTCTTGTTTAATAAAATTCGCTAGACCTATAATTTTTGATTTAATCCATTCTATTCGTTGTTCATCTGTTTGATACCTTACTTTGTCGATAATTAACGTGGCTTTTGAGTCTCTTAGGTCTATTTCGCTTGTATCGAAAATAATTGCTGCACCACCGCCAATCGCGCCATAACCTCTCCACATTGATAGTGATCCATGATTATTAGAAGTTTTATGCTCAGTAAGACATATTACATAAGTATCTAAGGCATGGTTTTTATCGAAATCCTCCAATTGCTGTTTAAATGTATCTATTAAATTTTGGTAACTCTCAACTGTTTTGCATGCTTCTTTCAGTTCTTTACTGTTAATAAAACATTCTTGTCCTTGCAATAAACCAAATCTTAATTCTTCCAAATCATTCATAAATAGAGGGTTTGACATCCAGATCTCGTTTTTTTCCATAATTTTTACTAGAACTGGTATTGATGTGTAATGTGCAAGCAATGGATTTTTTTTTTAGCCAATCTATATTGTCATTTAGATCATCGAATAGTAGAGAGTGTAACTTTTCAGTAAAAATATTTTCCATTATTGCACCTTATTCATTGTGTAATTATTAAAAAAGCCCGCAATCATTTCTGAGTGCGGGCTTTTTCAACAACGTTAAAAACTAAACTTAGTTTTTCGCACGCTCTTCCAAAATCGCCACCGCTGGTAAAACTTTCCCCTCAACAAACTCAAGGAAAGCACCGCCGCCAGTAGAAACGTAAGAAATTTTATCCGCCAAATTCCACTTGTCGATTGCCGCCAAAGTGTCGCCGCCGCCTGCTACTGAGAAGGCATCGCTCTCAGCAATTGCGCGTGAAATGGCTTCGGTGCCTTTTGAGAAGGCATCGAATTCAAATACACCGACAGGGCCGTTCCACAAAATGGTTTTTGCATTTTTGATAATTTCAGAAACATGCGCAGCTGTTTCTGGGCCGTAGTCGATAATTTCTTCGTCGGCTTGAATTTCGTTAACTTTTTTCACGGTTGCCACTGAATTGTGGTTCCATTGTTTAAAACCTTCTTTGGTGGTGCGCACGTCGGTTGCGAAAACTACTTTAGTTGCAGCGCGTAAACGTTGTGCTTCGGGGATTAAATCTTTTTCGTAAAGTGAGTTGCCCACTTCATTACCGGCAGAGGCAACAAACGTGTTAGAGATAC
>Ga0194135_10001501_pt1 | contig 13998 bp, 12 predicted proteins | sample LitLau_LLRF_2013_FD_134024 | JGI IMG/M metagenome (GOLD analysis project Ga0194135, IMG submission 134024) | Freshwater sediment microbial communities in response to fracking from North America - Little Laurel Run_MetaG_LLRF_2013 (version 2) | ecosystem: Environmental > Aquatic > Freshwater >...
AAATCTACATCGCTTTCTTTGTATGTGCTTGTAAAATTTGGAGTGTGGTCCATCTGCGGCTTGTCGGAAAATGCCACCTGAAATAGTAGCCCAGCCAAAATAGCAATTTAAGAAATACCCTTTGATGTTATAATGATAAAGTACTTACCACACTATCATACGATGTTGACTTCGGATCACGTGCGAGAATGTCTTCTAATACCTTAACACTCTGTCTGCTATCTTGAATCGCTTTGGTCAGCTCTTGCAAATAAATATCTTCCCGTGTTAACAATGGAGTAGTTGTTTCATCTTCAGCACTTCCAATTGAAATGGTTGGGGCAGCTGCAGCTAACGAAGATGTTGCTTGCTGAGTAATAAATTCTAAAGTTTCAACTTGAACACTAGCATCATGGTCACCACTGAGTGTGTCTACTTGGACAGATGAATCGATTTCTTCTTGTCGTGAATTTGCTTCGTTGTAAATGGCATTGATAGTGCTGTCCAATAAACTCTTCAAAGCTTTTATCTTCGATCGTTTATCTTTACAATTAGTCTTTTGAGTTGGATCTACTTCTAACAAAGATTTTCCAGCCATTTGCATATTCACTTCTCTAGGTCTTCCTTCTTCGAGATGACTTCTAAGGGTAGTCACTGCTGATAGGAGATTTTGAGGCTCAACTGTAGACGATCTGCTCTTTAAGTCTTCTGCCTTTTTACACAGTTCTTGGTAATAATCTTCCGTGTCTGTGTAAGCTAAATTGAAATGCTGAATAAGGTTGAGTTTTTGCATGGAATTTAGGGAAACTCGACATCTCTCATTTAGCAATCTCCATTTGTGTATTACGGATTTCACTCTTGTACTGAGGTTTCCAGGATCTTTGGCGTTGACTTGTTTTGCAAGGAAACAATAGTCGTTTCCTAAATCGTGAACCTTTGGAGCCAAACCTTGAAGGGACTTCACAAGCTCCTATATAGAAAATTCCAATATTAAATGCAGATTCACGAAGAGCATGAGTTTGTTGAAAACTTTTACGTACTTGAACTTGGTAGGAATAATGCTCCAGCTCATCGGTGGTTGCTGTTTCTATCGAAGTTTCGATACCCACCAAGGAATCATCGGCTTGGGTTAGGAGAGACTCCACAAAATCACAGTTGTCATCTAGTTCTTTGTATCTATTTCTTAAAAGTTGAAGCTGTTCTTTCCTCTTGTTGAAACCAGTTAAAAGGTTACTCCAGCTAAAAATTGGTTACAAATAAAAGTTAAATTCAGAAAAAATGACAGAACGATTCTGTTATTCCAAAGACTTTAAAATTTACGTACATTTCGTCGACTGTTTCAAAGTTTCGTCGAAGACGATGAGTATCTTGGAACATGCGAAGATCCTCACAATCCCTTGCGCCAACGTCACAAAGGTTCAGAATGTCGTTGATTTCAGTGCTCTCACTTCCAAGTTTCCGCTGTTCCACCTGATAAGGTTGAAATTTAAGTTATAACTTATAACACTCGATTAAGCAAAAATTTCTAACGAAATTTCAACGAAAATAGAACTTTACCTCATGCTGGTGAATTGCTTTTGAGATTTCCTCCGGAACAAACTTGGAGAATGTAACTGGCCTTCTAAGGTAGTTCTCAATCTCTCTTAGTTTCCTCAATGAATCGTATGAACGCGTTTCCAGCTGTACAATAAGCTACAGACAAAAATAAATTGTAATTAGAAAATCTACAGTAAGTCAATGCACAAAATCAGAATGTTGAAAACAACAACATTTCTACGAACCTGCAGAAGATGACTAACTTTGGCTTTCCTCTTCTCCAGCAAATCGTTCAGTTCAAGCCATTTATGTTTTACTTCCTTCGTGACTCTAACCAACTCTTTCTTTTCTTTACCAGAAGTCATTTGAGCCAGATCTTCGCCCGATTTCTGGATCCAATCGTAAAGCTGTTGTTTGGCACCAATCTCTGCACTTGCTTCCTTTTCTAGCCACATGTTATAATCTTCCAGATTTTCATACTTGGGTCTTTCAAGCGTTTCTTTCATTGACTTCGCCCACACAAGGAAGTTTTTACATCTGTACATAAAAACCATTAAGTCAACATACTCGGAACTATTTGCAAACTTTCTAACATGTTTTACGACGTGGGAGCCTACTTGTTGTCAAAACCAGGGAGGAGATCAAGTTTGCTTTCTGCATCAGCCTTGCGTTGAATCAGTTCATCAATCAAGTCAATTTGTTGCTGGTTCAAAGACCATAACTTTTGATTGAGGATTCTGGAATCCGATGGACTTATAGAGGATTTCATATCATCAAGGAAATTCTGTGCTACTTCAAAGTGGGTAGATAAACTATTCACATCCTGTTGGATTTTCTAAATAAACATCCAATACACATTATTCTACTTATCAACACTTGCTCAGTTTCAATAAAAAAAGTTAGGAATCAGTTCTCCGATATTTACCTCAACAGACTTGATGTATTGTCTTAAATCTCCGAATGTCGCAGGGACACTCAAATCAGCCAGAATTTCCCTTTGACTACTCAGTTCCGTGAGAATGTGTTGTAATTTATCCTGACAAGATTGATTCATCTGCAACAGTCGATTAACCTTGTCTAACCAAGTTCGTAAGGAAGCTTGCAAGTTTCCGAGACGAGTTGAGTGAGATGAGAAATCCTGCATGAGCTGAGATTTCATATCAGGGGGGCAATGTGGAAGTAATTCCATGTTTTGTACTTTGAGATCTGCAAGAAGTTGATCCCCTCTGGGGAATTGTTCAATCAAGGTCTGCAATAAACAAGTAAATACACATCATATAATAAATTCACAATTTCTCACCCAAATACGGAACAGTGTAATCACCTCAATCTGAGATTTGACTGCAGGTACGCGTTTCAATTGAATGAATGGAAGATCCAGTCCCTTCTTTTCCTTTTCCATTCGTCTCAACCAAGTGGAGAAAGTATCCGAAGACTTTCTATAATTCCTCCATACTTCCAATCTTGACTGGATTTGTTGTTGTCTTGCAGTCAACTTATCTTCCACCTCTCTATACAAGGCTTCCACATTCTCAAAATCTTGAGGTTGTTGTTGCACAAGCGAAGAAAGACTTTGATTTTGGCCCCGGATAATACTATGATGTACTTTACACAGCGTTTCATCTTCTATGAGTTGTTCATTAGTGAAAGGTACAGGCTCTTCTACATACTTCTGGCTTTGATCCAAATAACTCGTCCATAATTGATGGATTTCTTCAGCATTAGCCCGTTCAGGAATGATTCTCCACAGTTTCAAATATTCTTCAAATGTTTTCAGGAATGTTCCTTGAGATGATTTAAGAAGTTCAGTCAATTGAGTATCTGGAACAGGATTGGCAGATTGCACAGCTTTCATCTTTCCTTCTGCATTTCCCAACCTAAGAAGTTGGTCATGAACAGATTCCAGTCTTTGTACAGTGGGCTCTACTTCTGATCCAAGATCCTGTGAAATTCAAATCAACATACCATCACACAACTAGTTTGCATTTTATCCAATACTTTTACATAGTTTCCGCACGTAGTCATGAACCTAATGGTAATTCATGTGACAGTTTCCTAATTCAAAGAATGTCCATATATATAGCATGCACACGCACCTTAGACGCTGAAGTCAAAGTCAGTCTTGCTTCTTCCACAAGCTGTCTCCTTTCTGGAGACCCTTCAAGTAAAGTTTGCACTGAAGTCAGATATGTCTTTAAGAACGTGAGTTTTCTCGATAAAATTTCCAACTCAAGGTTAAGTGGAAGTTGCTTCGTTTCATCGACCGCTGGTGTTGGTCTATCTTCTTCTTCTTCAGATAATTTCTTCGGTTTCGAACTAGCTAATGTTCCACTTAAATTCTCTGCCAATCCTTTTACGTCCTCCAGCTTTTTCTCATACACAGGGAATTGGTCTTTTAACATCGAAACAATATTTGCCGAAGGCTTTCCCAACTCCACGTGCGGACATACTGTACGAATCCACTCTTCTATTTCATTCTTCTCGATATTTATTTCAGTCCAGATGGTGTCAGCTCTCAAGTAAACATTCTGAAGACCAGTTAACCTCTCTTCTAAGGCTTTCCATTCACCAACTAAATTATTTACGTTCGTATCGATCTGCAGCTGAACATCCTCGGGACAGTCACTCTTCAATTTCTCACCGAGACTTTGCAACGATAAAATGCTTTCACTCTTCAAGACATCTTCTACTCCCTGGAACAAAAATAATCAATATCGTCTCAATTAGTTTCCCTCAATTTGCATGCAAAAAAATCCTTCTTTACGCAACTGTCCATCACTCACAATTCACCGTGTAATAATATATGAATCCTGACAGGCACTTTCAAGTACAAAAAACCACGTGAAGAGAACTTTCAACTTCACGCACATTTCATGCAAAGTTTCTTCACAACCTTAACCTGTGTAAGTTGTGTGTGTGCATACTAACTAATTACTAGTCCAAGTACTCTTATTGACAGATACTCATAATTCCCTTATTCCCAGACAGGATTTCCTTACTCACAATTAGATGAACGGTCCCGTTATTACCACAAGAACTAATGATACTGAAGGCCAGCAAAGATATACTTTCATGAACAAAACTTGTATTCAACTGAAATCTTTCTTTCCATCTCGAGAGATTATCCAGTCTTGTTATGATAAATCTAATTCCCAAGTGCATATCTCTCTAATACACTCACACAGTGGACAAATACATATTATTAACTTGCATAAGAAACTGATGATGAGTAAATCATTAAAATTAGAAGTCCAATCTTCATTCTATAATCATATACAAATACAAGAATCATGTTATCCTTCATTCCTAAACTACTCATAGTGCATATGTATATACATATATATATATATTCAGATAATTTATTCCTTAAGTAGTAGGTAGAATGAGATAAACTTAATTCAGCTAGTGAAGGTATATTATCTCACTTGGGTAGAACAGCTAAGCCTTGCATATATTAATCTCAGTCTCTGTACACATAGCACACATACATGTCTTTTTATCGAGCTGATTCAGTAAGACACACACGGTCCCTGTGCTTCTTTATATTCTTTAACAACACTTACTGAATGAAAAATGTGTGAGATACTTTTGTATTGCATATGTTGAACAAAGTAATAGAAAAGCGTACCTACTCAACTCACGGGCTCTCATCATTGTAACTTTCAACACTTTTATAGTAAACTCACTCACTGTTCACTCATTTGAGTGTATGTATGAAAAATCTCAATTTATCTCAATTCTTATTCTTCACTCGTATCATTATATTGGTCAAGTGGTCGGCTACAATCTTATATATGACTTGTTCTTAATCTGTGTGCAAGGTTTATAACCCACTGTCAAACTTTGGCAATGAAACTTGTGATTAAATGCTTGAAATAAGTGTGAGTAAACTGACACTGTGTGGTATATGTACGTACATATAATATGCTGAGTTGAATAAAATCTTGGATCTCAATTTAACTCTCAATAAAGCCGGTGTGAGTATAAAACTGCAAATGTGTGTGATGATATTAAACATAAAAGTCAATATAGTGAGAGCCTGTGTGGTGGTGCCTGGTTGAGTTTTCCTCGCAGATTTCTTTCCTGGTGTGTGTGTACAAAATGTAGATCACTTACTTGCAGATATCGTTGCGAAATATGTAGAGAATGAAGAGTAGTTGGAGGTTCATTCTCAGCAAGATCCAAAGTGGATTGAGACTGATGGATCATCTGCGCAACAGTATTCAGCGAGTGCTCATAGTCCTGCCAGAATCCCAACTGTTCTTGTACCCGTTTCCGTAGGTCCTATTTTTAAACAGAGTTGACTTATATATTTATCCACGTTGTCCGAAATTACTCTCTACACATCACCACTTGCTCTGAACAGTCCAATATATATATAACAAGACAAACTGATTGACTTTTCCCTTCTTACACTTCCGTCATCAGTCAAAGATGATTATTATGCGATTCCTCTGGCCAAAATGACACAGAGAAGTTACATACTCGGCTAGAATGTGAAATGGACTGACACACACTTAATATACATCGCGAGTTTCAGGCAGAAGTGATGACGAGTATAGAGTACATTTTAATAATAATAATTGACAATGACAAGCAACACACAAGCGTAGCTAACCAATTGGCTGAATATATTCTAAGCTTACATTAAATGTTATTTGCTCAACCTTTTAACAAGCAAACATACGTTAACTATTTGTCATTGTCTGGTTGTTTACATTAGGCACACAGAAACAAACGCTTTTTGCATGTTGGAGTGATTAAAGCATCACTGCATCCATGCAAGTCAATTGAATGTGTTCTGCTGTACTGACTCCTCTGACACTGAACTACTAGGAATGTCGAGTTAATGAACTGTACATTTAAATAAACGCATCATAACAAATGTTCTGAGAGGTTGCGACACAAATTACATGAAAGAGGCGCGTGCAGTTTCAGAGGATTTCAGAGTTTAATTGACGAAGCGTGCGTGTAACAAATGAATTAGATTTTTAAAGATGCCAAAATGTAATTTATAGGTACCTGAATTCTCGCTGTTAGTGTATGAACATTTGCTTCCATTTCATGAAGTTCGTGTTCCATCTTTCCAGTATTTAGCTCCAGATGTGATGTAGATGGGAAACTAGTAAGGACTTGTTTCATCTTATCCAAATCAACGTGATTTTTTGAGATGTCTTCATCCAGACTCTGTTCATGGAGTAAAAAAAGCATAAGCATAAAAAGAAGCAAAGAACATGAACTACATGTTTACACTTCAATATGAATTTATGTACCTGACAATTCTGTAGGGCTTGGCGAAGGATATCTTGTGACAGCTCGAAAAAGGATGCCCATTGATCTACTCTTGCTCTTAAAGTATCTTGAAGTCTTCGAGTCTACATAAAAACAACAATTTTAAATTGAAATGTGTGACTTTTTAAGAGATGATTTATAAGTCACTTACCTTCAAAGACATTCTACCGAATGTTGCAAATCTCTCCCGAATGGAATGAGCAACATCTAATTCCTCGGAAATCTGAGAATCCAAGTTGGATAAGATAGTTAGAAGATATCCAATTCTCTCTGCATCTTTTGGATCCAGCGTTCCATCCTTTGACAGCATTGTATTAAGTTGATGTCTCTTGTTCAAAGTTTGAGCTTTCAAAATCTAAAAAACAAATACAAGAGGAGAATAATGAAGAATGTTGATTGAATTGCAAATAGGCCAAGCCTTTATTTTAGTAAGATTTCCATTCATACCTGGAGTTTTTCAAGGTAAGTGTACAAATCATCTTCTGTTTCGACACGTATTAGCATTGTACTCATGAATCCTTTCATGTCCTCTAGTTCTTTGTCCATGCTGTCTAGTCTCTCGCCTACGCTTGATGTCACAACGTCTTCACCTTGATAAGTTGACGTTTCCGTTTGAGCAACAGCTGATATCAATGATGACCATCGATCATCAAAGTTGGCAAAGGTTTCCCGTATTGGCTTCTCATCAGTTACTGTCAAAGCCCGTAGTGATTGGTCGAGTAAAGTAGACGCTTCAATTTTTAAAGGCTGCTGACTCTCAAGTTGTGCTTTCAATTCCTGATGAATAAAAGATAAATACATAAGTAAATGAATCAATGCAGTGAAAATAGATAAAAATAGAATCAATGTAAAGGATATTTTACCCAGAAATCGTATGGGTGACTTTGAGTTTGCAAAGCAATTGAATCCATTTTTCCTTCAGCCTTTTGCAGCCAAGATCTCAGGCGATGCATAAGTCTTTCGTAATTACTGTAGCTGTCTCTAAATCCCACAAGACTTTGAAGATTAGACGTAACTCTGCTGCTGATCACGAGGAAGTCTTCAACTAAAGAATCCGAGCGACCTTCCAGTTCAGGACAAGACACGACTTCTAAAAGACTCTCACTAACCGTTCGAAGTTGCATGAGCCTTGCTTGATGCACGATGATATCAGAATACATAGCCTACGGAGAAAATATTTTCAATCGTTGAGTTTGTTAAGTACGCCCCAGTAATTCCACACCCGACAATAATAAAAAGTTTTTCATGCTCACCTGGTGCATAGTACAATATTTCTCACAATCTCCAGAAGCGATCGATTCCAAACTTGGAACTTTCTTTCCCAAAGTTCTTAACCAATTTGTTTCCTCTTCGAGTCCTTGTTCAAGTCGAGTCCACCTGGACGACGCGATGGCCATTTTCTGTCGCTTTTTGGAAGCTCTCTCTAGAATGGAAGTTGCGTGATCGTAGAGACTCTGGTGCAAATCCTAAGAAAACAATTATTACATAAAAGTAGGTTGTAGGCATTTGACGTGGTTACAAATATTACTCACTTTATGTAGATTTTTCGTAGATACATCCAATCCATATTCCAACTTCTCCAAAGCTTGCTGGCATCTCTTCAGATTTCCAAAAAACTTTCGATTTTTCAACAACTCTTCTTGAAGGTGCTCAAGATTCCTCACATTTAATTTTGGATCAACCAAACCCTCTGCAACTTCTATTACTTGAGAGAACTCTTTCAGCGTTTGTTCATATTCATCCGCAATAGCCACAATTTGCACGAGCCGATCCTTTTCTTCCGGTAGACATGACTCAGTTCGAATGATCAAATCTTCTAATTCAAGCAACAAGCTAGCCAACTCTGGTGATGCATCTTGGTTAGCTTCATTCCAATGGAAACTTCTCTCACAGGAGTCAAGTACTTCCGGTCGTCTCATAATTACTTCCGATTCAATTTTATCCAATGCACGTAGTTGCTCGTTCACTGGGGTACTTGCATTCACAGTCTCTTCAATTTCAACATTTACCTTCTTCAACCAATCCCTCAGTTCTACCATTTCTTCTAGTAATTTTGTTAGTTCGGAATTGGACTTTGAAAGCTTATCTTTGATGTCATTTATTTGCTCATCGAGATTTGACCCTTTGGTTTTAATTCCTTCCAGGACATTTGCCACCGATACTTTCACACTTTCTTCAATCGCAGGATGTTCACTCACAGTATTCCTAAGGGAGTGCATCAAAAGGGTTCCTTCATTCAACTGTTCTTGCAGGTGAGAGTACTCTTCAGCCTTCTGTGCAGGAGGAAGTGAAGACTGAGCTATCTTTGTCATTTGATATTCAATCATTTCTATTATTGTTGTAATTGTCTCAATGATGTAAATTATTTCCTGTACAACCATTTGATTGTCTTCTCCTGCTAAGGAACCTTCTAATCTTGCAAGACCGTCTTTGGCATTCTGGGTCAACGTTTCAATATCAGTTTCCGAAGATGATGGAACAGTCAGGACTAAAATTCCTGGTCGAGATTTAGAAACCTCATCGAACTTCTTCTCTAGACCTATTAACTTGTTCTTGGCTTGTAGTTCTTCTTCAGGTACAATAACTTCAACAACTTCCACAGGACGTTCGGCTGGTTTCTTAGATTTTGCTTTCTTCGTCTTTCCTGCTCTGAATGTTTTGTCAGGAGTGTCTGCTTGGGTAAATCCATGTTCTACGGGAACAACTGTTACGTTAGTCTCATCACCCAATGGGGCGTCACGAGTAGATTCATCTTGGGAATCCTGAGTGAGAAGAACGGATTCTGTGAGACCGAGTGTAATTGAGACGTCACTAGGAGGTGGAACGATATCTTGAGAGTAACGTCGAGTCTCTGAGTAAGAAGGTCGTTCAGAGGATGGAACAGGAGACACCGTAGGGCTTGAGATTTTAGTGAGGTATTGGATTTGCACGTCTTCTTGGGGCTGCTCTACACTTATAGTCACTGGACGAATTTCTTCTTGTGGGACTTGTTTGGATTCCTCCTGAGATTTGGAGTCAATTTTTATATTGACAGGAGGAGCGTCTTCGGATGGGACTGAAGATTCAACCGGTTGTGCTGTGAGGTCCTGTGAGTCACCATCTTTATCTGATGGTACTTGTGGAATTTCAACTTTCTCTGGCTTATCTGTAGACTTGGCCTTCTTTTTCGACTTCTTGGACTTGGAATCTGACTTGAATTCTTCTGTTGCTTGTGTGACTTGGAGATCTTCAGAACTCTGGACTTTAGGAAGGGATTCTTGGACACTTTCTTCGACCTTAGTGACTGGGGCGTGTGAAGTTTCAGGAATTTGGACTTTTTCAACCTTTTCTTCAATTTTAGTCTCCGGCGTTTCAGGTAAATCTGCAACTTCCTTGAATACCTTTTGGGTGGCTTTCTTCAAAGGCTCCTTGGTAGACTTTGATTTCTTCTTCCTAGACTTCGAGCCTGGGTCCTTACCTTCTTCCGCAGTTTCTTTGTTCACAGGTTCGACTGGAGCCGATGGAACTTCACTTGGTAACACTTCAACGGTAGTTTCTTCTTTTTGTACTTCCTGGTCATCGATTGGCTCTTCATCAACACTTGTCTCAGGCAGAGACACTTCAGTCATCTTTGGTAACTCGTCCTTGTCAGTCACTGCAGTAGTAAGTTGTCCAGTCATGTCGGTAGTAACGTCAGGCGTTGGTTCAGTTGGTACTGGCTCAGGGATTGCCTCTAGGTCAACAATTTCTTCAACTTCCAATTTTTGTTCAGGAGTCTCCAAAACTGGCACTGGCTCTTCTGCAATCGCTTTGGGTTGTTCTTCAACTTTATCTTCTCCAGGTTGAAGTGACGAGTCGATTTGTGGATGGACTGGAGACGACTCTACATCTCCAATCTCTACTGCAACACATTCAAGCACTTTCTTTTCATTATTGGCACTTTCCTCAACACTTGCTAACTTCAATTTCATACTATCAAGGGCATTCAGTGATTTGGTGCGGACTGTGTCATCAATTGCAGGGTGCTCAGCTACTGTATTTCTAAACGAGTGATATTGCAGCATGACTTCATTCAATTCATCTAAAAGGGCCTGTAACTTTCTCTCCTTCTCGTCCATAGACAAAGAGCTCAACTCTAACCGACTCATCTCTTCCTCAATGTAAGTCACCTCGAGGCTCAAGATCTCCATCAAGACAGAAATCTCTTCAATTATTGTCACCATGTCTTGACCTTCAATTCTAGACTCAAAGGTCACCAGGGATTCTTTAGACTTCTCTGATAACTCTGACAATGAGGTATTTTGGGGCAAAGTGGTACTGGGTTGGGACAGGAGGTCTAACTTGGCTAACGCAGCGTTTATCTTCGCAGGGTCAACTTCCGTAGATCTTTGCTCACTTATAACTTCTGGAGTTGTGGTTGATGATGGTACTTCCTCAACGCTAGGTTCGGACGAAATAGTTTGTTGTTGTTTTCCTTTGCCTCGTTTGCCTTTCTTCTTCGGCTTCTCGGTGGATTGGCTCGTGTCTTTTTCTTTATCTTCTACAGAAACAAGCTCTTTGGCTGGTGACATTTCTGATGGAGTTGATTCTTTTTCTTGTGGTAAAGCAGCTGGAGCTGGAGATTTCAGTGTTGTTGTTACCACTGATGGCTCTTCCAAAGCTTCAAGTTTGACTGAACTTTCACTTGTCACAAAATCAACCTGTATATCAGTTGGGGTAGCTTGAGAAGATTCAGTCATTTGTGGTGCTTCAATTTCTACTTTAGCAGACGGTTGAGTTTCAGGCGTAGATTTCTGTTCGTCCTTTACAGTTGTTGGTTTCAATTGTTCTTCAGGCAGCAGTGGTTGAGTTTGATCTGTCTTCTTGCCTTTCTTCTTTTTAACTTTCTTAGCCACGGGAAGTTCCTCTTGTGGAACTAAATCTTGAGTTGTTTTCACTTCTTCAGGAATGTTATCCGTTGGTGTAATTATACTAGAAGTAGAAATGGACTCTAATTGTGTTGACTCGTTGTCAATTGACTGACTAATTGAGTCCACAGGAGACTTTTCAATTCTTGTGGGCTCAATTGTAACGGAGGTATCTGGAATAATTTCTAATTGCTCTTCTTTTACTGTTGACGTGTCGTCTGTAGATTCAGAAGGTTCCCCTGATTTTGCCATCAATCCAGTTTCCGATAATTCTGGAGACTTTTCTTCTGTTACTTGAGATGATTCCGGTTCTAATTCAGTCTCAGGTACTTTAGCGGTTTCTAAAAGACTTTGAACAATTGATTTCTCATTACTGGCCAATTCTTCCGTAGCACTTAAGCTACCACGCATGTTTTCAAGTGTAGCTAAACATTTCTCTTTCACTGATTCATCGACAGCTGGATGTTCAGAAATTGTATTTCTAAACGAATGATATTGAATAAACAGACTATCTAATTCATCCAGTAAGTACTCCAATCGTCTTTGTCGATCTTCCAGAGACAAGTTAGAACTCTCCAGCATTCTTATTTCATTTTGTGTCGATATTATTCTCAGATTAATAATTTCCACTAGATAAACAATTTCCTCCACAATCAAAACCCGGTCATTTCGTCCTAATTGAGTTTCTAAATTGGCCATAGAATTAACAGTTTTGTCCGATAGTTCTGAAAGTGAGCTCGACGCAGTTGGAGTCACGTGAGACAGTACTTCTCCTGAATATTCCGAAATACTTGTAAGTCTTTCCACAGCATTCTTAATCCTTTCTTTCTCTATAGCTTTTTCCTCTGGACTTTGTTCTTGTTGTTCTTGAGGAATTTGAGGTGGCTGAGGCTCACTTGAAGAAGACTCACTTCTTTCCAGTGTTATCTTTTCTGCTGGAGCCTCCACGATTTCCGATTCCAGTGGAATTTCTTCTTGTGGAAGTTTTTCTACTTGAATTGATGGTTGGGAATCTTTGTCCTCCTTCCCTTTAGGACTCTTTTTCTTACCTTTCTTTTTATCTTTAAGTGTGTCCTTGTTTTCTGGAGTCTCTACAGGTTCTTTCTGAACTTCAATAGGAATATCTTTGACCTCGGGGGCTTCTGAGACAATGTCTTTCATTGTGGAAATAACTTGGGAGTCTTCACTAGAGGCTTCGGTCTGTCTCACTGAATCTGTTTGAGATTGAGGCTCTGTACGAATAGTCTCACTAATAGGTTCACTTGTTATTGTAGAATCAATACTAGAAGTTTGGGACATTAAAGTTTCCTGTGATGTTAATTGACTTTGGGTTAGACTGTCGTCAGGTGGTAGTTCTGATGTAGTTGTAATTTCACTTGCAGGAGAAAGTTCAGTCGGTAGTCCACCTGTCACCTCAAATGTCTCTGAATCAATTTCATCTGGTTCCTCAATCACCTTTTCACTCACGTGTTCTTTGCCATCAATTATTGTTACTTTCCTGATCACTCGCTTTCTCTTTCGTATCACGCGTCTCGTCATGACAGTTGTGGGGTCACCTGCTTGTACCTCTGACCACTCGATTGCAGATGCAGAAGAATCGAGATCAGGCTCGAATTGATGTGATTCACTTGCTGGAAGGGACTCTCTTAGTTGAGTGAATGAATCCTCGATAACTTGAGGAGATATTCCTGAAGTGTCAGTTGTCTCTAAAACTTGGGAGTCAATTTCATCCGGTTCTTCAATTACTTCTTCTGTCACGTGTTCTTTACCATCGATTATTGTTACTTTCCTTATAATTCGTTTGCGTTTTCTGATGATTCGTCGTGTCACTTGAGTCGATCCGTCTGTTATAGTAAATGGACCCTGTTCGACAAGAGTCGTTTGATCTTGTACGGGGGTAAGCTCGACTTGAGACTCAGTTTGTGGCAGCACCTGAGTTGAAAATTCAGGTACAGATTCTTGCGAAACAATATCCTGCTTCTCAGGTTTGTCCTTTTCTGTCATCAACTCTCGAGGCTGGTAAGCTGCCCTCAATTCGTCAAGAATATCTTGTGATTGTGTGGCAACTGATTTCATAGAGTCCACACTGGCGAGTGCAGCAGTTCTGAGAGGGGGTTCAACTTGAGGATGCTCGGCAGTGACATTTCTGAGGGAGTGAAGCTGGAGAAGTGACTCTTGAAGGAGACCTTCCAATTTCTCTCGTTCCTTTGCTTTTTCCTCTGGAGACAACGAAGAAGTCTGGAGGGAAAGGATTCTGAAAATGATCGTTTGGATTGACAGGCGAAGAATTTCAATGAGATAGGTT